>Ga0209987_10000370_pt1 | contig 23408 bp, 19 predicted proteins | sample N074metaG_FD_182134 | JGI IMG/M metagenome (GOLD analysis project Ga0209987, IMG submission 182134) | Deep subsurface microbial communities from Kermadec Trench to uncover new lineages of life (NeLLi) - N074 metaG (SPAdes) (version 2) | ecosystem: Environmental > Aquatic > Marine > Ocean trench...
ATCGCGGCCCAGTCCAGCAGGGAAGAAAGGCTGGCGCTGGCAGACGATGTCATCGGCAACGACGGAGATATTGAGTCAACTCGCGCACAGGTCGCTGCCATCCATCAAAACTACCTGGCATTTGCTGCGGCGTGATTTGCCTGAAAACGTCCTCTGGCGCAGAATAACGCCATGGCAGTTACAGCACCCAAGGTCACAGCGCCCGTCGCTGCCCGGCGCATTACCGAGTATGAGCAGCCATTGAGCGAGCGCATGCGCACGTTCTTGCGGCTCGAATTCCTGTACCGGCAAATGCTGTACAACATAGACGATGATGCGGACTGGGCCACGCGAGGTGTCATAGCAACACTGCTGGAAATTATGGCGATCCTGGTTCGCGGTGACATTCGCAGCGACGTCCATAAAGAACTCGATTCCCAGATCGCCGTCCTCGAGCGATACCAGAGCCAGCCACAAGTGGATGGCAGACGCCTCGATACCCTGATTGGCAACCTGGTCGCCAGCCGTAACGATATCGATGCCGCCGGCACGAATTTTTTGCAACCATTAAAAGACAGCGAATTCCTGAGCGCGATCAAACACCGCAGCGCCATACCTGGCGGAGCCTGTGAGTTCGATCTACCGGAATACAGCCACTGGTTGCGCCTGCCAATCGAACGGCGAACCGAAGACCTCGCAGACTGGTTAGCCGTTGTTCGTCCTGTTTGCGACGCCGTGGCAGAGTTGATGTGGTTAATCCGGGAAAGCGCGCAACCGATGGAAAAAACCGCGCTCAACGGCATGTACCAGCATCGCATGCAGAAGGACGTAAGCTACAAGCTGCTACGCGTAACCCTGCCCCACGACTGCTCGCTATATCCGGAAATCAGCGGCAGCCAGCATCGTTTTACGGTGCGCTTCCTGGAATGGTCTTCGGTCAACAACCGTGCAGTGCAGACCGGGCACGACGTGCCATTTCATATCGCCATTTGTTGATTCCAGGCATCAGGCCAGCAATGCAGCAATGACCGGTGCGTCGGCGCTCAGCAGCGAATCAAGATCGATCTCGGCCGGCAATGCCCAGCACAGTTTCTGACCATCAACGCCCACCGGCTCGCCTTGCCACTTTTCCACTTTGAAAAAATGCAATCGAACCGAGCGGTCCGGATAGTTGTGCTCGAGGTGCATGAAGGGTGTGCATGCCAGCACCTCGATACCGATTTCTTCTCGTAGCTCGCGAATCAATGCCGCTTTTGTAGTTTCTCCGGCCGCAACCTTGCCACCTGGAAACTCCCACATGCCGTGCATTGGACCATCGTCATTGCGCTCGGTAATCAGGACACGGCCATCCGAGGCTGCCAGTATCCCCGCCGAGACGTCTACATAAGTCGGTTTTTTTGCTTGCAATGCTGTTACGACAGGCGCCCGTGACACTGCTTGTATTTCTTGCCCGAACCGCAGGGACAGGGTTCATTCCGACCCACTTTTCGACCTTCGCGTTTGAACGGCTCAGCCGCCGCCGGAGGTGCCGCTTTTTCGTCGCCACCACCCTGTCCGAGGGCCGCGGCTTCAGCATGCTTAAATTCCATTTTTTGTGCCGCTCGTCGCTGGGCTTCCATGCGCTCGACGTCTTCCTGACTTTGGATGCGCACACGAGACAACAAACTGATGGTGTCGTGTTTGATCTGGTCCAGCATCACGCCGAACATCTCGAACGCTTCGCGCTTGTACTCCTGCTTGGGATTTTTCTGTGCGTAGCCGCGAAGTCCGATTCCCTGCCGCAAATAATCCATTGCGCCAAGATGTTCTTTCCAGTGGTGATCAAGCTGTTTTAGCATTACTTCCTTTTCAAACAAGCGCATGATCTTGCTGCCAATCGAATCTTCTTTCTGTTCGTAGGCCACTTCCAGCTCTTTCAGGCAGCGCTCGTCGATATCTGCCTCATTCAACTTGCTGTCGTCCTTCAGCCACTGCGATATGTTCAGCGGAAGGCCGAAATCGTTTTCAATTGCATGCGACAGGCCATCCGGATCCCACTGTTCTTCCAGGCTGCCGGGAGGTATGTACTGTGAAACGAGGTCGGATATCACCTCTTCCCTGATCGCGCCGATCGAGTCTTTTACTTCATCCGCCGCCATGAGCTCGGTACGCTGGTGGTACACGACTTTTCGCTGGTCATTGGCAACGTCATCGTATTCCAGAAGATTCTTGCGAATGTCGAAGTTATGCGCCTCAACCTTGCGTTGCGCGCGTTCGATCTGGCGGGTTAATAACTTGCTCTCAATGGCTTCGCCTTCGCGCATACCGGCCCTCGACAACAGATTTTTCGTGCGCTCGGGATCGCCGAAAATCCGCATGAGGCTGTCTTCCATTGACAGGTAAAAGCGACTGGATCCGGGGTCGCCCTGACGCCCCGAGCGACCTCGAAGCTGGTTATCAATTCGTCGCGACTCGTGCCGTTCAGTGCCCACAATATGCAAGCCACCGGCCTTCAGTACCCCGTCATGGCGTTCTTGCCAGTCGGCGCGAATCTCGCTCTTCGAGGCGTTTTTGCCCGCTGCCAGCAATTCGGCCTCCAGATTGCCGCCCAGAACGATATCGGTGCCTCGTCCGGCCATGTTGGTCGCAATAGTGATGGCGCCGGCCTTGCCTGCCTGTTGCACCACAACGGCTTCTCGCTCATGTTGCTTCGCGTTCAGGACCTCGTGCTGAATCTTTTTCTTCTTCAATACCTCGGATAACAGCTCGGAAGTTTCGATGGACGTAGTACCCACCAGGACCGGCTGACCGCGTTCGCGGCAATCTGTAATGTCCTCGACGATGGCCTCGAACTTGTCGGTCTCCGTCAGGTAGACGAGATCCGCCATGTCATCACGAACCATATCCATGTGGGTCGGAATCACGATGACTTCGAGACCGTAAATCTGCTGAAACTCGAACGCCTCTGTATCCGCCGTACCGGTCATACCGGACAGGTTGTTGTACAAGCGAAAGTAATTCTGGAACGTAATTGAGGCGACCGTCTGGTTCTCCTGCTTGACAGAAACGCCCTCTTTCGCCTCGATCGCCTGGTGCAGACCGTCAGACCAGCGACGCCCCGGCATCGTGCGTCCTGTAAATTCGTCGACAATGACAATCTCGCCATCTTTTACGATGTATTCGACATCTTTCTTGAATAAAGCATGCGCCCGCAATGCCGCGTTCAAATGATGTACCAGGCGGATATTGCCCGAATCGTACAAACTCTCGTGCTCGGCAAGCAAACCGGCTTCTTGCATCAGGTCCTCAACCTGCTGATGGCCGTCTTCGGTTATGTGTACCTGTTTCGCTTTCTCATCTATGGAGTAGTGGCCACGAATAACGAGTTTGCAGACTGGCACGTCGCCCTCGGCATCGGTCAGCACCACGTCGGCTTCACGATCTTCAGCCAGTTCTACCGCCTCATCGACGCTCATTAACTCGCGGGAGTCGTCTTCGCCGGCCGTGTAACTCATGGCCTTGCCGTTTTCGTCGAGCAGCTTGATCTGCTTGGCGACAATATCGAAATTTGCGGTGTCATCAGTTTCCACGTGCAGCCGCAATTTTGGTACCAGCTTGTTAATCTTTTGATAAAGGTCCGTACTTTCGTCGACCGGGCCCGAAATGATCAACGGTGTTCGCGCCTCGTCAATCAGGATGGAGTCAACTTCATCGACGATGCCGAAGTTAAGCTCTCGCTGAACTTTGTCTTCCAGCGAGAACGCAAGATTGTCTCTCAGGTAGTCGAACCCGAGCTCGTTGTTGGTCGCATAGGTGATGTCTGAATCGTAGGCCGCGCGTTTTTCGTCCTGCAGCTGACCACTCTTCGATACGCCGACTGTGAGGCCGAGAAATTCGTATACCGGTCGCATCCAGTCGGCGTCGCGTTGCGCGAGGTATTCGTTTACGGTCACTATGTGGACGCCGTCACCACTCAAAGCATTGAGGTAGGCCGGCAATGTCGCAACCAGCGTTTTGCCCTCGCCCGTTCGCATTTCGGCGATATTGCCTTCATGCAAAACCATGCCGCCAATTAATTGAACATCGAATGGGCGCATGCCCAGCGTGCGTACGGAGGCCTCTCTCGCGACGGCAAAGGCTTCCGCCAGCAATTCGTCGAGCGTCTCCCCCTCGGCAACGCGGCGTTTGAAGCCCTCAGTCTTGTCGGCGATTTCTTCGTCGCTTAAGGCCTGCAGGCCCTCTTCGAGCGAGTTAATTTCGTCGACTGTCTTTGCATACTGCTTGAGCAGCCGCTGGTTTCGACTGCCGAAGATACGAGTAATGAAATTCGCCACTGAGGGCTCCTGAAGTAGCGGGGTCTTGTAACACCTGCATTGTGCCGGTGGCGCGCAAAGACGGGTATTTTACGTAACAAACTCGATATTGCACGCACGATTTATGGCATTTGCTGCGGGCATACGCCGCCCACCTGCCAAAACCTCGCGGTGCGGGCTGAAATGGTGTCAATTAGGGGGTTTTCAAGCGGTATTCGGGCGCCTAGTTGGCACCCTGGCGGATGAATTTCACCGGATTAACTCGTCGGCCTTCTTTCAGCACCTCAAAGTGCAAATTCGGGCCGGTTGCTCGACCTGTCTCACCCATCAATGCGACGGTCTGGCCTTTTCTGACCTCGTCGCCGACGCTCACCAGGTTCTTTGAATTGTGCGCGTAACGGGTTGCGTATCCATTGCCGTGGTTTATTTCAACCATTTCACCGTAGCCGAAACGCGATGATGACCAGGTCACGACACCATCAGCAACAGCGATGACCTCGCTGCCCGATTTACCGGCAAAATCGACGCCGCGATGATTTGCAGACTTGCCTGTGAACGGATCGGTGCGCTTGCCGAAATACGATGACATCCACCCTGACTTGACCGGCCGGCCCTGTGGATAGACTCGATCATTCAGTTTCTGGTTCATGATCATGCTTTCCAGTACCGTCAGCTGAGCTTCGCGGTTGGAAAGCTGGTTGTCGAGACTCTGCATATCGGTTACCAGCTCGGGAATAGCGACCGAGCTGCCATTTTGCCAGGGCTCTTCCGGGCCACCAAACGCAGGATCTGCATTAAAATCGAACTCGCCATCTGTAAGATCGGCCATGTCGATTAATCGTCGGCCAAGTGCGTCAAGTCGAATAATGCGCGCATTCATTCGTCCAACACTGATCGCCAATGCGTCGAGCGTGTCTTCCGTTTTTTGCCGGGTAACGTTGATGGCTTCGCGCTGCACATTGAGGTCTTCGTTCAGGCTAGCGATTTCACTTACGCTGACGCCGGATCCGGTTAAGGTCGAGACCCGGTAGCCGCCTGCAAACGCGGCAGAGATAAGAACGGCGGCTGCGGCTGCGGCAATTGCAATACAGGCCCGGCCGGACAAGCTGACTTGCCGGGCCTTGCCGAATCCATTGCCGAAGATAACTACATTCATTCAATACGCCTTTCGGAGCAGATCTAACGGATGTGAAACTACCAATGTGAGGCCAGCGAAATCGTTGTCCTGTCGCCGCTTCTGGCGTCCCGTCGCTTTTTTTGCCATTTTTTTGAGCGTTGGGTCTGTGGTCACGTCGGTAACTCCGCTATCCTAGAGCCATCGCTCCTTAGATCGGTGGTTTTGCGTCCCCGGCTTTCGACGGGTATGCCCTTATCGAGGGGGTCAATATGCATAATGCAGCCGATTTATTCAAGCGACACCCTGCAATTCTGGAAATTAGGCAGGCTGTCCAAGCCGATTTCGCCACCTGCGTCACACTTCTATGTCCATAATCAGCCTCGAAAAATTGCTCAAATCCGATAGCGGCGGCGCATTGAAGGATATGGTCCAGACTGCTCAATATATGGACAAACTAACCTCCATGCTGCAGCAGGGACTGGAAGCGGATCTGGCGGTCAACCTGATTGCCGCGAGCTTGCGCGACAGTGGCGAGCTGGTCCTGATCGCAAGCTCGTCCGCCTGGGCTGCCAAGATCCGGTTTGAGGCAGAAAAGATGATGGAGATCGTGCGCCAGTCAGGCGCCGAGGTTGAAAATTGTCGGGTTACCGTCAGCAGGCATGTTCGCTCATAAGAGAATTCCGGGGACAGTTTACTTATCTCGAGAATTCTCGCACCGGAATTCTCGAGATAAGTAAACTGTCCCCGGAATTCTCAGGCGTACGACGGAGTCGCGTAGCAGATCGGCGATTTGCGTGAATCTTTAAACGTAATTTCCTCATACGACGATACATCGTCGAGAAGCGCTCGCAGCAACCGGTTGTTCAGGTCGTGGCCCGATTTGAAGGCCGAATACTCGCCGATCAAACTGTGCCCAAGCAAATACACATCGCCAATGGCGTCCAGGATCTTGTGTATAACAAACTCGTTCGCGTAGCGCAGTCCATCCTCGTTGAGAATGCGATAGTCATCGAGCACGATGGCATTATCCATGCTTCCGCCAAGCGTCAGGTTTCTTGCGCGCAGCGCTTCGACATCACGCAGGAAACAAAAGGTCCGGGCACGACTGACTTCCTTTAAGTACGATGCTGAAGAGAAGTCGATCGACGCATCGCTTGTCAGTTTATTGAATACCGGATGATTGAACGCGATCTCGAAATTCACTTTGAAGCCGTTGAACGGCGTAAATTCAGCCCACTTGTCGTCGTCTTCGACGCGAATTTTTTTCTTGATTCGAATAAATCGTTTGGCTGCGTTTTGTTCTTCTATGCCTGCCGATTGCAACAGGAATACGAAAGGTCCGGCACTGCCATCCATGATGGGCACTTCGGGCGCTGACAAATCGACATTAATATTGTCGATGCCGAGCCCGGCAAGCGCAGACATCAGATGCTCAACCGTCGCCACTTTGACGCCATCTTTTATCAAGGTAGTGCCGAGCATCGTCTCGCCGACCAATTTTGGATCTGCCGGAATGTCTACAGGCTCGTCGAGATCCACCCTGCGGAATGTGATACCTGCGTTTTCTGCTGCCGGTCGAAGCGTCATGTACACCTTCTCGCCGGTGTGCAAGCCAACTCCAGTCGCGCGGATGGCTGTTTTTAATGTTCGCTGTCGCAGCATCCCCGTGTCCCTTATTGATCGTTTTTTTCGAATTTTGCAACAGCTCTGTGGCGGCTGCCTGATAGCACACAAAAGATTACCATATCGCGGATATCCCACCAACAAGGTGATTTGCCTATTCGCTGATATTTCATGTCCTTATGGCTCATCCTGATTACGCAATGCCTGTTAAATTGCCGGCAATTCTGCTCGGTGAACAGTGTTCTATGGATTTATGACGATGGGGTCCGGCAGCTGCCGGACCCCAACTATCAGAGCGTACGAGGATTGATGCGCCGAGTGAGTGTGGCGCCTGGTCAACCCTCGTTAGTCAGCCTGACGCCGCAAGAACGCAGGAATGTCCAACAATTCCTCTTGCAAACTCGCGTCCTCGAGACCGTCGCCTACTGCTCGCTTCCTTTGTACTGTTGGCTTGTCGAAGCCCTGATAATTCGGCTCCTTCGGCTCAGCCGGTCGACGTACAACACGCATTGGCGCATTGCTCTGTGCGGCTTGTTGTCCCAGCCCGGTGGCCACAACCGTGACACGAATTTTATCGGTCATGTCCGGATCGATTACCGTACCTATGACAATAGTCGCATCTTCAGATGAAAATTCTCTGACTGTCGCACCCACTTCCTGGAATTCGCCGATGGACAGATCCGCGCCGGCCGTGACATTCACCAGAATACCGTTTGCACCCTCGAGATTGATGTCTTCCAGCAATGGGCTCGATATCGCAGCCTCGGCGGCTTCACGTGCCCGATCTTCGCCGGTGGCGACCCCGGTGCCCATCATGGCCATACCCATTTCAGCCATCACCGTGCGGACATCGGCGAAGTCGACGTTTATCAGTCCTGGTCGCGTTATCAACTCGGCGATTCCCTGCACAGCACCCTGCAAAACCTCGTTGGCCTCCCGAAATGCATCAAGCAATGTGGTCTCGCCACCCAGCACGGTTAACAGCTTTTCGTTTGGAATGGTGATCAGTGAGTCAACATACTTGCCAAGTTCTGCAATACCCGCTTCAGCGATCATGGTTCGCTTGTGACCTTCCATGAGGAAAGGCTTGGTGACGACAGCGACGGTCAGAATGCCAAGCTCCTTGGCGACCTGGGCAACCACGGGTGCTGCACCCGTACCGGTACCACCGCCCATACCGGAGGTGATAAACAGCATGTCGGCGCCTTCAATGACTTCCTGTATGCGATCCCGGTCTTCCATTGCCGCTTGACGGCCGATGTCCGGGTCTGCACCTGCCCCGAGACCTTTGGTTATGTTGCAACCAATCTGCAGTGCCGTCCTGACACGTGCGCTGTTAAGCGCCTGTGCATCGGTGTTGGCACATATAAAGTCCACTCCTTCTATTCCTGAATTTACCATGTGTGCGACCGCGTTGCCGCCACCGCCTCCGACACCAATGACCTTGATGACGGCGTTCTGACTATGCCCATCCATTAGTTCGAACATCTTGTTTCTCCGCTCTGAATTTTAATACTCACTCTTTGTTGTTTAACTGTCGCCCCGGCAGCATGCCGAACCGACTCCCTGAAACTCATCTGCCTTTATTCCTGTCACTGCAAAACTGCATACTCAAAACTGCCGTTGGAACCACGATTTCATGCGCCCAAGGACGTCGCCAATGCTGCCGCTTACCGGCGTACTGCGACGACCACGCCGGGCAATGTTTTCGTAGCCATACAAAAGCAGGCCAACACCCGTTGCGTAAATCGGATTCCTGACGACCTCAACCAGGCCATCGACGTATTGCGGAAAACCCAGTCGGACCGGCATGTGAAATACCTCTTCAGCCAGCTCAACTGCGCCTTCCATTTTCGCGCTGCCGCCGGTGATAATCACGCCGGCGGCGATCAACTCTTCATAACCGCTGCGCCTCAACTCATCTCGAATAAGGCCAAACAATTCTTCGAATCTCGGTTCGACGATTTCGGCGAGTGTTTGTCGTGCGAGTCGTCTGGGCGGGCGGTCACCGACGCTGGGAACCTCGATCGTTTCATCGGGGTTTGCCAGCTGCGATAACGCACAGGCGTATTTGATTTTTATTTCTTCGGCGTACTGCGTCGGTGTTCGCATTGACACCGCTATGTCGTTTGTAACCTGATCACCGGCAATCGGGATAACTGCCGTGTGTTGAATGGCGCCACCAAGAAACACGGCGAGATCAGTCGTTCCACCGCCGATATCAACAATGCAGGCGCCCAGTTCCTTTTCATCGTCGGTCAAAATAGAGTAGCTGGATGCGAGCTGCTCGAGCACGATGTCATCTACTTCAAGACCACATCGCTGCACACACTTGACGATGTTTTGTGCAGCGCTTTCGGCGCCGGTAACCATATGGACTTTGGCTTCCAGACGCACACCTGACATACCGATTGGCTCGCGGATGCCTTCCTGATTATCAATGATGAATTCCTGCGGCAGAATATGCAGAATCTTCTGATCCGCCGGGATGGCAACTGCCTGCGCGGCATCGATCACCCTGTCCACGTCGCCGTTGCTAACCTCTTTGTCGCGAATAGCGACTATGCCGTGTGAATTCAGGCTGCGAATGTGGCTGCCCGCTATGCCTGTATAGACAGAATGAATATCGCAGCCCGCCATCAACTCCGCTTCTTCGACAGCGCGTTGAATTGAGTGGACGGTGGACTCGATATTGACCACCACACCTTTTTTCAGTCCGCGAGACGGATGCGAACCAATGCCGACGATTTCGATCCTTCCTTCGTCGTTGACCTCACCCACGATCGCGACCACTTTGGACGTGCCGATGTCGAGGCCGACGATTAAATTATTTTCAACTCCTCTATTCACTCAGAGCGCCCTTCCTGCAACCAGTTCTTTTCTCGCGTATTCCGGATCAACCACTGGCGAACGCGTACCGTTCTTCCAGCCAATTGCAAAACCATTGCTGTATCGCATGTCAACGTATTCGATCTCCGCTTCTTTGCTTGAGACGATGTCTGCGACGATCTCCAGGAATAATTGCGTCCTGTCTTCAACGTCGCGTCGCCCCAAACGAATGTTCACACCGTTTTGCAGCGTCAGGTCCCAGGCGCCGCGTTCGTCAACCTGCAACTTGCGCACATCGAGACCCAGTGGAATAAGTTGATCGCGAATGGTCAGATAGCGCCGAGCGACCGCAGCCGCCTGATTATCAGGACCGCTCAATCGCGGTAATTCCGCCGGTACATGCGTTGCGTTGGTCACAAATAATTCACCGCGCGTGTTGAGCAAACCTCGCTCGCCCCAACAGGCAGCCGGAATCTGCTCGCTAACCGTGATTACGATCTTGCTGGGCCATCTTCGCGACACGCTTGCGTGATCGATCCAGGGCAATGCAACCACTTTATGCTGAATACTGGAAAGATCTGCACTGAGGAATCCGTAGCTCAGGTCGTCGCTGATCGCCTCCTCAATCTGCAATGCCGTAACGCGTTGAAACGGACCATTGACTTCAATTGACTGAATAGGCCGATCCAGCAGCGCCACGCTGACCTGATATGTCGTGACAATCGCAGCGAGCGCAATGGCCATAACGGATATCCTCGCAAACGGAATTCGCGGCAACCGGAAGCGTCGTTCGGGTTGTTGCTTGTGGCGTCTCGCTTGCTTACGCGCCATTGGCCGCCACCTCCGGATAGTCTTGCTGAATATCTTCTGCGATGCTGGTTTCCAGAATCCGCCAGCACAGCTCGTCGAAATCAATGCCGTGTGTTTTTGCCGCCATTGGCACCAGGCTGTGGCTGGTCATTCCCGGTACCGTGTTTACTTCGAGAACCTGCGGCTCGCCATCGGGCCCTTGCATGAAGTCCACCCGTCCCCAGCCGCTGCAACCCAACTCCCGAAACGCGCCAATCGCGATATCCCGATAGCGTTGTTCAAGAATCAGATCGTCGACGCCGGGACAGTAATACTCGGTCCGGTCGGATTCGTACTTGGCGCGGTAATCGTAAAACACCCTGGGTGTTTCGATACGTATGCTTGGAAGCGCTTCGCCCTGCAATACGGCAACGGTTATCTCGGCACCAATGACGCAGCGCTCGACCAGCGCCTGGTCACCAAAACTCAGCGCAAGATCCGTTGCCTGCTTTACATCTTTGGAATCGAGTACCTTGCTCATGCCAATACTCGAGCCCTGTCCGACCGGTTTGAATACCAACGGAAAGCCGAAGGCGCCAATAGCCCTTGCGACATCGTCGCTACTATCGATCACAACATAGTCAGGCGTGCGAATATCAGCCTGTTCGAATAATTTTTTGCTTTTTATCTTATCCATGGCCAGCGCAGACGCCATCACACCACTGCCGGTGTAGGCAATGTTCATCAATTGCAGCGCACCCTGTAGTGCACCGTCTTCGCCGCCGGGTCCATGCAATGCGATCCAGACACGATCGAATCGGGCTGCTGCAAATTCTTCCATAGTGTGTTCGGCCGGATCCCAGCCTGCTGCATTCACACCTCGCCGTTGCAGCGCCTGCAAAACGGCGGCACCGGAGGCTAGCGATACTTCACGCTCCGAAGAATCACCACCGAGCATCACCGCAACGCGGCCAAACCGGGCAGCATTGGCGACTTGTGCTCGATTTTCGTTGGCAGAAGTCATTCAGGTCTGCCTACGATTCGAACTTCATGCACGAGATCCACGCCGTGCACTCTTGTAACCGTGTCCTGCACGTGTTGAATCAAGGACTCCACATCATTCGCACTCGCTTCATCGCAGTTGATAATGAAGTTGGCGTGTTTGTTCGATACCTCTGCGCCGCCAATTCTGTAGCCTTTTAATCCGGCGGCTTCAATCAATCGCGCGGCATGGTCACCCGGCGGGTTGCGAAATACGGATCCGCAACTGGGAAGCCCGAGTGGTTGGGTTGTCTTGCGACGGTCAAGCATGGTTTTCAAGGTATCCATGCTGGCGTTGACCCCCGGATCGAATCCAAAGGTCGCCTCGACGAACCACTCGTCAATCGGCCCCGTAACACTGCGGTAAGCGATTTTGTAGTCCGCTGGCTGGCGGTCCCGAATGACACCGAAGCGATCGATCGTCCTGACTTGCCGTACACGCTCCCAGGTTTCACCACCATGCGCACCCGCGTTCATCGCCAACGCACCGCCCACGGTTCCGGGGATACCGGCAAAGAATTCGGAGGGACCGAATCCCCAGCGAATACACTGCCTGGCAAGTTTCGTACAAGGAACGCTTACTCCGGCACGAACGATTTGATCGTCGACGCGCTCAAGATCATTGAAGACGCCGGCTGTGGCGATTACGACGCCCGACATGCCGCCGTCGCGAACCAGGGTGTTGCTCCCCAGTCCGATCCAGAACACCGGTATTGCAGCGTCGAGTTGCTGCAGAAATTGCGACAGGTCTTCGAGATTTGCCGGCTTGAAAAAGGTCTCTGCCGGCCCGCCGACGCGCCATGACGTATGCCGGCTCATCGGCTCATCGTATCGAATCTCGCCGCTTACGGCTGTATTGATCTGCATCGCCATCATTTCTGCACCTTCAATACAGGTTTCTTTGCGAGTAGCTCCGGAAGACCGGCCGCGCAGGCGCCAATGTCGCCTGCGCCCATCGTTAACAGCAGGTCACCGTCCGCGAGCAGACCTTTCAGAACCCGAGCCAGTTCCGCCAACGTCTCTACGAATACAGGTTCCACACCGCCGCGCCCGCGTACGGCCCGCGCGATAGCGCGGCCATCCGCGCCCGCTATTGGATCTTCTCCAGCGGCATACACTTCCAGCACGATGAGAACGTCGGCCGTTGACAGTACGGAAGCGAAATCATCCATCAGATCCCGGGTGCGTGAATATCGATGCGGTTGAAACGCCAGCACGATTCGCCGCTCCGGCCAGCCGGCGCGTGCCGCCTCTATCGTCGCCGCCACCTCGGTCGGATGATGACCATAGTCATCGACCAGCAGCACCTCGCCTGCATCGGTTCGAATTTCGCCATAGATCTGGAAGCGGCGGTCTATGCCCTCGAACGTTTCCAGCGCAGCAACGACTGCCTGATCGCTAATCTGCAACTCTCCGGCAACCGCGATCGCCGCCAGCGCGTTTTGCACATTGTGTGTTCCGGGCAAGCGCAAACGAATATCGAGCGGCGTGTCACTTTCTGCTCGCCGCACCTGAAAGGTCGTAATTCCTTCGTGAAACTCAATATTTTCTGCCCGGATGTCAGAATCGTCGTTAATGCCATAGGTAATGACCGATCGGCCGATTTTCCCCAGCACGGACTGTATACCGGGATCATCAGCGCAAACGACTGCAAGCCCGTAAAACGGCAGGTTGTGCAGGAAGTCAATGAATGCCTGGTGCAACTTGTCGAGATCGCCATCGTAGGTCGACATGTGGTCGGCATCGATATTGGTTACAACGGCGAGCATCGGCTTCAGATGCACGAACGATGCGTCGCTTTCATCTGCCTCTGCGACCAGGTATTCACCCTGGCCCAGGCGTGCATTGGCATCTGCGCTCTTCAAGCGGCCGCCAATAACAAAGGTCGGGTCCAGCCCGCCTTCTGCGAGAACGCTGGCTACGAGGCTGGTCGTTGTGGTTTTGCCGTGCGTGCCCGCGACCGCAATTGAGTAGCGAAAGCGCATTAATTCGGCCAGCATTTCGGCACGCGGCACGACCGGCATCAATGCATCGTGTGCTGCTGCAACTTCCGGGTTTGAATCCTCGACCGCACTCGATACAACGACGGCATCCGCATTGTGAATATTGTCGGCGTGGTGTCCGATAAAGATCTTGGCGCCCTGATTCTCGAGGCGAATTACCTGGGCGTTGCGCTTGATATCCGAACCCTGCACCTCGTAACCCAGGCTCAACATGACCTCCGCTATTCCGGACATGCCGGAACCGCCAATGCCAACGAAATGTACGCGATTGATACGGCGCATTCGTTTGATCATGTGAGTGCCCCCGCCGCCTTCAGGCAAACGTCCGTGATGCGTCCGAGCGCGTTTGGCTTGGCCAGTGCCCTGGATTTTATCGCCCGGTCCTTAAGACCTTCCCGGCTTGCCAACAAGCCGCCAAGGCATTCGGCAAGCACCTGCGGCGTCATATCGGTCTCGCGCATTATTACGGCGGCGCCGGCTGCGACCATAGATCGCGCGTTTTCCGTCTGATGGTCATCCACGGCCCCAGGAAACGGCACGAAGACAGCCGCAATTCCGGCCGCAGCAATTTCTGCCACCGTTAATGCACCCGCCCGACACACCACTATGTCTGCCCAGGCATAGGCCTCGGCCATGTCATCAATGAATGGCGTCACATTGACATCCAGTCCGGCGTCTGTGTATGCATCAACTGCCGTTTGCAGCGTCAGCTTGCCCGCCTGGTGGCGCACAATCGGTCTCGCAGTCTTTGACAAGAGGGCCAGCGCTTGCGGCACTGTTCGATTGAGTGCCAGCGCGCCCTGACTGCCGCCCAAAACCAGCAGCCGGATCGGCCCACTGCGGTTGGCGAAGCGACTGGCTGGATCATCGATGGCGGCGATGTCGGGCCGTACCGGATTGCCGAGGGTTTCCGCTCGGATGCCGGCAGGAAAACTGCCCGGGAAGGCTTGCAGCACAACCCGGGCAAGACGCGCCAGAAGACGGTTTGTTAATCCTGCAACTGCGTTTTGTTCGTGAATAACCAGTGGCCGCCGGGTCAGCCAGGCAGCCAGGCCACCCGGTCCGCTGACGAAGCCACCCATGCCGAGCACGGCTGCCGGCCGATACCGAATCATGACCGACGTGGATTGCGCAAGCGCCCATAAGAGCCGCAAGGGCGCCAGCAACAGGGTCAAAACGCCCTTGCCCCGCAGGCCCTGAATGCTTATCCACTCGATTTTTATGTTTGCCGCAGGTACCACTGTTGATTCGATACCGCGGTGAGTACCGAGCCACACAATATCCTGTGACTGCTGTTGCAACGCGCGCGCGACGGCTAGCGCCGGATAAACATGGCCGCCGGTTCCGCCTGCCATTATCAGAATTGGACGCGAGCTCATTTTCGCTTCTTCCTGGCTTTGCGATTGAGCGGCCGGGCGTCGGTCGCGAGTTCATGGTGTATGCGCAACAGCAAACCGATGCTGATGAGCGCGATGATAATGCTGCTGCGACCGTAGCTCACCAGCGGCAGTGTCAGCCCTTTCGTCGGCAGCATGCCCATATTGACGCCGATATTGATGAAGGCCTGCAATCCCAGCCAGGCGCCAATACCGATCGCGAGGTTCGATTCGAAGCATCGTTCAGCATCTGCTGCACGAACTGCCAGCCGAAATATGCGCCAGACCAGGGCAAGAAATAATGCGATCATCAAAAGCGATCCAAGCAGTCCGAATTCCTCAGCGAAAACGGCGAACACGAAATCCGTATGAGCCTCTGGCAGATAAAAAAGTTTTTGCACACCGTTGCCGAGACCGACGCCGAACCACTCGCCCCGGCCTATGGCGATGAGTGATTGAGTCAGTTGAAAGCCGGAATCGAATGGGTCGGCCCAGGGATCGAGAAATCCCGTCATCCGTTTCATGCGGTACGCAGACGTAAACACAAGCGCGGCCATGGCGATTACGGCAGTACCGAAAAACAGGAAAAAGTCACGCCAGCGAGCTCCAGCGACGAACAGCATCGTCAGCGCGGTAGCCAGCAACACGATCGCAGCCCCGAAATCGGGCTCAGCGAGTAACAATACGCAAGCCAGGCTGAAAACCGCCATCGGTTTCAGGAATCCGCCAAACTCTTCGCGAAGCGATTTGTTTTGTCGCACCAGGTAGCCGGCCAGATACATCAGCAAACAAAGGCGTGCCGGCTCAGAAACCTGCACGTTCATCACACCGAAACGAACCCAACGCGTAGAGCCATTCACAGTGTAGCCAACGCCCGGCAGCAAAACGACCAGCAACAAAAGCATGCCAAGCAGCAACATCAGCGGGCCGAGACCAAGCCACACCCGCATCGGCACGAACAGACAAACGAATCCGGCGCACGCGCCAATTGCAACGGCAAGCATTTGCCGCTCGAGGTAATAGAACGGCCGGCCGAACGTGCCATCCGCGATCGAGATCGATGCGGATGCCAGCACAACCAGACCACCCAGTAACAGGGCCAACGCGATGCTGAGCAATACAGGATCAATCTGCAGCGACGTCTTCAGGCGTGCTGGAAATGGCATCGCAATACTATTAATGCTCATGACCGCAACGCCTCAACCGCCTGGCAAAATGCCTCACCTCGGGCCTTGAAGTTTTGAAACTGATCGAAGCTTGCACAAGCCGGTGCAAGCAGCACGGTGTCACCGGATTCGGCGAAACCGGCGGCACAGACTACTGCTTCTTGCATGTTGTCCGCGCTGTGAACGGGCGCCAGACCGTCCAGCGCCTTCGCGATATCGGGACCGTCTTCACCAATAAGAACTGCGCACCGAAGACGCATATGTACGGACTTTGCGAGCTTGTCGAAATCTCCGCCTTTGCCCTCGCCGCCGGCAATCAATACGACGAAACCCTCGATAGACTCCACCGACGCTATTGCGGCAGCAACATTGGTCGCTTTCGAGTCGTTTATGAAATCAACGCCAGCATTCGTGTCGACGAATTGCATGCGGTGGGGCAAACCCGGAAATTCGTTGAGTACCTGCAGCATGGGCGGCAATTGCAGGCCCATTAGCTGGCCCATCGCCAACGCTGCCAGCGCGTTTGCCCGATTGTGGCGGCCCACCAGCGCGATATCGTCGACGGACAGCAACAATTGCTCGCCACGCGCAAGGAATTGGACGCCGTCTTCTTCCCGGATACCGTATTGTCCGTCACCCGGTTCGTCCAGGCCAAAACTCAGTTTCGGTATATCCTGCGGAATGTGTTCGGCGGCTTCGGCGTCTTCACGATTAAAAACAGCCGCCTTCGCCTCGCGAAAAATTCGATATTTTGCGGCGCGATATTCATCTTCGCTTGCGTGCCAGTCGAGATGATCCGCAGATACGTTCAGCACTCCGGCGACATCTGCGTTCAATTCCCCAAGGCGATGCAACTGGAAGCTCGACAGCTCGAGAATGTAGGTGTCCGGTGCCTCTTCGGCCAGCAAATCCAGCGCAGGTTTGCCGAGGTTTGCACCCGCCAGTGCCGGCACGCCTGCAGCGTCACACATTAACGACAGTAACGTCGCGACAGTACTCTTGCCGTTTGAGCCGGTAACCACTGCAAGTGAGGCCGACGCCTCATTTAGAAAAAGCTCGACATCCGAAACTATTTTGATCTTCTTCTTGCGCGCATCGACCAGCAACGCATCATCATCCGGAATCCCCGGCGACACGATGATGCGACCGACTTTTTTGAGTAAGCCCTTAGTGTCATCACCCAGGACTATCTCGGCATCTGCATCCAGTGACCGCAGTTCATCGAGACCCGGCGCATCCTCGGATGCGTCGTAAAAGATCGCTTTGACGTCATTTCGCTGCAAGTACCGGGCGACAGAAAGGCCGGTGGCACCGAGCCCATAGACGAGATCTTTCTTGCCGGCTTTTTTCTTTCTCGCCGCGTTCATCGAATCTTCAAACTCGCAAGACCGATCAACACCAAAATAACCGTGATGATCCAGAATCGCACAATAATTTTGGGCTCCGCCCAGCCCTTTAATTCAAAATGGTGATGTAGCGGCGCCATTCGGAAGACGCGCCGGCCTGTCAGTTTGAACGAAGCAACCTGAACAATGACCGAAATGGTTTCGACGACAAAAACTCCGCCCATAATAGCCAGAACGATTTCCTGCCGAACGACAACCGCTACAACACCCAGTGCTGCACCAAGCGATAGTGCACCGATATCTCCCATAAACACCTGAGCGGGGTAGGTGTTAAACCACAAAAATCCAAGTCCGGCGCCTGCGATCGCCGCGCAAAAAACCATAATTTCGCCAGAGCCTTCGACGTACGGGATGTCGAGATACTCTGCGAAATTTACGTTGCCGGTGACGTAGGCGAATATACCGAGCGCACCGCCGACAAGAACGGTCGGCATAATCGCCAATCCGTCCAGACCGTCAGTCAGGTTGACTGCGTTACTGAAGCCAACGATAAAGAGGTAGGTTACGCCAATACTGAAAACACCCAGCGGCAATGCAAGGTCTTTGAAATAGGGAATCAGCAACGAGGTGCTGAGTTCGTCATTCGCCATCATGTACAGCGTGATTGCAGCGGCCAGCGCACTGACTGATTGCCAGAAAAATTTCACACGCGCAGAAATTCCAGCGGGATCCTGCAAGATGAGTTTCTTGTAGTCATCGACATAACCAATCACGCCGAACGCCAGCGTGACGAACAGCACCACCCAGATGTAGCGGTTTTCCAGATCTGCCCACAGCACGGTGCTGACCACAATCGCGGTCAGGATCAGCGCACCGCCCATGGTCGGTGTTCCTGCCTTGGGCAGATGCGTGATTGGCCCGTCCAGCCGCACCGGTTGCCCGACTTGCGAATGACTGAGCTTCCTGATCATTCGCGGCCCGATTACGAAAGACAGGATCAGTGCCGTCAGGGCACTGAGAATGGCGCGCATGGTCAGGTAGCTGAAGACATTGAAGCCCGATTCAAACTGCGACAGATAATTGGCCAGATAGAGCAACATGATCAGCCGTCCGCCTTTTCACGTGTCGCAGGTTGAATGGCGCGAACGACACGCCCCATGTGCATCGACCGCGAACCTTTAACCAGCACGTTTTGGTCCGCGCACAAGGTATTACAGAGATCGACACCGATTTCTTCGGCGCTTTCGTACCAGGTGGCACCCTCGCCGAAGGCATCAACGGTATGCTTCGACAGCTCTCCCGTTGCAAGCAATCGATCGATGCCCACATCCCTGGCTGCCACGCCTACCGACTTGTGCAGCGCCTTGCCGTCTTCTCCCAGCTCCCGCATATCGGCCAGAACCAGTATCGACGAGCCCTTTTGCGTAACGAGAAACTCCGCTGCTGCAATTGCGCTTGCCGGATTCGAGTTATAACTGTCGTCAAAAATTCGTGAGCCACCAATACCGGCAAGCGGTTGCAAGCGGCCAGCAACCGGCGCCACCGTTTCCAGGCCGTTCTTGATCTGCTCCGCAGTAAGGTCAAATGCCAGGCTTACGGCTGCGGCGGCGCACGCATTTCGCACATTGTGAACGCCTTGCAGCGGAAGATTTATCTGCAACTGATCGTTCGGCATCTGCAAATGAAATGACGTGCCATCGCTATGAACGCTTATGTCGGATGCATGCACGGCTGCATTTGATGAGAGGCCGAAGCTTATGAGCTGCAGATCGCTTACCAGCGAAGCCCAGTAATCGAACCAGGCATCATCTGCATTAAGAATGGCTGCTCGTGGCCGTTCAGCGGACTGGAGGATCTCGCCTTTTGCTTTTGCGACGCCCTCGATCGTACCGAAGCCTTCAAGATGTGCGGGTCCTGCGTTGGTGATGGCGACCACCGACGGCGCCGCAAGTGAAGTCAGGTACTCGATCTCGCCTGCGTGGTTGGCGCCCATTTCAATGACTGCATAGCGATGCAGGGGCTCAAGCTTCAGCAACATCAGCGGCAAACCGATGTCGTTGTTCAAATTGCCATGCGTTGCCAGCGTTTCGGCAGATTGCGACAAGCAACTGGCGATCAACTCTTTGAGCGTCGTTTTGCCATTGCTGCCGGTGATGCCGATGATGCTGGCCGGCATTTCCTGTCGCCACGACGATGCCAGGCTGCCGAGCGCCAACCTCGAGTCCGCGACGGTGATCTTTGGCAGCGTCGTTACTGCTGCCGAGTCAGATGTGACCGCCCCCGCCGCCTGTCGTTCTTCCGCCGCCTTCAGGAAATCGCTGCCATTGAAATTTGGCCCGCTCAGCGCAACAAACAGTTCGCCTGACGCAATGGTTCTGGTATCGGTACTCACACCGCGAAATTGCACATCACTGCCCTGCAGCACACCGTGCATCGATTCCGCCGCCTTTGTCATGCTGCTTTCAATCATGACCCGGCGCCCTTTTCGCTACGCGCTTCAAGATTCGCCAGCGCGATCTCGAAGTCCGAGAATGGAATCGACTCCGCGCCAATAATCTGCACTGACTCGTGCCCCTTGCCGGCGATCATGACGGTTGCAGTGTCGCCGCAAGCATCAATTGCGTAAGCGATCGCTGCTGCCCGATCTTCAATAATAATTGCCTGATCGTTCATGCCGGCGACGATGTCGCCGATGATGTTGGCAGCGTTTTCGCCGCGGGGATTGTCGCTGGTGACAATGGCATAATCAGCCAGGCGCGATGCAATCTCGCCCATTTGCGGACGTTTGCCGCGGTCGCGGTCGCCGCCGCAACCGAACACGCACCAAAGCTCTTTTTTGCTGTGTTGGCGAATCGCCTTTAGCGCTTTTTCGAGAGCAGACGGGGTGTGTGCAAAGTCGACGAACACAGACGGCAGATTCTTTGAACCGGAAACGTTGACGATCTGCATTCTTCCGGGAGGAGCATCAACCTGCTGCAACGCCTCGCTTGCCTGGGATAAGGAAACGCCGTGGCGCAACAGACAAGCGAGAACCAGCGCCGTATTTTCGACATTGAAGTCGCCAGGCATTCGCACATGGACTTGAACCTCGCCCCACGAAGTATCGAATCTGATTCGAGAGCCCGATGCATCGGCGACCACCGAGCGAGCGAAGACGAAGGGTCTGCCATTCGAAACTCGCTCGAATTGCGTTGACACGACAACCACGTTGCTGTCACAGCGATCAGCAAGTTTCAATCCGAACTCGCCATCGATATTGATAATTCGATGCTCCAGTTCGTTATCAGTAAACAACTGCGCCTTTGCCTCAAAGTAATTCGACATGTCGCCGTGATAATCGAGGTGATCCCGACTCAGGTTTGTGAAAATTGCCGTATTAAACTTCACACCGTCTGTGCGCCGCTGGGTGAGCGCGTGCGACGACACTTCGATTGCAGCATAGGCTGCATTTTCGCCGCGAAACTCTGCCAGCGTTTGGTGCAGTTCAATACACGCCGGCGACGTAAGGCCGCTGCCGCTGGTGATTTCGCCCGTTCCTTTACCTAAGGTGCCGATGTATCCGCAACGCCGGCCAAGAATCTGCAAACAACGGGCGAGCAGGACAGCCACAGTCGTTTTACCGTTGGTTCCTGTAACAGCAATTACGCTTAACGATTCGGATGGCGTGTCGAACCACCTGTTGGCGATCTCGCCAATTTTCTGTTGCAGGCCTGGCAACGCGATCATCGGTAATCTCGAGTCCTTACGACCGTCGCCTGCCGTTTCGGCGTCGTAAACGATTGCGACAGCACCTGCCGCCACCGCATCTTTTGCGAAGTCCAGGCCATGTGAATGTTCGCCGGCACACGCAAAAAATACTTCGCCAGACCGAATCAACCGGCTGTCAGTTGCGATGCCACTGATCTCGATAGCGGGTGCATCGACCATGCCTTGCAATAACATTTGCAAATTCATGTCCTGGCTTATGATTGCTGCAGGCACGCTCATTGACTCATCGCCTGCATGACGCCGCCGGCATCACGGGCGGGAAGCGCGTCCGGCGGGATCGCCATCAGACGCAACGATTCTGTCATGACTTCAGCAAATACCGGCGCTGCCACGTCGGACCCGTAATATAAATCGCCCCCGGGCTCATTGATGATGACAACTGCGGCCAGCCTGGGATCACTTGCCGGCGCCATGCCGGCAAAAATCGAAAGGTATTTGTCTTTTGAATATCCGCCTGCGGCGAATTTCCATGCGGTACCTGTCTTTCCTGCAACGCGATAACCCTTCACAGCCGCTTTGGTACCGGTGCCGCCCGGTTTTACGACCTCTTCCATCATCTGCAGAATTGCGGTCGCAGTTTCGCTCGACATAATTCGCTCCGACGGCGCGGGCTTGTCCAGCGCCACCAGTGAAACAGGATTAAGAACGCCATCGTTCCCCAGCGCCGCATAAGCCTGGGCAAGCTGCAATGGCGTCACGGAAATACCATAGCCGTACGCCAGGGTTGCCTGGCTGATCGGCCGCCAATGGTTATAGTGAGTCAGCAGTCCGGCAGACTCTCCCGGAAAACCGCTGGCCGTCATGGAACCCAGGCCGAAGCGCTTCATCGTGCTCCACAGTTGGTCAGGCTGCAGCGACATGGCGATCTTGGTGACGCCGACATTGCTGGAGCGCGACAGAATCGTGGTTAAGCTAATGCGACCAAGGTTGCGATGGTCTTCAATTTTCTTTGGCCCGACAATAACGAAACCAGGCGAAGTGTCGACGTAACTACTCGATTTGTATTGTCCACTTTCCAAAGCGGCAGCAAGTATCAACGGCTTGATGCTTGAACCCGGCTCGAAAATATCAGTGATGGCACGATTGCGAATGCGTTCCGGCAAGTATTGCGAACGGTCATTCGGGTTGTATGACGGCTGATTCACCATCGCCAGAACTTCGCCTGTTTTGACGTCCAGAATCACCATGGACCCGGAACCCGCCTTGTGCTCCTGAATCGACGCTTTGAGCGAGCGATACGCGAGGTATTGCAAACGCAAATCGATGCTCGAACGCAGATCCCTGCCGTGATGTGGCGGCCGAATACTTTCCACGTTTTCTACAGCACGACCAAGCCGGTCTTTTAACACGCGCTTGGCGCCGGGCTCGCCGCCCAACCAGTGATTGAAAGCCAGCTCGATGCCTTCCTGCCCGCTGTCGTCGACATCCGTGAAACCGACCAGGTGTCCAGCAACCTCGCCCGCAGGATAGTAGCGACGGTACTCGCGCAATACGTTTACGCCTGGCAATTTCAGTGCCATCACCTTCGCTGCCTGCGCCGGGTTCAGGTGCCGTTTCAAATACAAAAACTCTTTGTTTGTGCTGTCGGTGATGCGGCGCATCAGCAGCTGCGCGTCAAGCCCGAGCGTCGCCGCCAACCGCGGTACATCGTCCACCGCCGCGGCGAGCTCCTGCGGATTCGCCCAGACGCTGTCTACTGGCGTGCTAATCGCCAGCGGCTCGCCGCGGCGGTCGGTTATAGAGCCCCGGTGAGCCGAGATTTTTTCCGTCCGCAGATGCCGCGAGTCTGCCTGTTGATTCAGAAAGTCCTTACTCAGAACCTGAAGATGAACAGCACGCGCGAGCAGCGACGTCGCCAGTATGGTGAAGAACACACTGACCAGCGTCACCCTGCCTGCAAATCGTCGTGCAGTTTTTTGTTTTGTTTCTGCTCCGCGGCTCATTGGCGTTCAATTACGTAGACTTCCGTTGCCCTCGGCCGCACCAGTGACAACTCTTCGCGCGCCACTTTTTCTATTCGTGCGTGGGTAGCCCAGGTGCTTTGTTCGATTTGCAACTGGCCCCATTCAATATTCAGTT
>Ga0209987_10000371_pt1 | contig 23408 bp, 21 predicted proteins | sample N074metaG_FD_182134 | JGI IMG/M metagenome (GOLD analysis project Ga0209987, IMG submission 182134) | Deep subsurface microbial communities from Kermadec Trench to uncover new lineages of life (NeLLi) - N074 metaG (SPAdes) (version 2) | ecosystem: Environmental > Aquatic > Marine > Ocean trench...
GAATAAGGTCGGTACTCCTCAAATTCGTGCGCCATGCGTTTGCCGACGCCTGGGATCAGCAATATGTCGGAACGCTTGGCGTCATTCAGATTGATGGCGATAAACAACCGGCCATACAGTTCTTCCAGCTGATCGTCGTCGAGGTCGGAGCTAAGCAGGTGGTTTAGTTCGCCAATGTTGACGAAAGGTCGGTGCTCGATAACAACACCAGCCAAAACATCATCCATGTGGGGCAGGGCGGCGATGGCTTCTTTGCTGGCCGTGTTCGCATCCAGTACGGTATCTGCGGCATTTGTCGTTGATACGATGGCGAAACTGATAAGAATTAGCAGAAAAATCCGCGACGTGATGTTTCTCATTATTTTTTTCCTAGATGTTTGTGATCGGTAGTACGGAGACCGTGAATACTAGCGACCACGGCTACAGATAACAAACAACTTTGCTTTACTTTACAGTTGCGACACTATGGTGAGAGGTGGCAGACGAGCCCTCCACTGGCAATTCTGAGGCCTATGAAAACGAAGCAAATTTCACGTTACGTCTTATGGGTGCTACTGTCACTGCCGTTCGTTTGGCTGGTCAATGCATATCGAACTGGGGATATGTTCTACGGCGAGGTAGTGCACGTCAGCGGAGAGTTATCGGCACGTCTGCTGATTCTCACGTTGGCCGTTACACCACTGCGGCTCCTTTTTGCCAATGCCCGGTGGCCTGCCTGGCTATTGCATCAACGCCGCTATTTCGGTGTCGCCTCGTTCATGTACGCATTGCTGCATACGGTCGTATACATTCAGAAAAAAGCCAGCCTGTCCCTGATCTGGCAAGAGGCTATGAGTTTTAACATGTGGAGCGGTTGGTTGGCATTCTGCATTTTTCTCCTTCTGGCGATTACGAGTAACGATGCATCTGTCCGACGCCTCATGCGAACGTGGAAAAAGTTACATCGCTGGGTGTATCCGGCCGCGTTGCTGGTTTTCGCACACTGGGTATTTATTGCATTCGATTTCGTGCCCGGGCTCATTCATTTTCTGATTATTCTCTCGCTGCAATCTTACCGCTTGTGGAAGCGCCGCCAGATGAAGCGTTGGGCTGTCTAAACTACTGTGATAAGTCGCAGTGTGTAGACGAGTACGAGAGCGAAGACACCGCGATTAGGCAGGTTTGCGACCGGCAGTAATTTTTCAGAGCAGCAATATGTCGTGATAGGCTTTCCAGATGAAATTAACTGACTGCAACAATATTTCCGACCTGCGCAAAATGGCCAAGCGCAATCTGCCATCGCCGGTCTTTAACTACATGGATGGCGGCGCTGACGACGAGCTGACACTGGCACGAAACACAGATGCCTTCGGTGACTACGAATTGTTGCCAACGCAACTTTCCGATGTCAGCAACATAGAGCTTGGTACGACGGTATTGGGACAAAAAATCGACTGGCCTGTCATCATTGCGCCAACCGGGGCATCAAGGCTGTTTCATCATGAAGCGGAACGCGCGGTCGTCCAGGCCGCAAAAAACTTCGGCACGATATACAGTCTCTCGACCCTTGGTACCACAACTATCGAGGATGTAGCCGCGATGACTGACGGGCCCAAGATGTATCAGGTCTATATGTTCAAGGATAGAGGCCTGACCGAGGACTTTGTCAGGCGCTGCAAGGAACAGAAATTCAATGCGCTGTGCCTGACCGTCGACACTCCGGTTGCCGGCAATCGTGAAAGAGATCTCGTCACCGGCTTTGGTATGCCGCCCAAACTCAAGCTCCGCAGCATGCTGAGCTATGCATGGCATTTTCCATGGACAATAAGGGCGATTCTCAAGCCAGGTTTCGACATGGTTAACGTCACGAGCAGCCCGAATGCGGCCAGCGAAATAAGCAAGGGCGTGATGGAGTACATCAATAGCCAGTTCGACCGGTCCATAAGCTGGAAGGACGTTGAATGGCTGGCCAGTCTTTGGGATGGCCCGCTGGTTATCAAGGGCATTCAAACGGTTGGTGATGCAAGAAAGGCAGTCGACTCCGGCGCGACGGCAGTTATGCTGTCAAATCATGGTGGCCGCCAGCTTGAGACCGCACCGGCGCCTGTCGATTGCATCGCGCCAATTGCCGATGCGTTGCGCGACAAGCTGGAAATCATTTGTGACGGTGGCGTGCGCCGCGGTACGCATGTCATCAAAGCACTCGCACTGGGTGCCAACGCCTGCAGCATTGGTCGTGGCTATTTGTTCGGTCTTGCCGCTGGCGGTCAAAAGGGCGTGGAACGCGCACTACATCTTTTGAAGTCGGAATTTGAACGCAGCATGGCACTGCTTGGTTGCAATTCCGTGCACAAACTTGGCAGACATTACCTGAACAAGCGCTGACTTTCGTCGTTGCCAAAACACGCTAAATAGAGTCAGTCTTAATTCGCAAGGGTGAAATCTGCGGACTTTGCTCAGTGCAGCAGTCAGTTTTCGCGATATGTCCGAAGCGGAAAAAAACAATAATTACTGTCTCCGGGCACTATTTTGAGTAGAAATCAGGGGTATTTGGCTGGTTTCGTCTACGCTGACTGAATTCGCGCGGGAAAAAAAACGGGCCACATGCGAAAATTGTTAGTACTATGGCGCTGCCTCGACGATGAGGGGGCTTAGTAATCGCTGGTTAACGCTGGCGGATTTTTTTTTAAGAGGTTGATATGTCAGGCGAAAGAGTTACAGGAACCGTTAAGTGGTTCAACGACGACAAGGGATTTGGATTCATTGAGCGAGAAGGTGGTCAGGACGTTTTCGTTCACCACAGCGCAATTTCGATGGAAGGATTCAAGAGTCTCAAAGAAGGACAGAAAGTGTCCATGGAAGTGACACAGGGCCAGAAGGGTCCGCAGGCGGAAAACGTTACCGCCGAGTAGGGAAACCCCGTACGGACTGGCTGTGAAGATTGATGCTTTCCTAGCCAGTCCGGAACGACAGCATCGGTTTCTGAAAAGAGGCTGTAGCAGTTCGAAGAAAAAAGCTGTCGATGAGTTTCACTATGTTTGTGTCAGAGGTTGCATTTGTAGGGGTGCAACAGCAGTCGTGCCGCATCTGTAAACGCGTGCGCGGATTCTCCCACTACGTCTTTATGGTCGCCATTTGCGTGGTGATGATTTCGTGCGGTCCGGAGACTGAGCCTTCTACAACAGACGCTCCCGTCCCGTTAAGCTATGTTGGCGCCGATTCCTGCAGTGGCTGTCATGCGGAGCAGTATCGTGCCTGGCGTGGTTCGCACCACGATCTGGCCATGCAGCATGCGACGCCTGAATCGGTGCTCGGCGATTTCTCTGCTGTCGAGTTTGAAAATTTCGGCGTAACCAGCACATTTTTTCGGCGTGATGAAACCTTCTTCGTGCGCACAGACAATGCGGATGGTGATCTCGAAGAATTTCCGATCAAGTTCGTATTCGGCGTTACACCGTTACAACAGTATCTGATCGAATTCCCCGGCGGGCGCTTACAGCCGTTGCCGATTGCCTGGGATACGCGACGCGCGGACGAAGGCGGTCAGCGCTGGTTTCACCTCTACGCCGATGAGTTCATCGGTCACACAGATTTGCTGCACTGGACCGGTCGCGAGCAAAACTGGAATTACATGTGCGCAGAGTGTCATTCAACCAATCTGCAAAAAAATTACAGCGTTGACAGTGACTCCTATGACACGACCTGGTCCGAAATAAATGTCGCCTGTGAGGCTTGCCACGGTCCCGGCTCGCGACATGTGCAACAAGCAACCGATGGCACGATTTCCGGTCTTGCGGGATTGGTGGTCGATCTGAACGATGCTGGCCGTGCCGTTTGGATAATGAATAATGACACTGGTATTGCCGAGCGCAGCGAAATGCGGATGCGTCCACCGGTTCAGCCCGAAGCCTGCGGGCGGTGTCACTCGCGGCGATCCGTTGCCAGCGCGGTGTACGAATTTGGCGAGACGTTGCTGGATACCCACATGGTGGCATTGCTTGATGAGAATCTTTACTTCCCGGATGGCCAGATTCGTGACGAGGTTTACGTCTACGGTTCGTTTATTCAAAGTCGCATGTACCGGGCGGGTGTTAGCTGTGGAGACTGTCACGATCCACATTCCGCCGAATTGCGCAGCGGCAATGAACCCAGCGATATCTGCAGCACCTGTCATTTGCCGGCGCGGTTTGCGAGCACGGAGCATCATCGGCATCAAACTGACGATGTAGCCTGCGTTGATTGCCATATGCCATCGCGAATTTATATGGGCAATGATGGGCGCCGGGACCACAGTTTTCGTGTCCCAAGGCCTGATCTGACGGTGACGACGGAATCACCCAATGCCTGCAATAATTGCCACAACGATGAGGATGCGCCATGGGCGCAAGCGTCATTGCTCGAGTGGTTCGGCGATTCACAGGGCGCCCATTACGGTCAGGCAATTCATGCCGGCCAGGCCGCACTGTCCGGAGCAAATCAGCAATTACTCGCTGCGATTGAAAACAACAGGTATCCGGGCATTGCGCGGGCTACTGCACTGACGCTGTTGCGGGCGCCGTATTCGTCACGCGTTGCAAAGGCCATTCAGGATTCGCTGTTGAGTTCTGATCCCTTTATTCGCATTGGAGCATTGCGTACGTTGTCTGCAGTGGCCCCGGAATTACGCGCTGAGTGGGCTGGCCCATTGCTCAGTGACCCGGTTCGTGCAGTACGCATCGAGGCCGCGAGGGTGATTTCTCCCGTGCGCGCGATCCTGAATCTCAAGTATGGACAAGCATTTCGTCGGGCGGAGGGCGAATTGATCGATTCCTTGCGGGCGATTGCAGAGAGGCCGGCAGCACACGGCAACCTTGGCAATATTCATGCTGAGGCCGGCAATTTAGCGGCAGCCGAAGCGGCATTGCGCACCGCGATTCGCATTGAACCGCGTGCTGTTGGCGCGCGCGCGAATCTTGCCGATCTGTATCGGCGCATGGATAGAGAGCAGGATGCGGAACAAATGTTACGCGAAGGACTGGCGATCGACGCCGATGCCGCTGCGCTGTATCACTCACTGGGATTGCTGCTGGTTCGTGGCGAACAGCAGGAGTCCGCGTTGGCAGAGCTTGAAAAGGCTGCGAATCTGGAGCCCGACAATGCACGCTTCGCCTATGTGTATGCCGTGGCACTGAACTCATTGGGTGAGGCGGATAAAGCGATAGACGTAATGCAGGATGCTGCAAATCGTTTTCCCGCCGATTTCGATATCCAGTGGGCATTCGTTTCATTGTTGCGCGAGCAAGGTCGGGTCGATGAGGCGAAATCTGCCGCTACGGGCCTGGCGGAACAGTATCCGGAAGTTGAAAGCGTGCAGGTTCTGCTGCATTCATTTTGACTTGCTGCGGCACTGTAAGCGTCGCGAAATCGTGCTTAAATGGGACTCGCAAGAATAATAAAGTTGCCATCTTGAAGCTCCGTATTCTCGACAATTCGATTCGACTTCGCCTCACGCAGACTGAGGTCGAGACCGCGCGCGTCGATGCTCTGGTCAGGGGCAGGGTCAGATTTGCTGGTGGCAGTACGTTTGACTATGTTCTCGAAAGTTCGCCCGCGACTGTCCGGCCGGAAGCACACTTTTCCAACAATGCGTTGACGGTACGTATTCCGGAAAACGAAATTCAACAATGGTCGACCAGCGAGCAGGTTTCGATATCTGCAGAGCAAAATCTGGACGGTGGTGGACACCTGAAGATTCTGATCGAGAAAGATTTCACCTGCCTCGCACCACGTGATGGTGAGGATGAATCCGACATGTACCCGCATCCAGGGCAGGACGATTAAGATGGCGGCACCTCGTTACGCGGCGTTCAATGCCGATACGATCACTTTTTTGCGCGAGCTCAAGGCGAATAACAACCGGGACTGGTTCAATGAAAATAAATCGCGTTACGAAGAGCTGGTTCTCGATGTTGCCCTGAATTTCATTCAATCAATGCATGATCCGCTTTTGAAAATTGCGCCGCACTTCACCGCGATCCCAAAGCGCATGGGCGGCTCATTGATGCGGGTCTATCGTGACACGCGATTTTCCAAAAACAAGACACCGTACAAAACTAACATTGGCATACAGTTTCGTCACGAGCAGGCGAAAGACGTACATTCGCCAGGGTTTTACGTACACATTGACCCCGACTCGGTATTCCTCGGTGCTGGCATGTGGCGGCCGGCACCGGAGGCATTGCTGGGGATACGGGAGAGAATTACGTACAAACAGGCCGAGTGGTTACGTGTTTGTGCCGAGCCGAAATTCAAACGGCAATTCAGACTTGGTGGTGAAAAACTGACCCGCCCGCCGCGCGGTTTCGATAAAGAGCATCCTCTGATTGAGGACATAAAGCGCAAGGACTTTATCGCTGTCAAAAACCTGACGCTGGAACATGCACTGCAGCCGAAATTTCAGCAACAGGTAGAAACAGCATTCAAGGCGGCCACGCCTTACATGAGATTCCTGTGCAAAGCAGTCGGCGTCCCATACTGATCAAGCGCGGCGTTGCCCGACTCTGTCTCAATCGCCCGTATCGATAGAACGATATTCTCGGGAATTGAGGAAACGAATCTATCGTACGGCGGGCTCCTACAATTCTTATTAGCACCTGTAGGAGCCCGCCCAGCGGGCGAGTTGGGCACTGGCGGCCGCCGATATAGGTGTGTGCATATGATCTGGCGCTTTGTCAGTGCTAGAATCCGCGCGCTACCGACTGACCGGCCTTACGGCCGGCCCGCTCACCAGGCAAATCTGCTCACCCACCTCAGGATTAAAGGGATTTCATGGCTGCTTTTGACGATTCCGCGTTTGCTAATCATGAACGCGTAATATTCTGCTGCGACGCGGCAACCGGGCTCAAGGCGATAATCGCCATCCATTCAACAGTTCTTGGTCCTGCTGCAGGCGGCACGCGGCTCTGGGCTTATGCGTCGGATGAGGAGGCGCTGCGTGACGTATTGCGCCTCTCCAAGGGTATGAGCTACAAGAATGCGCTGGCTGGCCTGAAATTCGGTGGTGGCAAGGCCGTGATCATCAAGACGCCGGACTTCAATGGGTCGGATGCGCTGTACGAGAAATTTGGTGAGTTTGTTGAGCAGCTAAGCGGCAGTTACGTCACCGCTGAAGACGTCGGCATGAGCGTGGAGATTATGGAAATCGTCTCGCGCAAAACAAAACATGTATCCGGCTTGTCCAAGAAGGAAGGACATGCAGGTGGCGATCCTTCGCCAAAGACTTCCTACGGTATATTCAAAGGTATTGAGGCGGCGGTTAAGTTCCAACTAGGTAAAGACTCTGTTGCGGGTCTCACCGTCGCGGTGCAGGGTGCAGGCCACGTTGGCTACTACCTTTGCGAGTACCTGTCAGCAGCCGGAGCAAAAATACTGGTCGCAGATATCGACGACGCACGCGTCAAACGCGTGGCCGATGAGTTTGGTGCTGTCGGTGTTGCGCTCGACGAGATCCTCAAGCAACAAGTCGATGTCGTTGCGCCATGTGCGCTCGGCGCGATTCTCAATGAACGGTCAATCCCACAGTTGCGCACAACAATCATAGCGGGTGGTGCGAACAACCAGTTGGAAACGGGTCCTGACGGACAACGGCTTAGTGACGCAGGAATTCTTTACGCACCGGACTATGTGATCAATAGCGGTGGCATCATCAATGTCGCCAGCGAGTACTACGACGACATGAATGAAGATGAAGTGATGCAGAAAGTCGTTGCAATTGGCCCACGCCTGGCAGGAATTTTCGCTGCAGCCCGTGATTCGGGAACACCAACCAATGTCGTCGCCGATGAACAGGCGAGAAAAATTATTGAGGATTCGAAAGGATAGCAGTTGTCGTTCACCAACGACTGTGCCCCTGGATTACCGGCAGGTTTGGCAATCGCGGCAGCCGCAACTATTTTTCCTGGTAGCAGTATTGAGAGCTGCTCAAGAGCGAAGACGCCGCGGTTGTTTGTGGCTGAGATCACAAATCTTGCGGCAAAATTATGCCGAGTTTTTTTCGTTGCACACGCCATAAGGCGATCATTTCGGTAAACATCTCCGGCTCGGCGTCTGCAAGATTGTTGGTCTCGCCTGGATCATCCCGCAGATTGAAAAGTTCGAACCCGGACTCATCGAACGGTGGTTCCAGATTGGCAATTTTCCAGTCTCCCCGTCGCACGAATGCGTGGCCGGCGTGGTACTGCGTTGACACGTAATCATCGCCGTGAATGATGCTTGATTCGCCAGCCAGGAATGCATTAATGCTTTCTCCCAACATCGGTTGCACGGACCCGTCATCCGGATATTTGGCTCCTGCAATTTCCAGGAAAGTTGGTGCAAGGTCCATCACAGTCAGGTACGTCGAGTCGATTACGCCGCGTGCCGCTACGCCGACACCGGCAATGATCATGGGGGCGACAATGCCGCCCTCTCGTGAGTATGTCTTGAAGCGCTGAAACGGCGCTGATCCGGCCTCTGCCCATGGTGCGTCATACGATACGAATGATGCCGCCGTACCCATTTTCTCATAAGCATTGTCGAAATTGGCCTGCAAGTATTCCGCGTACGGCCCCTCCCTATAAAAATCACCCCCGTCGGGTCCGTTGTCCGACATGAAAATGATCAACGTGTTGTCATACAGGCGGTTCTCTTTGAGGTAGTCGATCAGCCGTCCAACGTGGTCGTCCAGATTGTCGAGCATGGCGGCGTAAAGTTCCATTTTGCGTGATTCACGGCGCTTCTGCTCGCTGCTCAGTTCTTCCCAGTGGGTTATTGCATCGTTACGCGGTGGCAGTTTCACCGACAGTGGAACGATGCCCGCTTCCTGCAGTGAGTCGAATCGTCGGCGGCGCAACACATCATAGCCATCATCGTATTGACCGGCATAAATATCCAGGTACTCGTCCGGCACCTGTAATGGCCAGTGTGGTGAGGTGTACGCTGCATAGGCGAAAAACGGCTTACCATCGTCCTTGTTCGAGTCAATGAATTCGATCAGCCAGTCGGTGTACAGATCGGTGGAATACCGACCGACAGGATAAGGTACCAGGTCATTGTCGAGACGATACTTCGATCCACCTGTCATAAATCCCTTGGCGTCAAAGTGCGTGCCGGCGCCTTTAAGCATATTGAATGCGCGGCTAAATCCGGCCGCTCGGGGGCTATGTTCTGACGACATCCCCAGGTGCCACTTGCCAACGGTGTATGTGTGGTAACCGGCTTCCTGTAGCAGCCGGGGAAATGGCACGATCCGATCAGAGAGATAGTTTTCGTAGCCCCGGACCGGCCAGCCAGCGACCCCGGTCGTATTCTGTCGCGCCGTTCCGGCAACGTGATTGTTGTTGCCGCTCAAGAGCATAGCGCGGGTTGGTCCGCAACTTGGGGCGGTATGAAACTGCGTCAATACCATGCCTTGCTCGGCAAGCGCGTCAATGTTGGGCGTATTTATGTCGCTACCGTAAGACCCCAGGTCTGCGTAGCCGAGGTCATCAGCAACGATAAGCAGAATATTGGGCCGTTGGTCCGCGGTGCTATTTGGCTGTCCCCAGGCTGGATAAAACACAAGCAGAAAAATCAGGTATACGGCTGAGCGCAATGTCACCAGTGAATCTCCGACAATAGAATCAGGTGACTCTACAAGTTTTTCACGACCCTGAGCAATTTTTCTGGGTTCGGTCGATCGACAATGAATTTCGAGATTCCGCTGTAGCGAATAATGCCGCCCGCATCGACAACAAGCGACGCCGGCCAGATCGTATCCTCTCCATATTCCTTGCGGGAGTCATCTGGCACGCCGGCTGGGAGCAACAGGCCGAGTTGCCTTGTCACATGCAAAGATTCGTCGAGCCAGAATTCGAAATCAACTTCGAAAAAATCAGCCACGCGGCGGGTCGTCTCAAGCGGCTGTGGCGTCACCAATATCAGCCTGGCACCTGACTCGGTTATTTCCTTGTAGTGTTTGGTCAGGTTTTCTACCTGCCTGCTGCAAAACGGACACCACGTTCCACGGACGAATAGCAAGACCGCTGGTGTGCCAATAAGCTGCGACGATTGTACGGGATTGCCTTTTTCATCGACAGCTGAGAATTCCGGTAGCGGTTGACCCGTTTGCAGCGCTTCCGGCGCCGGTCGGCCACGCGACATGCCGCGCAGTTTCCACCCAATGACGGCCACGAGCAGCGCGATGGCAACGGTAATCCAGATAAGTGTATTTTCCACCAACAATCTCCGGGTTTCAGACTTCCAGCACTATTTTTCCCATATGTTTGCTGCTTTCCATCAGCGCATGAGCGCGTCCGGCTTCAGCAAGGGGAAACGTGCTGTGAACAATGGGCCTGACTGCTCCTGATTCAAGTAGAGGTAACACCTTTTCTTCGAGCTCCATGGCAATCGCCGCTTTTTCTGCGATAGTTTGCGGCCTGAGCGTCGAGCCGGTAATTGTCAGGCGCTTGCCCAGCACGGCCCGCATGTTCAACTCTGCAGAGGGCCCCTGCAGGAATGCGATGATGACGTAGCGGCCATCGCGACCGAGTACATTGATATTTTTCTGCATGTACGGGCCTGCGACCATATCGAGAACGACATCGACCCCTTTGCCGCCGGTTAGCTCTCCGGCCAGCGACTCCCAGTCGCTGCTCTTGTAATTGATCGCATGGTCAGCGCCGAGTTCCTTGCAAAAATTGCATTTCTCGTCACTACCTGCGGTCGTTATGACGGACACACCATTTGCCTTCGCCAATTGTATTGCCGTTGTACCTATGCCGCTCGAACCGCCATGTATCAGTATGGATTCGCCTGCCTTCAGTCCGGCGCGCATAAAAACGTTGTACCAGACCGTAAAAAAAGTTTCCGGAACCGCTGCGGCTTCGATCATAGACAATGCTGCAGGCGCCGGCAGGCAATGTGATTCATGTACACAACAGTATTCTGCATAGCCACCACCGTGGGTCAGTGCCATAACCTTATCGCCGATGTTCCAGCGACTGGCACTCTCGCCGTTTGCCACCACCTCACCCGCGATTTCGAGCCCGGGAAGCGGATTGGCATCGGCAGGCACGGCGTAAAGCCCCAGTCGTTGTAAAACATCCGGGCGATTGACACCGGCGGCGTGCACCCTGACCAGCACTTCGGATTTGCCTGGCGTCGGAACCGGAAGCGTAATTTCAATGAGTACTTCCGGGCCACCTGGCTCGTTGATCGCAATTGCCTGCATCTCCTGGGTCATTAGAAAGGTACCGCCACACCGAATATCGATTCGTGGTAGTAACGTACCAGCCAAAAGGTGACAAGGCCTGTGATTATCACGACGACATCGAGATAGGCAGGCTTCCTGGCAGGGACCGCGGCCGCTGATCTCTTGTTGACAGAAATAATGTCTACCACTGAAAAAATGCCAAAGCTGCCGAAAAGCAAAAGTGAAGCCAGGTCGCCGTTGCTAGCAAGGTGCGCGAGTGACCACAGTAGTACCGCTGACAACATTGGATTGCGCAGGATGCGACGGAAATTATTGGGGAGATAGGCGGCGACCAGCAAACAGAAAGCGACTGGCATGGCCAGGTTTGCCACGTTGTGCGACCAGGATGGTGGTGTCCAAACAGGATGAAAGGGTGCTTTGCCCATACCGAAAACAATGGCCACCAATCCCGCCATGGCGAATAACGAGAAAAGGCCTTTGAAGCGATTCTCTCCCAGGCGGGCGAGCAGTGGTTCTTTTACGCCGGGCAGCATGGGAACGGCGTGCACAGAAAAGAACAGAACGATACCAATGAGCAACGTAGTCATATCCAGCCTCTGCAGCAGCACCTGAACACCAGCCTACTAACAGTAGTTTGAAAAAGCCAACCGTGATTTTTTCAACAAACTGCGAATCATGCAGACACAAGTGACCGGTCCTGAGATAATTGCACGCATAACCAGTACTAATGCGAGACACCCCCCGGCCCTGCCGGGGAGGCAGCCCAAGTTTGACAATTGCGGAAATCGCAAAGTAAGTTCAAAGCGTAGCCGCAAAATTTTGCACCAGGGAGAAACGATGCGACGAACAGGGTGTTTGGAGGTCAAGCGCAGGGAGCGAATGCCAATCGCCCGCTGGGCGTCGTAAATTCGCCCGCTGGGCGGGCTCCTACAATACTTATTAGCACCTGTAGGAGCCCGCCGTACGATAGATGTATTTCCCCAAATTCCGAGAATATCGTTCTATCGGCACGGGCGAAATTACTACGCCCAGCGGGCGATGAAGATCAATGCGTCGATCGGCTGAATCGGATGACAATCTGGTCCCCTTCAGGGGACAAACTAGAGACTAATAAATGACAGACAACCCCGTAATCTGGTCCCCCGGCATAGATCGGCTGGAAAATAGTGGCATGTATCGGTTCATGACCGAGCAGGGCTTCGAGTCGTATGCGGACCTTTATCAATGGTCAATCAATAATCCGGCGGACTACTGGGAAGCGCAATGTCGCTTCTGTGACGTCGATTTTTCGCAGCCCGCCACGAGTACATTTGAACAGCCCGGCGACATGACAACCGCGCAGTGGTTTAGCGGCGCCGAGTTGAGCTATCCCGCACACTTGTTACGCCATAGTGGCAGCCGCGCTGCGATTATTTTCCGTGGCGAGAATGGCAGCCGGCGCGAGATCAGTTTCGATGAACTTAAACGACAGGTCGCTGCTGCTGAAGCTGGATTCAGGTCTGCCGGCGTCGTCAAAGGTGATCGGGTTGCCGCGTTCCTGCCGAACTGTCCAGAGGCAGTCATTGCGATGCTTGGTGCGACCAGTGTCGGCGCCATCTGGTCGTCGTGCTCGCCCGACTTTGGTATTAACGGCGTTGTCGATCGTTTTGGCCAGATTGAACCGAAAATTCTGATTTGCGCCGATGGCTATTTCTACAATGGCAAGCAATTTGATTCATTGCAGGCCGTTCGTGGTGTTCTCGACAAGATATCGAGTATAGAGAAAACCGTCGTCGTGCCCTTTACCGGCGACGAGGTTACGCTGCACGGCATCCAAAACGCAGTGCTGTGGCAGGACTTTGGTGAGCAGGGCGCGGAGCTCGACTGCGTACCGATGGAGTTTGATCATCCGCTATACATCCTGTATTCGTCCGGTACGACCGGCGTGCCAAAATGCATCGTCCATGGTGTCGGTGGCACGTTGCTGCAGCACCTGAAGGAGGACATGCTGCATTGCGATATCGGTCCGGACGACCGCCTGTTCTTTTTTACAACCTGTGGCTGGATGATGTGGAACTGGCTGGTGAGCGGGTTGGCAACAGGCGCAACGATCGTTCTGTTCGACGGTTCCCCGTTTTATGACGATGGTCGCGTTCTTTGGAAAATGGCAGAGGAAGAAAAACTCACAATTTTTGGTACCGGCGCGAAATATATATCGTCCCTGGAAAAAGCTGGCATCCGACCGATTGATGAATTTGATCTCGGTTCGCTCAAGACTGTGCTGACGACTGGTTCACCACTGGCTCCGGAAAGCTTTGATTTTATTTATGACGCTATCGCGCCGAACATCCAGTTGGCGTCAATCTCCGGCGGCACCGACATAATCAGTTGTTTTGCCGGGGGAAATCCGCTGTATCCCGTACGCCGGGGTGAACTGCAGTGTCTCGCACTGGGCATGGCAGTGGAGATTTTCACCGACGATGGCGAGTCCGTTGTCGGGCAAAATGGTGAACTGGTGTGCACCCGGGCATTTCCCTCGATGCCAGTCTGTTTTTGGCAGGATGAGGGCGACCGGAAATATCACGCGGCCTATTTCGAGAAATTTCCTGGTATCTGGGCACACGGCGACTATGCCGAGATAACAGATAGTGGTGGCATGATTATTCACGGCAGATCGGACGCCGTATTGAATCCGGGCGGCGTGCGTATCGGCACGGCGGAAATTTATCGCCAGGTCGAAAAACTGGATGAGGTACTCGAGAGTATCGCAATCGGCCAGAACTGGGAGGATGATGTGCGGGTTGTGCTGTTCGTCGTCATGCGACCGGGAGTGATACTGGATGAAGAGATTGAAACAAAGATTCGAAAAGTGATTCGCGACAACACGACACCGCGTCACGTGCCGGCGAAGATAATTTCGGTAGCGGAAATTCCGCGTACGATCAGCGGCAAGATTGTCGAGCTTGCCGTTCGGTCCGTGGTGCACGGAGAAACGGTTAAGAACACGGACGCGCTGGCTAACCCGCAGGCGCTTGATTATTTTCGTGATTTGCCGGAACTGGCAGCGCAATGAGCGCGGCGAACATGGCCGGTGCGCCCATCGCGAAGGGAACGGTGAAGCCGGAATGGATCGACGTCAACGGCCATATGAACGTTGCCTGGTATGTGCTGATTTTCGACCTGGCGGTCGATGAGCTTTGGGCGGAATTTGGCATCACCGATGAATACATCAAAGCAACGAATGGTTCTACGTTTGCCGTCGAATGCCATATCACCTACCAGAGCGAATTGCTGGAGCATGACCCGTATATAGTGACTTCGCAGATTCTCGCTTTTGATGAAAAACGCATCCATCATTTTCAGCGGCTTTACCACGCCGATACCCAGGTTCTTGCGGCTACCGCCGAGTGGATGAATCTGCATATCGACCTGGGATCACGCAAAGTGAGTGTATGGCCGGAATTTATCCTGGCAAATCTCGAAAAAATAGCGAGTCGACAGTCGGAGTTAACGATGCCTGATGAAGTCGGCAAAACAATGAGTATCAGAAAGCCGCACTACAGCATGGTCGAGCAGCGCTAAACGATGGGCAAAAAATCGCAATTCCTTATGGCTATCGACCAGGGTACGAGCAGCAGCCGTACCGTCATTTTCGATCAGCATGCGAATGTCGTCGCCAGTGCGCAGCAGGAATTTCCACAGGAGTATCCCCAGCCAGGCTGGGTTGAACACGACCCGGAGGCAATCTGGCAGTCGGTGCTCGATGTAACGCAAAAAGCACTCGCTGCAAGCGGTGCCGGGCAGATCGCAGGATTAGGCATAACCAATCAACGTGAGACCACCCTGATCTGGAATCGTGAGACCGGCGAATGCATACACCACGCAATCGTCTGGCAGGACCGGCGTACGGCGAAATACTGTCAGAGGTTGAAGGAGGAGGGCGCGGAGGAGTCTGTCATTGACAAGACCGGACTGCGGCTGGACCCTTATTTTTCGGCGACTAAAATTGCCTGGATTCTTGAGCATACGTCCGGTGCTCGCCGGCTTGCAGAGCAGGGGAAGCTGGCTTTTGGCACGATCGATTGTTTCTTGTTGTGGCGGCTGACCGGCGGGCGCGTGCATGCGACCGATGCGAGCAATGCGTCGCGTACGCTGTTGTTCAATATCCACACGCAGGAATGGGATAAAGACCTGTTGCAATTATTCGCTGTTCCTGAATCCCTGTTACCGGATGTAAGAGACTGCGCCGCCGACTTTGGGGTTACGGACGAATCTGTAATTGGTGCGATGATTCCGATCTGTGGCATGGCCGGCGACCAGCAGGCTGCCCTGATCGGCCAGGCTGGCTTTGCAAGTGGCACGACCAAGTCAACCTATGGCACTGGATGTTTCGTCATCGCGAATACCGGCGCAAACGCCTTGCGCTCGCAAAACAACCTGCTGACGACCGTTGCCTATCGCCTGGATGGCAAGGTGACTTACGGTCTCGAGGGCAGCATTTTCGTTGCCGGATCGGCCATCCAGTGGCTGCGGGATCAGCTGAAAGTGATCAAATCCGCCGCGGAAAGCGAGGCAATCGCCAAGGCCACCGGGATCGTCGAGCACGTACATGTGGTACCGGCTTTTGCTGGTCTTGGTGCACCGTATTGGGACCCAAACGCACGTGCTGCGATCCTGGGACTGTCGCGGGACAGCGGCGTCAATGAAATTGTCACCGCGACCTTGCAGTCGGTTGCCTTTCAGACCAAAGACCTGGTCAACGCCATGTCGGATGATGGCATGCAGCCGGGTGTCATTCGCGTCGATGGCGGCATGGTAGCCAATGACTGGTTTCTGCAGTTCCTGGCAGACGTGCTCAATCTTTCTGTCGAACGGCCGAAAAATGTCGAATCCACCGTGCTTGGTGCGGCCTGCCTGGCCGGGTTGCAAAGCGGCATATTTGAGTCGCTAGCCCAGATTGCAGACCTCTGGTCATGCGAGTCCGTATTTGCGCCGAACATGGGCGACGCGGAGCGCGAGCGCTTGTATGGCGGCTGGCAGGATGCGGTGCGGCGCGTGCGCACCAATTCTGACTGAGAAAACCAGGCCGAATATTTTGTTCGAGTGGCTATTCCGTATCGGGCTGCCAACCCGGTACACTTGCAGGTTCGGGCCAACATAGCGGGTTTAATTTCATGCTCAAAGTACCCAGTGAAGAATTACGGGATTACATCGACAAGCCGATGGAGCCGTCGGCGTGGGTGACCATCGATCAGGAGCGCATTAACGCTTTCGCAGATGCAACGATGGACCACCAGTTCATTCACGTCGATGCGGCCAAGGCGGCACAAACGCCGTTCGGTGCGACGATTGCGCATGGTTACCTGACGATGTCCCTGATATCCCATTTCCTGGGCGAATGTTCGGTTGGTCCCGACAATGCGGTTATGGCGATCAACTACGGCTCGGACAAAGTCCGCTACCTGCAACCGGTTAAGGTGAACAGCGAAATTCGTGCGCAGTCGACGTTGATTGAAGTTTCAGATAAGGCACCGGGCCAGTTGTTGACCAAGTCCCGAATCACCATCGAAATAAAGGGCGAGGAAAAACCGGCATTGGTTGCCGAAATCCTCGGCCTGTTTATTCTCCAGTAACTTTTAATAAACGATTATTTCATCAGACAATAAAAGGATAGGATATTGAGTATTCGATTTGACGATCAGGTTGTGATCGTTACCGGTTCCGGCAACGGACTCGGCAAATCCCACGCACTCGAATTTGCGCGCCGCGGGGCACGCGTCGTGGTTAACGATCTGGGTGGCGCACGCGACGGATCCGGTGGTGGCAGTGCCGCGGCAGAGGAAGTCGTTGCACAGATCAGGGAAGAGGGCGGCGACGCGATCGCGAATGGTGCCAATGTCGCCGATTTCGCGCAAATCGAGGCAATGGTATCGCAGGCGCTGGAGAAATGGGGTCGGGTTGATGTCCTGGTGAACAATGCTGGAATTCTGCGTGACAAAACGTTCGCCAAGATGGATCTGGCAGATTTTCAAATGGTCGTTGATGTCCACCTCACCGGTTCAGTGAATTGCAGCAAAGCGGTTTGGGAGCAAATGCGGGAGCAGCAGTATGGCCGCATTGTCATGACCTCATCGTCGAGCGGTATCTACGGCAATTTTGGTCAGACCAACTATGGCGCGGCGAAACTGGGCGTGGTCGGATTGATGAACTCGCTGGCAATAGAGGGTCAGAAGTACGGCATCAAGGTGAATTCGCTTGCACCAGTGGCCGCAACGCGCATGACCGAGGATTTGATGCCAGAAAACACTTTAGCGTTGTTGCAACCGGAAGCAGTCACGCCAGCTGTGATTTTCATGGCGAGTGATGACGCACCGACACGACAGATCATCGCTGCCGGGGCTGGAGTTTTCGCCAGGGTTGTCATTCAGGAAACACCGGGAGTTTTCCTGGCAGAGGATGTACGCGATGCTGAGCATGTCGCGTCGGCCTGGGAGCAAATTGCCGCCACCGACGGGCAGGTAGAATTGCAGGCGGGTGGCGAACAAACCGTTAAATTCATGACTAAAGCAGCTAAAGAACTTGGCATTGATTTGTCTTAGGGGTCAACAGTGAAAGAAGCAGTAATCGTTTCAACCGCGCGCAGTCCGATTGGCAAGGCGTTTCGCGGAGCATTTAATAACACCGAAGCGCCAACCCTGGCGGCACACGCCATTCGACACGCCGTAGAGAAAGCTGGCGTTGCAGTGGCAGAGGTTGACGATGTTGTCATCGGCTGCGCCATGCAGCAGGGATCGAGCGGACAAAATGTCGCTCGACAGTCGCTGCTTGCGGCCGGTCTGCCAGTAACAGTCGCGGGCATGAGCGTCGATCGTCAATGTTCGTCCGGCATGATGGCGATTGCTATTGCGGCGAAACAAATCCTTGAAGACAACATGCTGGTCGTGGTTGGTGGCGGCGTTGAGTCAGTCAGCCTGGTGCAAAATGAGCACTACAATCGCTATCGGGCATCGGATCCGAACGTCCTGGATGCCGCTCCGGACCTATACATGAGCATGCTCGAGACGGCAGAGGTCGTCGCCAATCGATACGGTATTACACGCGAGCAAATGGACGAGTACGGCCTGCAAAGCCAGCAGCGTACTGCAGCTGCTCAGGAGGCCGGAGCATTTGACGATGAGATCGTGCCGATAACCGCGAACATGGGCGTCATGGACAAGGAGACCAAGGAAATATCCTTCCATGAAGTAACCCTCGACAAAGATGAAGGTAACCGCCCCGAGACGAGCTTGGAGGGGCTGAGCAAACTGAAGGTTGTTCTTGAAAACGGACATGTCACTGCCGGCAACGCGAGCCAGTTATCGGATGGCGCGTCGGCAACGGTGGTCATGGACAGCAAGCTCGCTGAAAAACGCGGCCTGGAACCACTCGGCATCTACCGCGGTATCGCGGTTGCCGGGACAGAACCTGATGAGATGGGTATAGGCCCCGTCTACGCCGTGCCAAAGCTGCTGGAGCGGGCGGGACTGACTATGGATGACATCGGGCTGTGGGAGCTCAATGAAGCGTTCGCCGTGCAGGTCATTTATTGTCGCGACAAACTGGGCATTCCTGATGAACTCCTGAACGTAAATGGCGGTGCAATATCAATAGGACATCCGTATGGTATGTCCGGTGCTCGATTGGTCGGCCATGCCTTGATCGAAGGCAAACGCCGCAACGCGAAGTACGTTGTTTGCACCATGTGTATAGGTGGCGGCATGGGTGCCGCGGGCCTTTTCGAGGTCGTCTGACCCCTTAAAACTTTTTCAGGACTGATTTCCCTTGTTACGGGCGCGGCAAAAGCTTGGTAAGTATCGCATTCTTGGACGAATAGCGTCGGGCCCACTGGCGGACGTCTACAAAGCGGCGGACACCATTCACAAAACGCGCGTTGCGTTAAAAATTCCGAAGACGGCGCATGGTGCCAGCCACGAAGATTTTCTGCATGAGGTACAGGTTGCGACCCGGTTGCAGCATCCCAATATTCTTACCGTACAGGACGCGAGTTTTATTGATGACAACTTCGTTATTGCGATGGAGTTGGGCACAGAATCTCTCGCGGATCGGATAGCGCGTCGCATATCAACAACGCATGCTCTGGACCTCGCGGACCAGGCCCTTGCCGGTCTTGCTTATGCACATGAAAAAAAGATTATTCATTGCGACATCAAGCCGGAAAACTATATTTTGTTCCCTGGCAATCGGCTTAAGCTCGCTGATTTTGGTTTTGCCAAAATCAGTCTGCGAACACTCAAGGCGTCGGGCTCCGGAACGATAGATTATATCGCTCCGGAGCAGGCCATGGGCCGGCCAAAATTCCAATCGGATGTGTTCTCTGCTGGCCTGGTTTTGTACCGCTTGTTTTCAGGGAAGTTGCCGGAATGGCCGTTCAAATGGCCGATGGTTGGCCACGATAAATTACTGGAGCGCGTTCGTCCTGAAGTGGCCGAGATGTTGCGCAAGGCGATTCAGCTCGATCCTGCCGACCGCTACAAGAATGCAATAGAAATGTATGCCGCGTTCGAGAAATTGCAAAGTCGTGCGCGACGGCAGCGCAGCGCTTCAAAACGCAATGGCAGCAAGAAATCGGCGAAATCTGGTTCGTCCTGGAGACAACTGCAATGGCGTGAATTTCAGCGACAGTTTCGTGCCGAACTCGATACCAGGCATCAGTGTCGCCGCTGCGAAGGACCGGTTGCCGAGGGCATGACGGCCTGCCCATGGTGTGGATTTGATAACCCGGCACGCGGCGCCACGACGCGCATGCCGGCGCATTGCCCACGTTGTGAGCGTGGCGTGAAGATAGACTGGAACTATTGCGCCTGGTGTTACGGACCGGGTTTCGAGGCCGAAACAACACGGCGATATTCGGACAAACGCTATGTAAGAAAATGTTCCAACCAGCGCTGCAAACAGCCCTTGATGCCATTCATGCGTTATTGTCCATGGTGCCGCAGCAAAGTTAAGCGGCCCTGGAAAATATCGGGCAGCAAGCACAAATGCAAAGCGTGCAACTGGGGCATCGTCAAAGAGTATTGGAATTTCTGCGCCTGGTGCAGGGAACCGGTGCGACGCACCTAAGAGGCCTGTAAAAGAAGCGAATCGTATGGACGGCTTTAACGACGATATCATCCTGCTTGACGGTGCATCAGCACCGCAGCAGCTTGACGTGAGTGTCGGTGGTGGTTCGATGATCGCGTACACCTGTCCCGCACCGGACAAAGAGTCCGAGAATGAGGATGGAGTTGCTGCAATTCCTTATGGTCCTGATGCGGTCGTCCTGGTCGTTGCTGATGGAGCAGGTGGCTTGCCCGCCGGTCGACGTGCATCGCAAACGGCGATTCAGGCGTTGCGAGAATCATTGCATTGCGCAATGACTGAAACGCTGCTCTTGCGAACTGCGATTCTGGACGGCATCGATGCCGCAAACCAGGCAGTTCTTGCGCTGGCAAACGGATCAGCGACAACGATGACCGTCGTCACTATAGAAGCGCTTATTCTTCGGACCTATCAGATTGGTGATTCAGAGGCGATGGTCGTTGGACAACGTGGACGAATCAAATCACAAACGATGGTGCACTCGCCGACAGGGTTTGCAGTTGAGGCAGGTTTTCTCGATCAACGTGCCGCCCTGCACCACGAGGAGCGGCACCTTGTGTCGAATTTTATTGGCACGACTGACATGCGTATTGATTTGGCTGCGGAGATAAAGCTCAGTCCGCGCGACACGGTCCTGCTTGCAAGTGACGGGCTCACTGACAATATTCACATTCATGAGATTACCGAAATTATTCGCAAAGGACCGTTGTCGAAAGCGATTGATGCAGTGACGGGTCTGGCCCAGCGAAGAATGACGATAGAAACGATGCATCAGCCCAGCAAGCCGGATGATTTGTCGGTGATACTGTATCGCAAGGCTTATAGGAAAAATCGCGGCCAATTTGCCTGATATTTCCAGATTAGCGGGCCGGGCTAGTGCAACAGATGTCTGTTTGCGATCGACTTCTCCGCGCTTTTCAATGCGTCAGCCGAATTGGCCGTGAGCGACAGGGCTCACCGACCTTGAGGGATTGGCAGGAATATCCGCACCACCAGCCCCCCACCAACATCATTGCCAGCATCTATACGCCCACCATTCATGCGCACGGCGCGCTCGGCAATTGCCAGCCCCAGACCGGTGCCGTGATCACGCTCTGACTCTGCAGATTTTCTCGTCCTGAAAAAGGGTTCGAACAATTTTGCCAGATCATCTTCGTCTACACCCGGGCCGTGATCTGTAATTGAAATAATAGCCTCATCGCCTTTCTGGTCCAGACTGATTGTCACGTCACTGTTCGGTGGACTGTGCCTGACCGCGTTGCGCAAGATGTTTTCGATTGCACTGACCAGCGCGCCGGAGTGACCACAAACAGTCGGCGTCGCGACGATATCGAATGCTACGGAAACACCGGCGATACCCTCTGCCTTGCACTCGTAGTTTACGTTCTCAACAACCTCGCTAATCAGGTCATCGAGCTTGACCGGCACCGGATCCTGATGCGGCGCGACGTCAAGTCTTGTGTAACTAAGAATCTGGCCGATCAGGCTGTCCAGTCGTTCCGCTTCAACATCCAGCCTGTCGAACTCTGCCAGTTCCCCGGCCTGCCTTTTCGCAAGTTCTACGGCGACCCGCATGCGCGCGAGAGGAGAACGAAGTTCATGCGATATGTTTCGCGAAAGCTCGGCCTGTTGCAGGGCGGTGCGCTGCAGCTTCTCCGCCATGGAGTCGAATTCGCGGCCGAGCATGCCAACCTCATCGCGTCGTTGGCCAATTGAGTCTGCTACGCGCACGTTCAGGTCGCCATCTGCGAGCGCGACGGTGGCGTCGCGTAGCTTCCGTACCGGCCGGGAAATGGCGCTTGCCAGTGCATAGGAAACCAGACCACTGGCCAGCAGCGCGAAGAGCAAAAGCAAAACGCGGGCATCGGCGCTACCAAGGATCGCTTCCGGGACGCGTGAGGGCACTACAAAAAAAGTGTAGGTATCGCCACTTGCGGTAACCAGTTGTGGCAGTGGGCGCGCGCGGCGCAGATTGCTTGGTCCGTCCCGATCGTGGCGATAATTGTGATTGTGTTGTCTGTAACGCCTGAACATTCTTGATATGCCAGGCGGGATACGTCGATCAAGAATATCGTGGCCGCGCTCGTCAAGGACAAAAATGGTGATGGCGCGGGACTGCGGAAAATCGCTAAGCCAACCGGCAAGCCCTGCGCGCCCATTGGTATCGAGTGCGGCACTTGCATCCAGCATTGAATCACCGAGCTCGAAATTATCGATGGCATCACGCATACGCTCTGCATACCAGAAGCCACCGATCGCCGCGGCACCGATCGTTATGCCGATGATTAACCAGAATGACAAAAAGAATCGTACGAAAAGACTTTTCATAATGGCTATTGCTGTTCCGAATTACTATTCGCCGGGGACCAGCAAATAACCGACGCCACGTTGATTCTGAATGGTATCGTTCCGGCTTCCGGCCCGTTCCAGCTTGCCGCGCAGGTTGCTGATGTGCGTGTCGATGCTGCGGTCATAGGGCAGTAGCCGCCGACCAAGGGCGCGTTCACTCATTTGCTCCTTGCTGACGACTTCACCCGGTGCTTCGAGCAGAAATTTCAAAATCTCGAATTCGGTGCCGGTCAGCGTCAATGCAGTGCCATCGACCGTTGCAACACGCGTGCGGGCGTTTAGTGCGATACCGCCCAGCGACAATTGTCGATCATTGCTGCTTGCATGATTGGTCCGGCGTAGAATTGCCTTGATTCTTGCGACCAGCTCTCTTGGGTTGAATGGTTTGGCCAGGTAGTCGTCGGCGCCAAATTCGAGGCCAATGATACGATCAATATCATCACCGCGCGCCGTGAGCATGATCACAGGAATATTGTTTTTTTGCCGGATCCGTTTCAGCACATCGAGGCCGCTGATGCCTGGCAACATGATGTCGAGAATCAGCAGGTCGAATTTTCTCGTTGCAATCGATTCAAGTCCCTTTTCGCCAGTATTACTGGCGGATAATTTCAGGTGATCCACCGCGAGAAAGTCTTTCAGCATTGCACCCAGCTCCTGATCGTCGTCGATCAGGAGTATGTTGATGGAATTCGTATTCTCAACCATCGTGCCAGCCGTCCGCCTCGTGGTGCTACATTACATCGTCCGCCAATGT
>Ga0209987_10000373_pt1 | contig 23391 bp, 14 predicted proteins | sample N074metaG_FD_182134 | JGI IMG/M metagenome (GOLD analysis project Ga0209987, IMG submission 182134) | Deep subsurface microbial communities from Kermadec Trench to uncover new lineages of life (NeLLi) - N074 metaG (SPAdes) (version 2) | ecosystem: Environmental > Aquatic > Marine > Ocean trench...
TCCCCGGAGTAGAAATAAAAATCGCTCCTGATGGTGAAATACTTGCAAGAGGTCCGAATATTATGAAAGGTTATTATAAAAATAAAAAGGAAACGGATGCGACCATAAAAGACGGTTGGCTTTACACAGGTGATATTGGTGTATTTGATACAGATGGATTCTTGTTGATTACAGATAGGAAAAAACATTTATTTAAAACATCAGCGGGTAAATATATTGCTCCTACTCCAATTGAAAATACATTCCTCGGAAGTAAATACATAGATCAGTTTATTTTGATTGGTGACAGCAGAATGTTCCTTAGTGCACTTATTGTACCAGATTTTGAAGCCGTAAAAGAGTATGCTGATTCTCATAAAATTCCGTATGCTGATGAAAAAGATCTTGCACAGAATGATGAGATCTATAAGTTACTTGAAAATGATATGGTACAGTTTCAGAAGAAGTTAGCAAACTACGAACGTGTTAGAAAATTCGTGCTGTTAGATAATCCTTTTACTATTGATTCCGGTGAAATTACACCAAGCTTAAAAATTAAACGTAAAGTAGTTGAGGAAAAATACAGCGAACTTATAGACAGGATGTACGAACGTCTTTCAAATTAGAGATGGAATTTTGATTAGTTATTAATTTTTTCCATTACCTCAATAATCTGTTTATGAATTTTGCTATTAGTAGATAATATTTTCTTTGAGAAGATATCTATTGAATTACCGTCAAAGTCGGTAACTATTCCTCCGGCTTCTTCGGCAATCAGTTTTCCGGCGCATATATCCCATGGATATAGATAAACCTCCCAGAATCCATCGAACACACCTGAAGCAAGATAACAAAAATCAATAGCTGCTGAACCAAGTCTTCTAATACCGCGGGCTTTTTTTATTAAAGTTGTAAATCTCTCAAAAGCTCCTTCAGGATTTTCGGCTACATTATACGGAAATCCTGTAACAAGCAAACTATGTTCAAGTTTATTTTCTTTACTTACATTTATCCTATCTGAGTTTGCGAATGCCCCGCATCCCTTTTCAGCAGAAAAAACTATATCTCGCATTACATCATAAACAACGCCTGCAATTGTTTCGCCGTTTTTTTGTACACCAATCGATACAGAAAATATTGGCAAACCGTGTGCGAAATTTGTGGTTCCGTCAAGCGGGTCAACAACCCAAAGATATTCAGAGTCATTTCGCACATCTCCTCCTTCTTCGGCAAGAATGCTGTGCGTAGGATATTTTTCTTTTATAAAATTAATAATCAGTTCTTCCGATGCTTTATCAATCTCTGTAACAAGATTACTTTCGTTTGTTTTGTATTCAATTTTGAATGCCGTACCAAATCCTTTTTTTATTATTGATCCGGCGCTTTTACTAATTTCTATTATGTCGTTTATCATCATACTTTGTAAATGTTGAATTAAAAAAGATCTGCATTGCTAAAATATATTCTCTAATAATAATAAGCATTGTTTGAGGCAATTAAAATTCTGCCAATTCTAAGTTCCTTGAAAGCACTATACAATTTTGGTATATTTTGCGTTGGATTATATGTATAAAAAAGGAGTTTTTTATTTGAATCAGATTAACAATGCTGAAATTCAGACGTCAAGTGAAGGTTCATTTATAGATAATATGCCGGATACACTTCCGATTTTACCGCTTCGGGATATAGTTATTTTCCCGTATATGATATTTCCCGTTCTTGTTGGAAGGGAACAGTCAATCCGGGCTGCCAATTACGCTACGGAAAATACAAAATATATTTTTCTTTCCACTCAAAAAAAATCTTCAATTGAAGATCCTAAGCAGGATGATATTTATACTGACGGAACAATTGCCAAAATAATTCAGATATTAAAACTGCCAAACGGTTTAATGAAGATTTTAGTTGACGGTTTAATTCAGGCAAAAATTGTTGGATTTACTAATAGAAAAGAATTTTTTGAAGGTAAATTGGAAATTGTTTTACCTGAACTTGTAAAAGATCATGAGATGAATGCAATGGAAAGGCAGATGTCTCAACTATTCAAAGAGTACGTAAAGATCAGTAGAAATATTCCTGCAGAAACATTAAGTGCTTTTGAAAACATAGTTGAACAAGATAGAAAACTATTTTACGTTGCTGCTAATATAAATCAGCAAATAGATGTTAAGCAGTCAATTCTTCAAAAATACACTTTAAAAGAACAGTTCTACGAAGTAATCAAAATTTTAAATTCTGAAATTGACATCCTCAAAATCGAAAAAGAAATTGATAACAAGGTTCAAGAAAACATTGCCAAAACACAACGCAAGTTTATTATACAGGAACAAATAAAAATTTTGCAGGATGAATTGGGAGAAGATGATGATGTTTCGCCGGAGTTTACCAAGATTAGGCAAAAAATAAAAAAAGCAAAGATGCCCAAAGAAGCTGAGGAGAAATCATTAGAAGAATTAGCAAAACTCAAAAAAACCCCTTCGATGTCTCCCGAATCTACTGTCATCAGAAATTATCTTGATTGGCTTACCGATGTACCATGGTCTAAAAAGACAAAAGATAATCTAAATATAAAACACGTACAGAATATTTTGGATGAAGACCACTTCGGATTAACAAAACCGAAGGAAAGAATTATCGAGCACATTGCTGTTCTTAATCTTGTAAAACAGATAAGAGGGCAGATACTTTGCTTCGTAGGTCCGCCGGGAGTTGGTAAAACATCTTTAGGTAAATCTATTGCTAGAGCTTTGGGTAGAAAATTTGTACGAATAAGTTTGGGCGGAGTTCGGGATGAGGCTGAGATTAGAGGTCACAGAAGAACATACATCGGATCAATGCCCGGCAAAATAGTTCAATCTATGAAAAAAGCAGGTACAATAAACCCAGTTATTTTATTAGATGAGATTGATAAAATGAGCGTTGATTTCAGAGGAGATCCGTCTTCAGCGATGCTTGAAGTTCTCGATCCTGAACAGAACCATACTTTCAACGATCATTATCTGGAAGTTGATTACGACCTGAAGAATGTTATGTTCATTACAACTGCTAATGTTCGCTATAACATTCCCTTTCCACTGCAGGATAGGATGGAAATAATTGAACTGCCCGGTTACCTCGAATATGATAAGTTAGAAATAGCGAAACGCCATCTGGTTCCGAAGCAGTTAAAGTCTCATGGCTTGATAAAAAAGAACGTTATAATAAATGATGATGCTATAAGAAAAATTATTAGAGATTATACAAGAGAAGCCGGCGTTAGAAATCTAGAAAGAGAGTTCGCCTCTATTTGCAGAAAAGTTGCTAAAGATATAGTGATGAAAGAATCATCGAATGGAAAGAGGAAAAAGAAAATTAAATATACTATTGATGAAAAGAAGGTAGAAGATTATCTTAAAAATCCAAAATTCAGAACTCATCGGCATGAAAAAATTGAAAAAATAGGGAGTGTTACAGGTTTGGCATGGACAAGCGTTGGCGGAGCTTTACTGACTGTGGAAGTTACGATAATGAGCGGTAACGGTAAACTTAGTCTTACCGGACAACTTGGAAATGTAATGAAAGAATCTGCACAGGCAGCACTAAGTTATTTACGTTCTTCAGCAAAACAACTTGGGCTAAGTCATGATTTCTTTAAAGGTAAGGAAATTCATATTCATGTTCCGGAAGGAGCTATTCCAAAAGACGGACCTTCTGCAGGAATCACAATGGCAATGGCAATGTATTCTTCTATCAGCAAAAAACCTGCTTCAAATAATGTTGCGATGACGGGCGAAATTACTTTAACCGGTTCCATTCTTGCAATTGGCGGATTGAATGAAAAGCTGCTCGCTGCAAAACGAAATAAAATTGAAACGGTTCTTATACCAAAGGAAAATGAGATTGATTTGAGTGAAATATCAAATGAAGTTAAAGATGGACTGAAAATTATTCCTATAGAGAAAGTAGAAGATGCAATACCGTATGTTTTTCCTTCGGTAAGGCGAAAAAAATCTTCTGCAGGGAGAACCAAAAAAGTATCAAAAAAGAAATAGTGATTTTGAAAGTGATAGATATACAAGAGGAAATTATTTCTTTGGAAGAAAAATATAAACTGTTAATAAAACAGTTAAAAGAATTACTGAATCCGAATGATCATGAACTTTCAAATTTATCCAACTTAACTTCGGCACTAAAACAAACATTCAATAAAATCAGTTGGGTAGGGTTTTATATTTACGATAAAGAAAAATTATATCTCGGTCCTTTTCAGGGTAAAGTAGCATGTACAACAATCGAAATAGACAAGGGAGTTTGCGGAACAGCCGCAGCAAAAAGAGAAACTATTGTTGTTGCTGATGTTGAAAAATTTTCAGGGCATATTGCTTGTGATTCAGATTCGAAATCTGAAATTGTGTTGCCGATAATTAACAAAGATGGTGAACTCTTCGGAGTGCTTGACCTTGACAGCAGTGAATACAATTCGTTTAATGAAACGGATAAAATTTATCTCGAAGAAATTTGTAAGTTTTTGGTTGAAGAAATACTTATTTAGAAATTATTAATTATACGATTATTATAAAATGGCATATTTAGTAACAGCACGAAAATGGAGACCGCAATTATTTGTAGATGTAGTCGGACAGGAACACATAACCGAAACACTAAAAAATGCTATAAAAAATAATAGGATAGCGCACGCCTATTTGTTTACAGGTCCACGAGGCGTGGGTAAAACAACAACCGCAAGAATTTTTGCAAAAGCACTTAACTGTGAAAATCCTGCTGACGCTGAACCATGCAATAAGTGTGCTATGTGCCTTGATATACAAAATCTTCAATCGATGGATATCATTGAAATAGACGGTGCTTCAAACAGAGGGATTGATGAAATTAGAACACTGAGAGAATCGGTGAAATATGCACCGACACGTGGAAAATATAAAATTTATATCATTGATGAAGTTCACATGTTAACAAAGGAATCGTTCAATGCGTTCCTTAAAACATTAGAGGAACCGCCTGAAAATACAATATTTATTTTCGCAACAACTGATGTTCATAAGGTTCCGCTAACAATAATTTCACGCTGCCAGCGATTTGACTTTCGCAGAATTCAGATGGATACGATTAAAGAAACACTCGCAAAAATTGCGGAAGCCGAGAAAATTAAAATCGATGATAAAACTTTAACTATAATTGCAAAAAAAGCAGATGGGGCTTTGCGAGATGCTGAAAGTTATTTCGATCAGATAGTTTCGTTTTGCGGGAATGATATTGATTCTGAAATAGTTGCCAAAATGCTTAACCTGATTGGGGAGGAAGTTTACTTTAAAATTTCTGATTCAATTTTAAGCAAAGAATTTAAAACAGTTTTTGAAGTAACGAATACTATTTACGAAAACGGTTGGGATTTTATCGATTTTATAAATGGGCTAACTGAACATTTTAGAAACATAATGACGATCATCCTCACCGAAAATACTTCGCTGATAGAAACGGCTGATATCTATAAAGAACAGTATCTTAATTATTTGGGCAAATTCTCAAAAGGTGATTTATTACGTACGATGAACTATTTGAATAAAGTACAGCAAGAATTACGGTTTTCCCAGAATCAAAAACTTAAAATTGAAATTGCACTTACACATTTGATTGGACTTGAGAAATCTCAAACTATGACCGAATTAATTTCACAATTAAATTCTGCAAACCCTGAAAAAAAAAACCTACTGAATGAACCTGCTGATATTCCCTATACCGCAAAATCAAAATCTTCTATACTAACAACAAATAACTTTCAAAAGACCGAAATAAAAAAATCAGAACCAGCCAGATCTAATCTAATAAGCAAGCAAGTTGTAAAAACCATTACTGGCAATGAACAAAATAGTGAAGTTAATTTTGATACTGTTGTGAGTAAATGGCAACTTTTTATTGATGAAGTTTCGGATGAAAAAGGATTGACTCTCGGTCCCGCAATCAAATCGCTGCAGGTGCAATCCCTCTCAGGTAATAAGCTTTGCGTTTTTTCAGATGATGCCGAGATTGGAAAAACCATCGAGCTGAATAATAAATACCTGGAAATCAAATCTGAAACAATTTTTGGAAAACGGTTGTTATTTCAAATTTCTAATCAATTTGATGCAAATAAAAAGACCGTTAATCATTCTATGCCAAAAAGCAAAGACACAACCAATGAGAAACAAGAAAAGTTTGATGATCCGTATGAAGAAATAATTATTAACGAACTCGGCGGAATAAAGATTAACTAGGAAAATCTTACAAATAAGAACTTTTTCAACATTCCAGGTAACTTTCCATTCATTTGATTAATATTAAATTATAGTTATTTTTGTTTTCTATGTCAATAAATCTTATCATCGCTATAGATGGTCCTGCAGGTTCGGGCAAAAGTACAACTGCACAATTAGTAGCCCAAAAATTAGGTTTTGTTTACATTGATACAGGAGCAATGTATCGCGCAATAACTTATCTTGCAATAAGAGAAGATGCATTGGGCAATAATGATAAAATATTTGAACTTGCAGCAAACAGCGATATTGAATTAAAATTTGAAAATGATGTTACAAGCATCAGTATAAATGGGGAAAATTTGACCGATAAAATCCGCACATTTGATGTGAATAAAAATGTGAGTGATGTAAGCAAAATTGAAGAAGTGCGAAAGATATTGGTAAAAAAACAGCGCGAAATTGGCAGTAAAACAACAGGTGTTGTTATGGAAGGAAGAGACATTGCAACTGTGGTGTTCCCTAATGCCAATGTAAAAATATTTCTTACAGCCACAATAAATGAGCGGGCTAAAAGACGTGCAAAAGAATATGCAGAAAACGGAACTGATATTCCTGTTACTGAAATAAAAGAAAATTTGAAAAACAGGGATCAAATCGATTCTAACAGAAAAGTAAGCCCTCTAATAAAGGCAGAAGATGCAATTGTAGTAGATACAAGTTATGTTACAATTGAAGAACAGGTAAATATAATTTTAAACGAAGTTAAAAGAACCGCCGATAATTTAGGTGTTGATGTTAAAATAAATTAAGAATTATAAAAGCCAAAACAAATAAAAATGTTAAACTAAAAAAAGATCTGTGTTATTGTATTTTTATTGGCTTTAGCGATAATGCGGAAGGTATACTATTAGGAGGATGAATGTCCGAAGAAACTAAAGAAGAAACGAAGAAGGTATTTGCCACGATTGACGACTACGAAAAAGCAATAACCAAATTTGATCGTGTGGAGTACTCCGAAGAGGAATTTTTTGAATTAGCTAACTTATATTCAGATTCATTTCACGATGTAAAGGAAGGTGAACCTGTAACAGGTACTATTGTAGGTATTCAGGATGATTTTGTTATTGTAGATGTTGGTTTTAAATCCGAAGGTGCAATTCACATTTTCGAATTCGGTGAAGACCCGCAATTGACAATTGGTGATGAAGTTGAAGTTGTTCTCGAAAGTGTTGAAGATCACGACGGCAATCTTGTATTAAGCAAACAAAGAGCTGATTTCCTTAAAAACTGGAGAAAAGTTATGGATGCTTACGACACAGGTGAAATTCTTGAAGGTAAAATTATTAAAAGAATTAAAGGTGGAATGGTTGTCGATCTTTTCGGTATGGAAGCTTTCCTTCCCGGTTCACAAATTGATGTTAGACCAATAAGAGATTTTGATGCTTTTGTTGGACAGACTATGGACTTTAAAGTCGTTAAAGTTAACGTACCAACCGAGAATGTTGTTGTATCACATAAAGTTCTTGTTGAAGAAGAAATTAGCGATCAGAGAAATACTATTCTCGAAGGATTGGAAAAAGGACAGATACTCGAAGGTATTGTAAAGGCAATTACTGACTTTGGCGTGTTTGTTGACCTCGGTGGTATTGATGGTTTAGTCCATATTACTGACCTTAGCTGGGGTAGAATTAATCACCCTAATGAAATCGTTAAACTTGACGAAACTATAAAAGTTGTTGTTACCGATTTTGACGAAGAGAAGAAACGTATCTCTTTAAGCTTGAAAAAACTTATGCCTCATCCATGGGAAAATATCGATACCAGGTATTCTCTTAAAGATAAGGTCTCCGGAAGAGTTGTTTCGCTTACAGATTATGGCGCTTTCATTGAAATTGAAAAAGGAATAGAAGGACTTATACATAATTCTGAAATGAGCTGGACCCAGCATATCAAACATCCATCACAGGTTGTTGCAATGGGACAAATTATTGAGGCGGTTATTTTAAGTTTGGATAAAGATGAAAAGAAAATTTCTCTTGGTATAAAACAATTAGAGCCAGATCCATGGGAATCCTTAATGCAGAAATATCCTGATGGATCAAAACATTCCGGCGTTGCTCGTAATTTAACAAACTTCGGTGTATTTGTAGAACTCGAGCCGGGAGTTGACGGGCTAGTTCACATATCAGATCTCTCGTGGACAAAGAAAATTCGCCATCCCGGAGAAGTTGTTAAAAAAGGCGAAACAATTGATGTGATTGTGCTTGGTGTTGATGTTGAACAACGGAAAATTTCTCTCGGTCATAAACAAATTCTCGATAATCCGTGGGATACTTTCGAAAAAACATATTCTGTTGGATCGCTTACAGAAGGTACGGTTGTAAGAATAATTGAAAAAGGATTGATAGCTGAACTACCTGATCAGGTAGATGGTTTTGTACCCGGGACTCAATTATCAACATCAAGAATCAAAAACATTGCTAATCACTTTCCTATCGATGATGTTATACCTCTAAAGGTTTTAGAATTTGATAAAGAGAACAAGAAAATTGTTCTAAGTGCAATTACTGCACTCAAAGAAAAATCTGAAGAGGAAATACAGGAATACTTAAATAAACATAAGCTTGATAAGGTTTCAGCTCAAAGTATAAAAGCTGCTGATACTAGTCCAATTGATTCTTCTGAATTTCCTATATTTGAAGTTTCAGAAAATGTACTACCTCAGCAGCCAAAAACTGAGCCAAAAGTTGAAACGAAAACCGAAACTAAAGTTGAACCAAAACCTGAAGAAGAAAAATAATTCCTGATTTTCTTGGGGTTTAATTATTGAGCGGGATACTCTCCCGCTCTTCTTTTATAAAAGAATAATAATATGAACGGTAAAGTTGCATTATACACTTTGGGCTGCAAACTAAACTTCTCCGAATCCTCAACAATTGGCAATCAATTTTTATCTAACGGTTTTGAAATTGTTGACTTTAAAGAGAAAGCAGATGTTTATGTATTTAACTCCTGCGCCGTTACCGAAAATGCAGAAAGAGAATGCAGGCAATTAGTTCGGAGAGTGCTGCGAAAAAATCCTGAGGCATTTGTTATCGTTACAGGATGTTATGCTCAATTGCGTCCTGAGGAGATTGGCGATATTAATGGTGTTGATGCAGTACTTGGCAACAATGAAAAATTTAATCTGTTTGCTATCCTAGATGATTTTAAAAAATCTAAACTTGCTTGTATACACGTTGGCTCTTTGAATAGCGTAACAGATTTTGGGGAAGCACATTCAACAGATGCTGACAGCCGTACAAGAGCATTTTTTAAAATACAGGATGGATGCGATTATAAATGCACATTTTGCACAATCCCTCTCGCCCGCGGCTCAAGCAGAAGTATGAACCCACAATACGCAGTAGATGAGTTTAAAAGATTAATCGATCAGGGTTATAAAGAAATTATTTTAACTGGTGTGAATATTGGAGATTACGGTAAATCTCTCGATTATAATTTTTTTCAGCTTCTCTCAAACCTCATAAACATAGATGGTGATTTCAGAATCAGGATCAGCTCCATCGAACCAAACTTGCTCACTGATGATATAATTAATTTGATTGCCGAAGAAAAAAAACTCTGCAATCATTTGCACATTCCTCTTCAAAGTGGCAGCCAGGATATTCTTAAAGCAATGCAAAGAAGATATTCTGTTAAAGATTATGAGGAAGTAATATTTAATGCGAATGAGAAAATTGAAAATCTCGGCATAGGAGTCGATGTAATAGTTGGTTTCCCAGGTGAAACAGAAAACCATTTTATTGAAACACATAATTTCCTTCGCGATCTGCCAATTTCATATTTACATGTTTTTACTTACTCTGAAAGACCCGATACAAGAGCGATAAATCTGCCCGGTAAAGTTGAAATAACTGAAAGAAAAAGACGTAACAAGATTCTAAGAATTTTAAGTGAAAAGAAAAAGCATCAGTTCTATGAACAAATGCTGGGAAAAAAATTAGATGTATTATTTGAAGATGAATTGGTTGATAATAAAATGAAAGGATTTACATCAAATTATGTAAGGGTTATAAATAAATATGATCAATCTTTCATTAATAAGCTTACATCGGTCAATCTTAACAGAATAACCGCTGATGGATTTTGTATAGGAAAAATTTTAGATACTAAAAATTCTATTGAATTAATTTCAATATAAAGTTAATATGAAATTAAAAAATATGAAATTATCCGCACTTCTCATTCTCGCAATTACATCGTCTGTTTATTCACAACAGCAAACATCATTTTCAACCTTATTATTGGAACAAGAAGTTAAATCATCAGCTTCTGAATATTCCGCAGCAAATCTAAATTTTTCTGATGGCCTGGAAACAGCAAAAAAAAGTGCGGGACTGGCAATTCTATATTCGCTTTTATTACCCGGCATGGGCGAGCTTTATGCAGATGGATATGAAAGCGGGAAATATTTTACAATTACCGAAGGTGTATTATGGGGAACGTATATTGGGATGAGTGTTTATGCAAGCAACCAGGAAGATAATTATAAAGCTTATGCAACAAGTAATGCTTCTATAAATACCAGCGGCAAAAATGATGATTACTATGCAACCATAGCGCAATTTGAAAACATTGAAGATTACAACAATCAAAAAGCACTTGAGAGAAATTTTAATCAGATGTACGACACGGAAACATTTTTCTGGAAATGGCAAAGCACTGAAGAAAGGCAATCCTTTAGAAGTATGTGGTCTTCAAGTGAGCAAACTACTAATGATTTACGCTTTGTTGTAGGTGCGATGATATTGAACAGAGTTATAAGTGCAATTAATGCAGCGCGTCTTGTTGGTGCATATAACAATCGTATAGATGAAGAATTAAGCTGGAATGTTTCTGTAGGATTAAAACAAACTGCTAATCTTCCTATAAGTTTAAATCTTAGCTTTCAAACAACATTTTAAAATTGTGCTTATTTAGATTGTTGAAATCCTTTCCTTGAACCGCCTTATTTTATATTAACAAACTTCTGTTGATTGCATAAATTTATATCTTGCACATAATTTTCTACTCAGATACAATATTGAAAACATACTATTTTTTAATATATTGCCTTTCAAAATTGCTTCTGATTCAAAATTATTCGCTTCGCAATTTTACCTTTGCTTAAATAAGCTGTCTAGTAATACTTTAAAAAAATCAGCAGATTTAGTTCATATGTTTATACCTGTCCGCCTCAGGCAGAATTTCTTGTTTTGGTCATATGGAAATTATTTCATAATTATTAATTTATTTATTTAAATTGGTTTTAAAATTAATAGGAACAAAATGAAAAAGATTGGAATTCTATTCGGGCAGGAAAAAACCTTTCCTCCTGCATTTGTTGAACGAGTTAACTCAAAAAATGAAGATGGAATAACTGCTGAATTTGTAAAAATAGATAAAGTAGTACAGGGAGAACTCTGTGGATATGATGTAATAATCGATCGTATTTCTCAGGATGTTCCCTTCTATCGTTCGTACCTTAAAAACGCTGCTGTAAGTGGTACTGCGGTTATTAACAATCCTTTTTGGTGGAGCGCCGATGAGAAATTTTTCAACAATGCTTTGATGACAAAATTAAATGTTGCTGTTCCAAAAACTGTTTTGCTTCCTTCAAATCAGCATCCTGATGATACTAATTCTAATTCGTTCAGAAATTTATCTTTCCCATTTGATTGGGATTCGATTTTCGATTATATAGGATTTCCAGCATTCTTCAAACCGTTTGCAGGCGGTGGATGGAAAAATGTTTATCGGCTTGAAAATCCCGATGATTTTTTCAAAGCATACAATGAAACCGGTCAGCTTGTAATGATGCTGCAGGAAGAAATTGATTTTACTGAATACTTTCGTATTTACTGTTTGGATAGATCTGATGTTCACATAATGAGATACGCTCCTAAAGAACCGCACCATAAAAGATATGTTCAGAATCCGGAACCGATTGAAAGTGATTTACTTGCAAAGTTAACCGGAACTGTTCTAAGTATAAACAATGCACTTGGTTATGATTTTAACACCGTGGAACTTGCAATGAGAGGCGGAGTGCCTTATGCAATTGATTTTTGCAATCCAGCTCCCGACGCTGATGTAAAATCAGTTGGCAAAGATAATTTTGAATGGATTATTGATGCTGCGGCAAATATGGCAATAAGAAGAGCAAAGCAGCATATACCAAACCAAAATAATCTTACCTGGGGAAGTTTTATAACTCAATTTGCAAAGAATGAGGGTTTGGCTGTTTAATTAAAATGGATAATAATAATGACTGAACCGGGACTTTTTACACTTGGTATAGAAGAAGAATTTCAGATTGTTGATCCTGAAACGGGAGAGCTTCGTTCACGTGTCCAGGAAATATTGGAAGACGGTAAAGTTATTCTTGCCGAAAGAGTGAAATCTGAAATGCACCAATCTGTTATAGAAATGGGAACAGATATTTGCCGTGATATCCATGATGCCCGCGCGCAGGTAATTGATTTAAGAACCAAACTTGCTAAACTGGCAAAGCAAAACGGACTTGCAATTGCAGCAGCCGGGACACATCCTTTTTCGCACTGGAAAGACCAAAAGATAACCGATGATCCGCATTATCACGAGATAATTACTGATATGCAGCAGGTTGCAAGAGCAAATCTTATCTTTGGTTTGCACGTTCACGTTGGTGTTGAAGACCGGGAAATTGCTTTACATATTATGAATGCTGCAAGATATTTTCTTCCGCACATTTTTGCGCTTTCTACAAACTCTCCTTTTTGGTTAGGCAGAAATACCGGTTTTAAATCGTACCGAAGTAAGGTATTCGATAGATTCCCGCGAACAGGAATTCCCGATTACTTCGGCAGTATTGCCGAATACGATAATTATATCAAGCTACTAATTAAAACCAAATGTATAGACAGCGCTAAAAAAATATGGTGGGATGTACGAGCGCACCCCGTATTTAAAACACTTGAATTTAGAATTTGTGATTTACCGATGCGTGTGGATGAAACGATTTGCCTTGCAGCGTTAATTCAGGCAATAGTCGCAAAACTTCACAAACTTATAAAACAAAACCTCGGCTTTCGTTTGTACAGAAGAGCACTCATTGCAGAGAATAAATGGAGAGCAGCACGATATGGTATTCAAGGTAAACTGATTGATTTTGGCAAACAGGAAGAAGTTGATTTTAGATTATTAGCCAAAGAGCTTTGCGAATTTGTTGATGATGTTGTTGATGAATTAGGTTCGCGCGAAGAAGTAAGTTATATAAACAATATATTAGAAAAAGGAACAGGAGCAGACAGACAACTTAGAGTGTGGGAAGAAACAAAAGATTTTAAAAAACTGATGGATTACATCATCGAAGAAACCCACCAGGGACTTTCTGTTTAATAATAATCCTTCTCAATAACTCACAATAGGCATATTCGTAACACTGAACAAAAAACATTAAATATTTTTATGCGAAAACAAAAAATAAAAATAGCAACAATAGATTTATATAATAATGAACGCAACGAGGGTATGCGATGTATCGGTGAAATAGCCGAAGAGACAAAGAAAAAGTTCAACGATTTAGATATTTCTTATAATGTTTACGAAACAAGATTTAAGGAAAATATTCCGGGTATGGATTATGATATATTTATTTCTTCCGGCGGACCAGGCAGTCCTTTTGAGGGTGAAGGGAAAAAATGGGAAAAAGACTATTTTAATTTGATTGGAAAAATTTATTCTCATAATCAAACAAATACCGATAAGAAAAAATATATCTTCTTTATCTGTCATTCTTTTCAAATGATGGCAAGATTTTTTGAATTCGGCGATGTAAGTAAACGTAATTCAAAATCAATTGGCGTAATGCCTTTTGAAAAAACCGAATCAGGCAAAGCAGATAATATCTTAAACCGGTTAACCAATCCCTTTTATGCTGCAGATATTAGAGAATACCAGGTTAAAAATCCAAATAGAAAAGTTATTGATGATATTGGAGCAAAAATTTTATCATACGAAATTCTTGATGATAACGCGGAGGGCGAACCTGCAATAGCAGCAGTTAAAATAAGTAATGAGATATTTGGCACACAATTTCATCCCGAAGCAGATCCGGAAAGTATGCTTTATCATTTTAACAGACCTGATGAGAAGAAACAGATTGTTGATACATACGGCAAAGAAAAATACATTCAGATGTTAGAAATTATACAGGAACCAAATGCAGTAAAACTAACGCGAAAAACTGTTATTCCTAATTTCTTAAATGGGGCAATCGATGAATTAAATAAGGTATTAATTTAAATTTTATGATTTCAGAATTAAGAAAGAAGTTCAACTCTGAATATACTCTTCATAAATACGACACATTCCTTAATGAGCTGAATTTATCTTATCAATATCCGGTTGATTTCAGAGTTGCAGAAACACCTATATTTCTACCCGCTGATTTAAAAGATGAATTGATAAATGCCTGCAATGATATTTTAGAACAAATACAAAACGATGAGTTCAAAAAAAGATCTGAAAACGCAATTCCGAAAAACCTGGTCGTTCCAAATGAAAGTGCTCATCCTGAATTTTTGCAAATTGATTTTGCTATTTGTGAAAACCCAGATGGATCATACATGCCTAAATTAATTGAACTTCAGGGATTCCCAACTGTCTATGGTTACCAGCATTTTCTTGCACAGCTTATTAAAAAACACTTTAATATTGATGAAGGATTAACTCCATATTTCAGCTCATTAGATGAGCAAGGATACGTTTCGGAACTACGAAATGTGATTGTTGGAAAAAGCGATCCGGAAAATGTTGTCTTACTTGAAATCCAACCTGAGAAACAAAAAACTAAAATTGATTTTTCAGTTACAGATAATTTATTAGGCATAACAACTGTGTGCATTTCAGATGTTGTTCAGGATGGTAGAAATCTCTTTTATAAAAATAATGGAAAGACAATTCCGATTGAGAGAATTTACAACAGAGTTATTTTTGATGACTTAAAGAGAAACGATATCTCTTTCAATTTTAACTTTAAGGATGAGCTTAATATTAAGTGGATTTCACATCCAAACTGGTTTTTTAAGATCAGTAAATATTCTTTGCCGTTACTAAAAGGCAGGTACGTACCCGAATGTTATTTCCTGAATGAACTGTCCGGTTTTTCTGATGATTTAAGTAATTACGTTTTAAAACCTCTCTTTTCATTCGCCGGCCATGGTGTTGAAGTTGATTTGAACAAAAATATTTTAGATGCTATTGAAGATCCGGAGAATTATATACTTCAGAAGAAAATTGAGTATGCCCCGGTCATCAAAACACCAGATGAAAACTCAAAAGTAGAAATAAGGATGATGTTTTTATGGGATGAAGAACCATTGCTTGTAAATAACCTGGTAAGAATGAGTAAAGGCAAAATGATGGGAGTGGATTTTAATAAAAATAAAACATGGGTTGGTTCAACTCTTGCTTTTCATGGTGCCAGGTAGCAAAATCATCCTTTTTATAAAGATAGTGTAAAGCTTTTTTATTGTTTTTTTCTGCAGAGATGCCTAGGACAGAATGTCGAACACCGATTAACGATTTTAGAATTTTGAAAAATACGAGTTACATCTTAAATCATTATTCGTTAATCGATATTCATTATTCAATTTATACCAACGAAAAAAGACATAGCCGAAAGAATATAACCATCTTCAATGCAGGTTTTCCTTCAAGGTAAAATAAACTTCTTAAAACAGAAGCTCTCTCAAAAACCCTCAGCCGAACCGTTCGCTCTTGAATCGGATGCACTGTAGATAATATGATTGTTTTGATCAATCATTATTCCATTAACTAAACCAATAGTTTTAATACGATCATTCATATCGGAAAAGTCATAACCCATTTTAACCAGATTTTTCATGGCATCTTTATTTATTGCAAACTTCTCAAAATAAATTTTATCAGGCATCCATTGATGATGGATTCTTGGTACATTAACTGCTTCCTGTATGTTCATATTAAAATCAATACAATTCATAAGAACCTGCAGCACTGTTGTAATTATCATTGATCCGCCGGGAGAACCCAGGATTATAAATGGTTTATCGTCTTGTAGTACAATAGTAGGAGTCATAGAGCTAAGCATCCTTTTCCCGGGTTCAATTGCATTTGCATCCGTACCTAACAGACCAAACTGATTTGGGACGCCGGGTTTTTCACTAAAATCATTCATTTCATTATTGAGCAGAAAACCTGCTCCCTCCACAACCACTTTAGAACCAAATGCAGAATTTAAAGTTGTGGTAACGCTTACTGCATTGCCCGAACTATCGTAAACAGAATAATGTGTTGTTTCTGTACTCTCAATATAATTTAAAGTATCACCTTCATAAATTTCATTATGTGGAACAGCATTCTCCCCTATCTTATCAAAAATTGTTTTAGCATATTCCTTTGAGATTAACCTGTTAACAGGCACAGGATAAAAATCAGCGTCACCTAAATGATATGTTCTATCTGCAAAAACATATTTCATTGCTTCCACTATTCTATGAATATAACGGCTGCTTCCCCATTCATCTTTTTCAATATCAAAATTTTCTAAAATATTTAACAGTTGTACAAGTGCTATTCCACCTGAACTTGGCGGAGCCATGGAAATAATTGTATATCCTCGGTACGTTCCTTTAATTGGTTCTCTCTCTACCGGATTATATTTTTCGAGATCAGCATGTATTAGAAATCCTCCCATATCCATCATCTGTTTAATTAAAAGGTCGGAAACTTTTCCTTTATAAAAACCATCAATACCTTTGTCCCTGATTTGTGCTAAAGTCCACGCAAGATCAGGTTGTTTAAATCTATCTCCTTCTTTGTAAGCTATGCCGTTATTTGTAAAAATCTTTAATGAGGAAGGATATTTACTAAACACTTCCAAAAATTTGTAAAAAGATTCGGTATCCTGACTCTCCAAAGTCCAGCCTTTCTCTGCCAGATCAATTGCAGGTTGAATTACTTTTGCTAAGGGCAAAGTTCCGTATTTTTCTAGTGCATACATTAATCCAGCAACACTTCCGGGGACACCAACTGATGCGGCACCTTCCAAACTCATGTTTTCAATTACGTTTCCATCTTTATCGAGATACATATCCCTGTACGCTGTAAATGGAGCTCTTTCCCTGAAATCAATTGTGGTGTTGGTCCCATCCTGTAAATGAATTACCATAAAACCCCCGCCGCCAATGTTTCCAGCATAAGGATACGTAACCGCCAAAGCAAAACCTACTGCCACTGCTGCATCAATAGCATTTCCACCCGCTTTAAGAATTTCAACACCCACTTTCGAAGCAATTTTGCTTGCAGAAACAACCATTCCGTTTTTTGATTTAAAAGGTTGTGATGCTCCTATTAGGTTAATTCGAGTGATGATAATAATCGATAAAATCACAACTAAATATGTTCGTAAGCAAGTAGAGAATAATCCAGCTTTATTTGTTTTCATACTTAAAACCGATATATTTTATTTAGATTTTATTACACTTAAATTGAATCCAAAATTCAATATTTTAGTATTAATATTCAATTGAATTTTGCACTTAAATATTTATCTTCTTTATAATTTAAAACTATCTTAACCTTAATTAGATCATACAATTTTGATATGATAAATCACGATTTTCACATATCCAAATCTACAAGAATAAAATACAAGTTTGATGATTCGTTTTATTCCTTGAACGGTAATTTAATTATTGCCAATTCTCAAGCTGCACGATATATATCAGATAAGATTAATGAGGTGAGAAAAAATGAAGGTGCTTATGATCAGTTAACCACAGCCGGAGAGATAAATGCATTAGGAATTTTACATGAGATTTATCATTATTTAATAAATCACTATGTACAAAAGGAAAATCCCGGTGTAATAAAACGAAGCATAGATTTTCTCAAATCAGCACTTAACGAAGAAAACTTAAATAAAGTTTTACTAAAATTTGTTGAGGAGTTTCCACCGCTTGATGTTTATAAAGGAAAAATTAAACCCGAAGAATATCTTAAGGGAAAGACCGGGAATAAATCAAACAAAGAAATGATCCTCGAAGAGTTGATCATTCTGCATTTCGAGAATACCAATCCTGCCGCCACAAGGTTAAGTGAGTTATTCTCAGATAAAAATTTAAAGGAAAATACTCCTTACAATGAAGTAATAAAAAGAGCAGAAGAATTTTTCGATAAAGAAAATCCGACAGGGTTTGGTGGATTACACCTGTTTTCCATGCTTCGCAAACCGATTACAAGCAACCTGTATAATCTTGAAGAACAGCTTCTCTTCATTAAAAATGAATGGGGATTGATACTTGATGATATACTTTTGAGCAGACTGCTTAAAGGTACAGATTTGATAAGAGAAGATTATAAACTTTTTATAAAACATGACGGCGGTGAAAAGGCAACTCCCCCTGTTCCTGATTACAAGCACGCAACCGATGAGCAAAAATCTTCAAGTAAAGAAGAAGATGATTCAATCAGTTTGGCAGAAGCCGAACAATTTACTGATGACACACATTGGATGCCTGAAGTTGTAATGATAGCTAAAAATATTTATGTGTGGATGCATCAGCTTTCAGAAAAATACGGACATGATATTAAAAAATTGAATGAAATTCCTGATACTGAATTAGATTCTCTTGCTGAGTGGAATTTTACTTCACTCTGGTTAATTGGCATTTGGGAAAGAAGCAGTGCAAGTAAAAAAATAAAACAGCTAACCGGTAATCCTGAAGCTGCTGCATCAGCTTATTCTTTATATGATTATGTTATTGCAAACGAACTTGGTGGTGAAGATGCGTTTAATGATCTTAAACATCGTGCAGGAATACGAGGAATAAAATTAGCGAGCGATATGGTACCTAATCATACCGGTATTTATTCAAAATGGGTAGTTGAAAAACCGGATTATTTTATTCGTACAAGTATTCCGCCTTATCACAATTACTCCTTTACAGGCGTTAATCTATCTGAGGATGAACGCGTTGAGATTAGAATAGAAGACAAATATTATACACGCGAGGACGCTGCAGTTGTTTTGGAAAGAAAAGATAAATATACCGGGGAAAAAGTTTATATGTACCACGGCAACGACGGTACAAATATGCCATGGAATGACACTGCACAATTAAACCTATTGAATCCGGAAGTAAGAGAAGCTCTCATTCAAACAATTAAACACGTTGCACAAAAAACACCTATCATCCGGTTCGATGCAGCTATGACTTTAACGCAAAAGCATTACCAGCGCCTATGGTTTCCTGAACCAGGAAAAGGTGGAGCAATTCCATCGCGCTCTGATTATTCTCTTACCAAAAAAGAATTTCATGAACAGATGCCTGTTGAATTCTGGAGAGAAGTTGTTGATAGAATAAATGAAGAAATGCCAAATACATTACTGCTTGCCGAGGCGTTTTGGCTAATGGAAGGTTACTTTGTAAGAACGTTAGGAATGCACCGTGTTTACAACAGCGCATTTATGCATATGTTGATGAAGGAAGAAAATGACAAGTACAGAAAACTTATAATCAACACACTCGAATTTAATCCTGAAATATTAAAACGTTACGTTAATTTTATGAGTAATCCTGATGAAGAAACCGCAGTTAACCAATTTGGCAAAGGCGATAAATATTTTGGTGTTGCTGTTATGATGGTTACTTTGCCGGGGCTTCCTATGTTTGGTCATGGACAGATTGAGGGTTTTTCTGAAAAATACGGTATGGAATACAAACGGGCTTATTATAACGAAATAATTGATGATCATCTTGTTTGGAGACATAAAAGAGAAATTTTTCCCTTGTTGAAAATGCGTCATCTATTCAGCCAGGTTGATAATTTTGAGCTTTACGATTATATAAACACAAATGAACAATTGAATGAAAATATTTTTGCTTACAGCAATAAATCCGGTAGCGAAACAGCTCTTGTAATCTACAATAACTCATACGAATCTTCAGAAGGACGGATCAAATATTCAAATCCAAAATCAGCAAATGGTACTGTTAAACCTCCCGGAGATATTGCTTCCATTCTTAATTTTAATGCTGATTCGTTTTATTACTACATTTACACAGACCACAGAACGCAGCTGCAATTTCTTTTATCTGGAGAAGCAGTAAACAGAGATGGGTTTAAAATAAAATTATTCGGATATCAGTACAGAATTTGCCTTAATTTTAGAGAAGTGTATGATGAAACTGGTTCATATAGAAAATTGTTCGAACATCTGAATGGTAAGGGTGTTGCAGCTATTGATGAAGCTTTGCTTGAAATGGAAATGATACCACTTCACAGTACATTTGAAAAATTTTTAGCTCCTCCGAACATCCGTGAAATAAGGAATTATGTTTTTCAATCAGAAGGGGAAGAAAGTACACCAAAGAAAAAAAAGGATCCACAAATTTCACCAGCAGTACAAGATGGATTATCATCCTTAATGAATGAAACGCTTAAGTATAATATGAAAATTCCTGAGAATGAAGTTGAAACTAAATCGTTCTTTGAAGTGTTAGAAAATGTAAAAGATTTTTATGAACTATTGTGGCGTTACAATAAAAGAAAAACAGTTCCCCGTTGGATGAAGGATGCTGAAACTTATTTACCTCTAAATGCAAAAAACGAAAGTAATATTGAAATTTGTATTTACTCATCCTTCCTTACGGTTGATAGCATACTAACAAACCATACCGCAAATAGATTAAATAATTTTGATAGATTACTTCTTGCAAAACCAGTAACTCAAATTTTAACTCAACATGGAGAAGAGGATGAAGCTTGTGCAAATACTCAACTCATTAAATCATTGATCGTTTTTAATGATGAGTTGAAAAGTATTAAAATAAAGATCAAGAAGAAAAAAAATGAAGGTAAAACTCAGGTGAAGAAATATCGTTCACCGTTGAATAAAATACATTTTTCTGAATTGCTTATCAATCAAAACGTAAGTAACTTTTTGAATATAAATAAGTTTGGTGATATCACTTATTTCAATAAAGAAAGATTTGAGAACTTAGTTGAATGGCTGTATCAATTAGTAGCTATCCAATCCTTTTCATCATACAAAAAAATCCTTAAAGAATTAAAAGATAAGAATACTAAAAAGGGTAAAACGAAAAAGAAATTAACTAAGCAGGATTTAGAAAGAGAGTTAATAAATTCAATTAAAGGAAGTTTTCTATCTGCAAAAAACTTAAAGTGGCTTGCTGAAGAATCAGGTTATGATTTAACAAAACTTAGCAGCAGTCTGATAAATATTAAAAAGAGAAATAATAAACACAAGAAAGGAAGGATATAATGAGATATAAGCTGATACTGTCATTTTTAATATCGTTAATGATCGCATCATCCGTGAGCGCACAGTTTTCTTTGGAAAATGCATTTCCAAGCTTATCATTTAACGATCCACTTGATCTTCAAAATTCAGGTGATGGTACAAACAGAATTTTTGTTGTTGAGCGTGCAGGCAGAATTAAAGTATTCCCAAATTCTTCCGCTGTTACTTCGTTAAAAACTTATCTCGACATTACCGACAGAGTGTCTGGCGGCGGAGAGATGGGTTTACTCGGTTTGGCTTTTCATCCTGATTACGAAAATAACGGATACTTTTATGTTAATTACACGGTTTCAAATCCACGCAAAACAAGAATTTCCCGTTTCAAGGTATCAGCCACAAATCCAGATTCCGCTGATAAAAACAGCGAGGTAATATTACTAACATTCAATCAACCGTTTTCAAATCATAACGGAGGATGGATTGGTTTCGGACCTGATGATGGTTATTTATACATAGGAACCGGTGACGGCGGTTCTGGTGGTGATCCACAAAATAATGGTCAAAGTATAGTAACATTTCTTGGAAAGATTCTAAGAATCGATATTGATAACCAGGACCCAGGTTTGGAATATGCAATTCCCGCCGATAATCCATTTGCAGACAGCACCGGAAGTGTTGTAAAAGAAATTTATGCATGGGGTATGCGTAATCCATGGCGCAATAGTTTCGATCCCGTTACCGGATGGCTATGGTCTGCTGATGTTGGGCAAAATGCCTGGGAAGAAATTGATATTATCGAAAGCGGAAAAAATTATGGCTGGCGCTGTTATGAAGGCAATCATCCGTTTAATTTGTCAGGTTGTAATTACCCCGAATATATTTTCCCAATCTGGGAATACAGCCACGGGCAGGGTTGTTCGATTACTGGCGGTTATGTTTACCGTGGTCCATCCGTACCGGAATTAACAGGAAAATATATTTATGCCGATTACTGTACAAGAACAGTTTGGTCACTAGAATACGATGGTATTAATCCACCTGATAACCAAACACTATTAACTGCTCCCGCTTCTGTAACTTCTTTTGGTTTAGATGAATGCAACGAATTGTATATAGTTACATTCAGTCCGGATAGGATCTATCGTTTTACTCCCACTGTTCCGATTGTTGCTCCTTCGGGATTGGATGGTATGGCAAGCATTACACTGGGAACGCCTCCACAGGTTATCGTCGATCTATGGTGGAATGATAATTCAAATAATGAAGATGGGTTTATTATTGAAAGAAAAACAAATACCGGTAACTTTCAAGTGATAGACTCTGTAGGAGCAAACGTAACCGGATATACAGATTGGAATGTTATCGATTCAACAATATATTCTTACAGGATTGCAGCATATAACGCTATTTATGTTTCTAGCTATAACTGCTTTGAATTTACTGTTACAACACCACTAAGAACAGTTGAAGCACCCACTGATCTTGTTGCAAGTGCAACCGGACCAAATGAAGTTGAGTTAAGCTGGATGGATAATTCAAATGATGAAGAAACATTTCACATAGAAAGAAAACTAGGGGATTCAATCAGTACAAACGAGTATAGTGAGATAGCGACAGTTTCATCTAATGTTACCACGTATGCTGATAATACTGTAGAAGATACAACAATGTATACTTATCGTGTAAGAGCAAAAACACCCTGGGGTATATACTCCCCCTATTCAAACGAAGCAGAGGTATTAACATTAATCCCTGTGGAACTAACTTCCTTTGAAGGAAATGTTGTAGATGGAGATGTACGACTAAGATGGGGTACGGCTACGGAAACTAATAATTTAGGATTTA
>Ga0209987_10000374_pt1 | contig 23384 bp, 27 predicted proteins | sample N074metaG_FD_182134 | JGI IMG/M metagenome (GOLD analysis project Ga0209987, IMG submission 182134) | Deep subsurface microbial communities from Kermadec Trench to uncover new lineages of life (NeLLi) - N074 metaG (SPAdes) (version 2) | ecosystem: Environmental > Aquatic > Marine > Ocean trench...
TATTTTCTGAATTTTTTTGTATCAGGTGAATTTTTTGAGACACTTAGGCGTCTTGTCATCCATATTTTTGTAGATGATTCAGACTTTTTTTGGTTGTGGCCTTTTTGGATATTGTATTTTTTCTTGTAACCATTTTTATCTTATCTCTTTAGCTATTGCGGTTTCCTTAAAATTATTTGTTTTCAGAATCACAATTTGGGCATTTTTTATCAATAATTTTAAAACCGCATTCCATGCAAATACCTTCTCCGACATCCTCTTCAATCATCCGTCTCTTTCTTCTAACATAGAACTTTATTCCAAAATATAGCAATATTCCAATTATGACAGCATAGATTCCAGCGATAAATGGAATTAGTCCTATCACAAAGAACGAAATTCCTACAATTAAAATTATGTCACGTTTCTCAAAAATCAATTAAATCACGATTATCAAGAATTCATAAAAACGTGCCGAAGCTCAGAGCCATTAGGTTTACTTCATCTCAAGTCATTACTCTAACTCTTCTTCATTGCTCGGCACTAAAATTACTACAATGTTTGATAATAAAATAATGATGTAAGTAGTGGGATCGGCGAGATTCGAACGCGCGATCTCTGCGTCCCAAACGCAGAATCATACCAAGCTAGACCACGATCCCAACGAATCATAAAAAATACCCAATTTAAGCTTCACAGATAATCATTTTAAAGGCAAGTCAAAGAACAAAAATCGTTGCACTTAGAAGACTATATCAAAGCTGGAAAAATTGCTTCAGAAGTAAGAGAGGCCGTCAGAGTAAAGGACTGGATTGGCAAAACAGTTTATGAAATATGTGAAGAAGTAGAAAATGAAATTAAAAAAAAAGGTGCACAATGTGCATTTCCAGTAAATACAAGCATCAATGAAATTGCAGCTCATTATACAGCCGAACCAAATGATCCCATAACTATTACAGATTCTGATTTAGTAAAAATTGATCTGGGCGTACAAATTAATGGATTCATTGCAGATACTGCAGTAACTGTTTGTTATGATCCAAAGTTCGATGGTCTCGTGCAAGCTGCAGAAGATGCTTTAGACAAGGCAATGTCAGTTGTAAAAGTTGGTGTTAAGGCCAGTGATGTTGGACGAGCAATTGAAGCCACGATAAAACAGCGAGGATTCAAACCAATTGCAAATCTAAGTGGACATTCCTTGGACAAGTATACAATTCATGCAGGAAAAACAATTCCAAATATTTGGTCAATTGGAGGATTTACTCTATCTGGAGATTCAGCTTATGCGTGTGAGCCATTTGTGACTACAGCAGATGCTGGAGGTTTTGTAAGAAATGGAAAAATTAAAAATATTTTTTCCCTAAATTCAAGGAAAAAAACAAAAAACCTAGAGGCAGATAAACTGCTTGATTTTATCTGGGAGAACTTTAACATGCTTCCTTTTGCATTACGATGGATTACAAAACAGTGGGAAGAAAAAGAAGCAAGAGAGCTGCTTGATTATTTAATAAAGAAAAAGGCAGTGCAGGCCTATTCGGTACTAGTTGAAATTCACGGGCAAAGAGTTGCACAAGCAGAACATACATTCATTCCAAATGAAACTGGGGCTTTAGTAACTACTATTTCTCAATAGATTCTCCAAAGATTTTTTCTATTTGCATTATTCCATCACAGGAATTACATTTTAAAGTCTCTGCAAATAAGTAATCACCTTCTTTGAATTTTCTTTTTTCTTCCATATTACACGATTTACATTTTTCTGTTGTATATGCAATGACGGTTTTTTCTTTGGAGAACATTATTGAGAAATTCCTATTGTGTTTCCCACACCAATTAATAAAACTGATTGTCCAGTCTTTGTGTTCTCATGAATCATTTCATGGACTTGGGAGAGTACGTTTTCTGCTTGGTTAGCAATTTCTTTTGTCATTAAAGTAATTGCCTCCTTAATAGATTGTTTAATCACGATTGCAAAAATTGGAATGTTATTTTTAGTGGCAATATCTTCAATTTGAAATCGTTCTATTCCAATACCTCCAATTGCAGCTCCAAATCCCTGAGCAGTAATGGCAGAATCTTCCCCTTCCATTTTTAATGCAGCATCTACCATTATGATAATATCAGGTTTGTTTTTTGCAATTATTGTTTCCACAGCATCTCCTGGTCGACCAACGGTAGAACCAGGGCCTTCTGCTTTTAACAAAACCAATTTCCTCCCATCATATTCTTTTTCACTAACTACTGTCTGAAATGCCGCCAATTCCTTTTTTGTATCTTGCATCATTTTTCCTACAACCATGGGCCCTATTCCATCACCAACAGGTTGTCCTAGTTTAAAAACAGGAATTGCTTTTGTTATGGCTTCAGCTTCTTCCATGATAAAAGGCAAAATCATCTGAAGCGGTAAAATCAAGGGGTAGTTGTTTTGTTTTTTTGCAGTCAAATACATGTGGTTTATTATTTTGTAAATCATGTGAAGTGAGGTAGCGATTTCTAGAAGCGTTATAACTTTACTTAATCCTACTTCATCAATTTCTGGAGATAATGATTTTACATGATTTCTAGAATAATCCTCTCTTGCTCTAACGGTATGCCTTACCTTTTCTACAATTCCATTTGGATCCATATCCACTGGCATTATTGTAAAGTAATCTAAAAATCGATCAATTTTTTTTGTGGGATCTTCTTTTGGATTCATATTTTTCTTAACGTGATCAATTAGCTCTTTTCTTGCTTCTGTTCTATAAGCATCTAATTTTTTGATGCTTTGTTTGATTTCACGTGAGGTAACTAGTAATTGAATTCGTTGTCCGTAGAAAACAAAAAGAATTATTGGGAGAATCCAGATTAACATCATAAGAGGATTTGAATCATCGCTTAATCCAAATAGTTGATCAAGATCAATATTCGTGAAATCTACCATGACTACTACGACCTAGGAATCCAAATTAAATCATTCGTATAATTTTGAGTTATCGTCAATTCTGAGAATCATACTAATCACTGAATGTTGAAAAATTAATGATTCCTTTTATTATACTACAATGGAGGGGGGATGTGGCAAAAACAAAACCAATCATTGCAATAGTTAACGTTGTGGCTTCAGCATCAGTAGATCAAAAAATAGATCTTAATGAAATCACAAGAAAATTTCCTGACGTAGAATATCATCCTGATCTATTTCCAGGTCTGGTTTTTAGACTAAAGACGCCAAAGACAGCTACTCTAATTTTTACCTCAGGAAAAATGGTATGTACTGGTTCAAAATCAGAAGAGATGGCAAGAAAGGCAGTGAAAATCGTGGTTCAAAAGCTTCGAAGAGGAGGAATAAAGATAAAAAAAGATGCCGAAGTTACCATTCAAAACATTGTCTCCTCAATCAATCTTCAAGGCAGAGTCCACTTGGAAAAAGCTGCAAGAACCTTACCAAGAAGCATGTATGAACCAGAACAATTCCCAGGACTGATACACAGAATGGTTGATCCTAAAACAGTAATTCTTGTCTTTTCATCTGGAAAACTTGTTTGTACTGGAGCCAAAAATGAACAAGATGTTTACAGATCAGTTAACAATCTACATGCATTATTAGAAGAAAAAAAACTAATGATTTACGATTAGATTTTAATTTAAAAATCAACTTATTTAATTGGACTGCCCAAAGGAACGTCACCATTTACGGTTAGCCAAAAGGGTTTATCGTCAACATCTGCTGCAAGCAACATTGCATTAGATTCAACACCAGCCATTTTTTTTGGCTCAAGGTTTACAATTACTACTACAACTTTACCGACAAGATCCTCTGGTTGATAATATTGTGCACCACCAATAATGACATCTCGCTTTTCATCACCCAAATCTATAATCCCCTTGATGATTCTGGATTTTCCTGAGATTGGTTCAGTTTCTATTATTTTTGCTATACGTAAATCTAATTTTGCAAAATCATCATAAGAGACTTGTGACATAAGAATCCCTTAATTCTCTTGTTAAAATTAATTTCGAATAGCTACATTAGATCTTTCTTTTGTATGCCACCAGTTTCAATCTCGTATCTTAGAGGCGCAGGTAATTCTAGATATTTTTTATTGGCTAGAATTACAATTTGATCTTCAGGAACATTTACCTTTTTTAATAATTTTCCTCGTTGATGAGCATAAGCATTTTTCCAAAACCCTGCAGCATCAAACGTTCCAATTTTTGTCATATGTTTTCGTTATCCATGTTATTGAAAGGACTGTGACGGAAGAATGGCATAAGCCGTTAGAACCGGAGTTACTGTTCTGGATTTTAGGCATGATGCCCATCACAGTCTGCTCTATTCCCTAGTGTAATCTAATATATTTACTGCGAAAGCATTATTCTTTAGCCATGGCGATAATTGAAACCTCGATTGAGATTAATTCCCCAACTGAAAAAGTTTGGGAGTTGGTATCAGATATTGATAATGAGCCTAAATTTTGGAAGGGGACATTAGGAGTTCGAAATATCTCAAGAGAAGGAAACGTCGTTAATCGAGAAATTGTTATTGCATTTAGGGACCAAAAATGTCAGCAGGAAGTAACACTCTACCCAAAAGAAAAGATTGTGGCAGTATTTACAAAAGGAATAATCGGTGGTAGTAAGACTATAAATCTAATAGCTCAAAACAACCAAACTTTACTTGAGGTAAAATGGGATATTAAACTCACGGGGTTAATGAGCATTTTTACAGGAATGATAACAAAACACATCAAAAATGGTACAGAGTTAGCACTACAAAGCATCAAAAAAGAACTAGAGAGATAATTCATAAAATGATCGTAGATATTTTTAATTATTCACTTACGGCTATTTTAATTGGAATCTGCGGAGCTTGGATATTTTTAATTAGGTCAATGTTAACCTCGTTTAGATTAACACCATATCTAGACAGATTTGAAAAAATAAAACACAATAATCCAAAGGTATCAATTATTCTTCCTGCAAGAAATGAAGAAGAGTTTCTTCCTAAATGTTTGGATACTTTAATTGATCAAGACTATTCAAACTATGAAATAATTGTTATAGATGATTCCTCAGAGGATTTAACACCAAAAATTATTTCAAAATATGCAAAACAGAATTCTAAAATAATTCCCGTCTCTGCAAGGCCCAAACCAGATGGATGGATGGGGAAAAATTGGGCATGCATGGAGGGCTACCAAAAGGCAACGGGGGAATTATTGTTATTTACAGATGCGGATACAAAACATGCCAAAAACGTAATTTCATTGGCAGTTTCACATCTACTTACCTTTAATCTTGATGCATTAACTGCTATGCCCAAATTGGTCCCACTTGATTTTTGGACAAAAATTACGTTACCTATGATATCCACCTTTTTGCATACAAGATTTTCAGCTGTTCGAGTAAATGATCCTTCAAAGAAAACTGGGTATTTTTTTGGTAGTTTTTTTATTATTACACAAAAAACATACGAAGAAGTTGGAACACATGAAAGTGTAAAACAAGAAATTATTGAAGATGGAGCTCTTGGAAAAAAGGTAAAAGATTCAGGTCACAAAATGAAGATGGTAAGAGGAGATCATCTAATTCAGGCAGTCTGGGCACGTGATAAAAGTACTCTTTGGAACGGTCTCAAAAGGCTAATGATTCCATTGTATCTTCAAAGTCATGGAATTGCCGTTGGCATATTTTTTGCAGTTTTGTTTTTACTTTTTATGCCGTTTCCAATTTTGGCTTATTCTTCAATTCTCGCTTTTGAAACCCTATCAAATTCTATGGTGTTTGTATCATCGCTTATTGCGTCGATATTGATCTATACTGGAGCAGTGATCGAAGTAAAAAAGGGACTGCATCTCAAATTGATTCATGCGTTTTTTGCTCCTTTAGGAAGTCTGGTGGTAGTTTTGGGATTCTTAAGCGGATTGCTCCAAGCGAAAAAAAATTCTTCGATTTCTTGGAGAGGCAGAAATTATTCCATGAAAGACCACATTCAGGATTCGATAAGGATTTAGGAGAAATCTTTTTAGTCGTAAACAAGGAAATCAAAGTCTCTTGGATAAATCAGGCGTTATTGTTGGTGGAATTACTGGAGCAGTGATAGTTTTAGTCGTTTTGGTAATCATTATGATTCCACAACCAAATGCAATAAAACCTGAAATTGTTGTGACCAATGGACATGATTTAAGTGTGGTAGGAGAAATTTTTCCCTCTTATTCAAAAAAACTATCTTTAATTGAAATATTTGAAAAATCGGAAGCTGGTGTAGTAAAGGTCAACATCCAAAGAACTGAAGAGAGTACATCTCCAAGCGGTGTGGGGTCTGGTTTTGTTTTTGATAAAAAAGGCCACATCATAACTAATGCACATGTTGTAAAGGACGCAATAAAGGTAGTAATTACATTTTTGGATGGTAGATCGTATAATGCAGAGATAATTGGTGTAGACACTTTTACAGATATTGCAGTAATCAAAGTTAATGCTGACTTGGCATTGTTGAGTCCTATATTCTTGGGAGATTCTTCAAATCTACAGGTCGGTGAGTCTATTGCAGCTATTGGCAATCCCTTTGGGCTTTCGGGTTCAATGACATCTGGAATTGTAAGTCAATTAGATAGATTGCTTCCTTCAGGTGCAGGATATTCTATACCAGATGTTATTCAAACAGATGCTGCAATAAACCCTGGAAATTCCGGGGGCCCTCTATTAAACATGAGAGGGGAAATAGTTGGAATTAACACTGCAATACAATCTACAACAGGAGAATTCACAGGTGTTGGATTTGCAATACCATCGCAAACAGTTGCAAAAATTGTTCCTATTTTAATAAAAAACGGGGAATACAAACATCCTTGGATTGGAATTTCAGGAAGAGATATTGGTCCTGACTTGGCAAAAGTTTTGAACCTAAATGACGCTGTGGGGTTTTTAGTGATCACAGTTATTCCAGATAGTCCTGCATCAAGAGCAGGACTGCAGGGTTCTGAAAATACCGTAGAGAGGAACGGAGTTCAATATACTGTTGGGGGGGACATCATACTATCTGTTGACGGATTGGAAGTCAGAAAAATATCGGATATTCTGATTCATCTACAAAGGGCAAAGTCAGTTGGAGATGAAATGGTTTTAGAAATTATAAGAGATGGTAGGACAACTAATTTCACAGTTATTTTAGGTGAAAGACCAAATGGCGAATAAAGCAATACAAGATTAAATACTTCTAAAAATGCATTTTTCTATTGAATGAACTTGTGTTAAAATCTGAGAGTTTAAACAATGTTTTAGAAAATAAAATAGTGTCATATGAAAATATTCTACAAATTTATCAAGATGCAAAAACTGACCCATCTGAGTTATTTTCAACTGCACAAAACTTGAGAGAAAAATTCAAAGGCAAAACTGTGACGTTCTCAAAAAAAGCCTTCTTCAATATAATTAACATGTGCAAGGATACCTGTACTTATTGTACATACAAAGCAGAGCCTGGAGAAGAAAAACTATCGATGATGTCAAAACAAGAGATAAAGAAAATCTTGAGCCTTGCCAAAAAATATAGATGTGTCGAAGCATTATTTGTTACCGGAGAACGACCAGAGCAAAAATATCAAGAAGCAAAAGATTGGCTCAAAAAAAATGGGTTCAAATCAACGGCAGAATACCTAGCCCATGCTTCAGAATGGGCTTTAGAAGAAGGACTCTTTCCTCACACAAATGCAGGAAATCTTACTTTTGATGAAATGAAAGAATTGCAAAAGACCAATGTTTCAATGGGGTTAATGTTAGAAAACGTGAGTGAAAGACTGTCACAAAAGGGAATGCCACATTATTTGGCTGCAAGTAAAAGGCCCAAAGCTCGACTAGAAGTTTTAAAAAATTCTGGCAAATTAAAAATTCCCATGACGACAGGATTACTAGTTGGCATTGGTGAAACTCCAGAAGAGATTATTTTGTCTATTTTGGCAATAAAAAAACTACATGATAAATATGGAAATATACAAGAGATAATTTTACAAAACTTTCAACCAAAACAAGATACAATGATGAGTGATTTTCCATCAGCTGAGGAAAACTATTTCAAGATTATTGTTTCAATATCAAGAATCATCATGCCAGAGATGAACATCCAAATTCCTCCAAATCTTTCACCTAAATCTTACCAAAGTTTTCTTTCCGTCGGAATTAATGATTGGGGAGGGGTATCTCCACTTACACCTGATTATGTAAATCCTGAGTTTTCCTGGCCAGAGATAAAAAAGATTGAAGAAAATTCTAAGAAGGTGGGGTTTGATTTAAAATGTAGATTTCCAATATACCCAGAATTTTTCTCGTTTATTAGCAAAGAGTTAAGAGATAAGATGTCAGTTATTGAAGATGAGGAAGGGTTGGTAAAGCAGGAGTATTGGAGATGAGCATAAACATAGATTCCTTGTTTAGGAATGCAGATCCTCAAATTTCAGACATTCTAACCAAGGCATTATCAGAAAAAGAGATTTCAGCAGAGGAGGGAATTGTTCTTTACAATTCTGATGGGATAGGTTTTCATTTAGTTGGACTGGTTGCTGATGAACTACGAAGAAGAAGAGTAGGAGATATTGTAACATATGTTGTTAACAGAAATATCAATTTTACAAATGTCTGCATAAAGCAATGTGGATTTTGTGCATTTAGTAGAGATTTCAGAGAAGAAGAAGGATACTTTCTCCCTACTGAAGAAATAGTACGTAGAGCAAAAGAGGCATATCAATTAGGAGCAACTGAAGTATGCATTCAAGCAGGTCTTCCTCCAGATATGGAAGGAGACTTGTATGAGAATATTTGTAGAGCAATAAAAAAAGAGATTCCAGACATTCACATTCATGGATTTTCGCCTGAAGAGGTTCTTTACGGTGCAACAAGATCAAACACGACGATTGGGGAATACTTGAAGAGACTAAAGGATGCGGGCGTAGACACATTGCCGGGAACTGCAGCTGAGATTTTAGATCAGAAAATGAGGGATAAAATTTCGCCTGGAAGAATTAGTGTGACGGATTGGATTGACATTATCAAAACTGCACATAGAATGGGAATTAATACCACATCTACTATGATGTTTGGCCACATTGAAACTCCAAAACACAGGGTAGACCACATTGCAAAGATTAGAGAAATTCAAAAGGAGACAGGGGGGTTTACAGAGTTTGTACCACTTGATTTTATTCACAACGAAGCCCCAATGTACAAACATCAACTCCATGACGGTATTAGGAAGGGAGCGAGTGGAAAGGACGTTCTGTTGACTCATGCTATTGCAAGAATAATGCTAAACAACTACATTGACAATATCCAAATGTCATGGGTAAAAGAAGGTCAGAAAATGTCACAGCTTTTGTTAATGTGGGGAGCCAATGATTTTGGTGGGACGCTAATTAATGAGAGTATTTCAACATCAGCAGGGTCTGAACACGGGCAGTTGTTAAGACCAAGAGAAATCAAGCGAATTGTAAGAGAGATTGGAAGAATTCCAGCAGAGAGAAATACCACTTATAAAATTTTAAAAAGATTTGAAGATTCAAATGATTCAGAAGAAGAGCTAGACAAAGTGAAGGATGCTTCAAAATTTGGATCATACATGGAGCTAATCAAAATAGAAAAATTCAAGTACAAAAATCCAAGGAAAGAATAAGTGTATGCCTTAGAGAAGGCTTTAGACCATTCAAGAAAATTAAGAATTGATGAATGTGAAATTGTGCATGTAAAACGAAAGATTACTACAGTTAGAATCACAGATTCTGAAATTTTCGAGATAAAACAGAATTTGGATGAAAATTATGGAATCAGAATTATTCATGATAAAAAAATATCTTCAATTCAAACAAGTAATGATGAAGAAATTCAAAAATCAATAGAGAATGCCTTTCAAACAATATCTCATCTAAAGCCAAGAAAATTTTGGAAATCTCTTCCACATGAAATAAAATCTGAAATTAAACTAGATGGGACATATGATAAAAAATTAGATGAGATTTCAGGATACGTGGCAACTGACATCGCACAAAACATGATAGACCACACGTTAGACGATAAAATTAGTATGATTTCAGGATCACTCAACATAGTTTCTGAGAATTTTGATATTGAAAACTCCAATGGTCTAGCAGCTACAGACAGAGCGACTTACATCTCTGGAATTATTAATGCAGATTCACAGGTTGGAGAATCAGAGGTTTCAGGTATAGGTCAGGGATGCTGTAGAACATTAGACAGGTTTTCTCCTGAACAAATAGGGAATGATGCTAAAACTATGTGTATAGAATCAATCAATCCAAAAAAATGTGAAACCGGTGAATATTCAATTATTTTTGAACCGTATTCTGTTGGAGAACTTTTGGCATTTGTTATTTCTTCAAATTTTAATTTCAAAACATATTCAGAAAAAAAGAGTTGTTTTTCTAATAACTTTAAAGAAAAAATTGCAGTGGAGGATTTTAGCTTGATAGATAATCCACACATTTCTCAAGGAATTGGAACAAAATCATTTGATGATGAAGGGATTAAAACAGAAATCAACACACTAGTTGATAATGGAATATTTACAAATACATACAGCAACCTTTTTGATAGTTTCAAAGAAGGGATAGAATCCACTGGAAATGCATCAAGACCTGGATCACCTATGGGACGAAATGCAGAATCAATTCCAGTTTCTTTGCCACATAACATGCAGATAAAATCAGGAAGTGTTTCTCAGGAGGAAATGATAAAGGATACCAAACACGGATTGCTGGTTGGTAGATTATGGTACACTTATGCAGTTAACCCAATTAAAGGTGATTTTTCATGTACTGCCAGAAGTGGAATCAGAATAATTGAAAATGGTAAGATCAAGAGTCCAGGGAAACCAGTAAGAATTATCCATAATTTGCCAAAGTTTTTGCAAAGCATTTCAGCTGTTGGAGATAATGAAAAAAATGTCCTTCAATGGGCATCGCTTCCATCCATTACTCCAACAATTAAGGTGGAGAAAATTAAAGTAAATTCAATCTAAAATAATAAATTCAGTAAAAATAGCAAAATTTAGGCACAAAATTACTCAAATTACGAAGACAAATACAAGATAAGACACATATGCGATTGCCAAAGCAATTCCCATTACTCTGCTTATTACACCCATTTTCAGCGCTACAAATAATGAAACGCTAAATGCAATCATTATTGCATAATCAATAAAAACATCAGAGGCAACAATTACACCTCCAAGTATTGCACCCACACCCATAATCATTAGAACGTTGTAAATGTTGCTTCCAATTATATTTCCAATACCAATATCAGTATGCCCTTTGCGAATTGCAATAACAGAAGTAATCAGTTCTGGAAGTGAAGTTCCAATTGCAATAACTGTAAGTCCAATCAGTTTTTCAGATAAACCAAATTCCTTTGCTAAAACTATCGCATTTTCAACTGTAAGGAAAGCACCAACACCAAGTAATATTACACCAAGTGTGATTAGTCCTGCAGCCTTGAGATAAACATTATTTTTTGTAACCTTTGTGTCTTTATTGTTTTCATCTCTTTGTTTTTTTATATCTTTGAAGGTAAAAATTGTGAAAACAATTAGAGTGCCAATTAAAATTATTCCATCATATTGTGAGATCTCGCCATCTATTGATAATACAATTAACAAAAGAGAAACACCTAACATAATTGGAATTTCTTTGCGCAGTATTGACCTTTTTATTACAAGTGGAACCATTATAGCTGAAATGCCAATAACCATTCCAATGTTTGCTATGTTGCTTCCAATAATATTTCCTAAGATTATCTCACTGTGTTCACCAGCTGCTGCAATACTTGCAGCTAATTCTGGAGTAGAAGTACCATAAGCAACTACCGTCATACCAATTATCAAACTACTTATTCGTAGTTTTTTGGCAATTATGACGCCACCACTTACCAGCCAGTTTCCACCAAAACATAGCATTGCAAGCCCCACCAAAGTAAGAGCCACATTTATGGAAATCTCCATACTGAAACTTTAGATCAAGGTTGTTTAAAGGAGGTGATTTTCTAGAAGTTCACAATTCTAACAAGCAATGTAGATCCCTAGGCGTCAAAATGGTGTAAAAAAACCATTCACATGGACAAATAACACACGAGTTCAACATTAATAAAGTAATGTACCGTACTATACGGTATGATACGAACAAGATTGACATATGTACCCATTGAGGTAGCAGACCAATTTGAGGATTTTATTATCAAAAGAGAGGGACAAGTATTAGATGCAGTAAAAGCAAGAACAAAGGATTACAGTACACTGTCACTTCTGAAATTATTGTATCAACTCAGAGGAAATTCTATGACATTTTCAGAATTGTACTCAAAGTCAAAGATTAGAATGAAAAGATCATTTCTAAACTATTTGCACCTATGTGTAGATTACAATTTTGTTCAAAAAGAACCAGTTGGATCAAATGTCATCTATTCAATTACAGACAAAGGAAGAGTAATGTTGAATTTGTTTATCCATAAAAAGTAATTAGACAGTACATATCGACGTAAAGAGTGCAAAAAGAATTTCCAGAGGCAGAAGTATTTGAGCTAAAAAAAACAAATCTAAAAAGCCCCATCATATTTGCAGGGTTTGTTGGAGCAGGCCTTGTAGGACCACTTGCCATCAATCACATTATAGAAAAATTAGAAATGGAAGAGATTGGGGTGATGAGATCAAAGTATCTACCACCATCAACTGTTTTTATGAGAGGAAGATTGCGTCATCCATTTAGATTTTATGCAAACAAGGAAGGAACAATTTGTGCAATAATTTGTGAAATTACATTAAGAATGGATGGCCTATACTCGATTGTTTCGTCAATTTTAGACTGGGCAGCTGAAAAAGGATCTAAAGAGATTGTGATTTTAGATGGAGTTGCAAGCACTGAACATGACAATAAAGCATATTGTGCAGCAGAAGAAGACCTTGTTAGAACAATGGCAGATGCTGACATTAGCCCAATCCCTCAAGGATTCATCACCGGAATTCCAGGGGGAATTTTAAATGAATGTCTAGTACGAGAGATTCAAGGTCTAACCCTACTTGTAAAAGCAAACAAAATAGACCCAGATCCTGCTGCAGCCTCGACCCTAATTGAGGCTATAAATCGATTTTACAACATGGATATCGATGTGGAAGATCTTTTAAAAGAAAAAGACAGATTAAATGAGGACTTTAGAGAATTGTCCCAGAAATACGTAGAACATAGAGAAGAATTTTCTGGAATGTACATGTAAACCAGCATCAGGTAAATTCTTTTATTCACAGCAAATCCGCATCAAACTGTGGGACTGACATACAAAAAAGCAGGAGTGGATATTTCTAATATTAAAAAAAGTCAAACTGCAATTGGCAAACTAATTGAATCCACACATAAACTTCAAAAGATGGTAAGGATAGAACATGGTTTTGGCCATTATGCAGGAATTGTAGAAATTCCCGGCGGTAAACTTTTAGCTACACACACAGATGGTGTTGGAACTAAAGTAGTAATTGCAAATATGATGAAAAAATACGACACTATAGGAATTGATTGTATTGCAATGAATGTTAATGACATCATCTGTATTGGTGCAACACCAATCTCATTTGTAGATTATATTGCTGCAAACAAAAATGATCAGCAAATTTTAAAAAAAATTGTAGAAGGTTTAGTAAAAGGTGCAAAAAAAGCAGCAGTACCTATTGTAGGAGGAGAGACTGCAATAATGCCAGATGTAATTGCTGGAAAAGGATTTTCATTTGATTTAGCTGGAATGGTTTTAGGATTAGTTTCAAAAAAAGAGATGATTTTAGGAAATAAAATAAAACAAGGGGACATCATAATTGGTGTAAAAAGTTCCGGAATCCATTCAAATGGTTATTCACTTGCAAGAAAGGCATTATTAACAAAATATTCTTTAAAAGACAAGATCAAAGGCGTTGGCGTATTAGGAAATGCATTACTTACCCCTACAGAAATTTATGTAAAACCTGTTTTAGAATCAAATCAAAAATGTAAAGTTAATGGTTTAGCACATATCACTGGCGGTTCATTCACAAAACTACTACGACTAAAAAAAGTTGGATATGAAATTGATGCATTGCCAAAAATTCCACCCATTATGAGTCTGATCGAAGAACAAGGAGTAAAACCAGAGGAGATGTACAAGACATTTAACATGGGTATTGGTTTTTGTTTAATCTCACCAAAGAACGAAGTTAAAAAAATAAGAAAAATCTTCAAAAAGCATAGAATAATCACTTATGAAATTGGCCATATAATTAAAAAGAAAGGTGTCTTTGTAAACTCTAAAAAAATTGCATAAATAGGCTCAATTATAATCAAAATGGGCAGGTATTAAATTGCAAAAAATTATGCCAATAATTGGACTTTCGCTCGTTGGTATAGTCATCATGTTATTCACATTACCCCAAATGATCGGGCTAGAGTTTACCATTGCCATGGCGATGACCATGTCAGTTTTGATGGGGATTTATGTGATTTTGGTCACTGAGGTCATACACAGAACAGCACTTGCGATGATTGGTGCACTAATCATTATCATTATTCTAATTTACACTGGCCTAATTCCTGCACATGATTCTGTTGACTTTGTAATAGGGTCTATTGATTTCAACACAATTGGGTTACTTTTAGGGATGATGATAATTGTTGGAATTCTTGGAGAGACAGGAATTTTTCAGTACATAGGAATTAAGGCAGCAAAACTTTCCAAGGGAAATGTCTGGAAGCTTATGTTATTGTTGTCAGTCATTACAGCAGTTGGTTCTGCATTTTTGGACAATGTTACTATGGTTCTTCTAATGGTTCCTGTAACCATTTCTGTTGCTAGAGTTCTGAACATAAATCCAGTAGCTATAATTCTTGCTGAAATTTTTGCATCAAACATTGGCGGTGCCGCTACACTCATTGGTGATCCTCCCAACATAATGATTGCATCTGCTGCTAATCTTGATTTTATGAGTTTTGCATATCACATGACACCAGAAGTTATTATCACATTTTTAGCATCACTTGTAGTTCTTAAAATCTTGTTTAGAAAAGAACTTAAACAAAATCCTGAGAATGTTGCGAAACTTATGCAAATTGATGAAAGAAAGGAAATCAAGGATCCCGTGTTACTCAAAAAAGCGGCGATAGTTCTTTTTGGAGTAGTTATTGCATTTATGTTCCATGGAGCTTTGGATATTGAGGTTTCAATTATTGCATTAGCTGGAGCCGCAATTCTTTTGGTAATTACAAGAATTAATCCGGCCAAAGCATTTACTCATGTAGAATGGCCTACCTTGATGTTTTTCGCAGGATTGTTCGTTATTGTGTCAGGAGTTGAATTAACGGGAGCTTTGGAACTCTTTGCTCATCAAATAGTTACTGCAACTGGGGGTAATTTTGAAGCAACGGCCGTCATGATTATATGGTCATCAGCATTTGCTTCAGCATTTGTTGACAATATCCCGTATACTGCAACAATGATTCCAATTATTGAAAATATTTCGCTAGACCCAAGCATAGCAAATAGATTAGATACTCTCGACTTCAATCCTTTGTGGTATGCTTTAGCAATAGGTGCAGATTTTGGTGGAAATGGAACTTTAATTGGTGCTAGCGCAAATCTAGTCGCTATTGCAGTCATGGAAAGACACGGTTATCGCATGGCGTTTAAAGATTTCATCATTAAAGGAATGCCCTACATGATTATAACAACAGCGATTGGTACAGGAGTATATTTGGTAAGGTTGATGCTAAATGTATAATAATTTCTTTGGCTTTTTATTTGATAAGATGGAGTATAAAGTATGGCCCTAGAGAAAGATTTTCAAGATAAAATAAAATCGTTGATTGATGAATGCCTCATACCTCATGGAATTCAAATGCATGAATGTGAGAAAGAACTTTGGAAGTTCAACTCTGAGGATGATTTCAAGTATGGTCACAAAGCAGGTGTAGTAATGGGAATAGTTGTCGGATATTATATTGCCAAATATGGTAAAATTCCTGCAAATGAGGATTTAACGGAAATGACAAAAATGGTTGAATTTCGTAAAGATGATATTCAAAAAAGTTTTGCAGACATACACTTTTTCTATAAAGTATAAAATTATTACAATTTTTGAATGTATTATAATTGAACAACAAAAAAATAATTTCTTCCTAACGCTCAAAGTTTACTATTGATGCTGAAAGGAGTGTAGTAGTAATAATTTAGATAGTCTACTCTAACTACAAACCATATAGTCTTAAATTATCCAAAAAAAGCGAAATGACAAGATATGTCAGCAGAAATAAACAGCGATTCATCCAGAGAAAACATACTTGCAGTGATCAAGGAAATTCAGGTAGAATTAAACAAATTAAAAACTATCAAAAGAGATATTGTAAAAAAATCAACCAAGAAAAAACCAGCTAAAAGAAGAACTGTTACTAAGAGAAAACCAGCTAGAAAGACTGTAAAGAGAAAAACAGCTAAAAGAAGAACTGTTACTAAGAGAAAACCAGCTAGAAAGACTGTAAAGAGAAAAACAGCTAAAAGAAGAACTGTTACTAAGAGAAAACCAGCTAGACGAAGATAGGTTCCAGGTAAGCCAAGTTATTTAACGAATTTATGTCCAAATCAGTATGAGAATTCATGAGTAAACTAGATTCCGTTTTTTCTAAAGCATGTAGTGAAATCACTCAGAATCTGCTGACAATTAATGAGCCTAGCAAAAAGCAGGTAAAACAAGAAATCATAAAAATCTGTGCCAAATACGCGCTTGAAAGAATTCCAAGAAATCACGAAATTCTATCAATGGCAAAAGAATCTGATTTTAATAAATTAAGAAAGGTTTTGTTGAAAAAGCCAGTTAAAACTGCATCAGGAGTAGCAGTAGTTGCACTCATGCCAAAACCATATGCATGTCCACATGGCAGATGTACATATTGCCCAGGAGGAATTGAATTTAATACTCCAAACAGTTACACAGGAAAAGAACCATCTACACTTAATGCAATTGGAAATGAATATGATCCTAAATTGCAAATCACATCAAAGATAGACAAGCTGATTGCATTTGGACATGACACATCTAAAATGGAGATTGTAATTGTTGGTGGTACTTTTCTCTTTATGCCAAAAGACTATCAAGAGAATTTTATCAAATCATGTTATGATGCTCTGAATGGAACGGATTCAAAAGATTTGCAAGAAGCCAAGTCAAATAATGAACATGCAACTATAAGAAATGTAGGATTTACAATTGAAACTAAACCAGACTACTGTAAGAAAGAACATGTAGATTTAATGTTAAACTATGGAATCACAAGAATAGAGATTGGTGTTCAATCACTACAAGAACGAGTTTATGAAATAGTTAACAGGGGTCACAACTATAATGACGTGATAGAATCATTTCAAATTTCAAAAGATGCAGGTTACAAGATTGTTGCCCACATGATGCCAGGTTTGCCTACAATGACTCCAGAAGAAGACATTGCAGATTTTAAAAAACTATTTTCGGATTCACAGTTACGTCCAGATATGTTAAAGATTTATCCGTCATTAGTAATTGAAAACACGCCATTATATGAGGAATACAAACAAGGAAAATACATTCCGTATTCTGATGAAGACATGATCAATGTGTTAACGGAAGTAAAAAAGAACGTTCCAAAATGGGTCAGAATCATGCGTGTGCAGAGGGAGATTTCTCCAAATGAAATCATTGCTGGGCCAAAATCAGGCAATCTAAGACAGATTGTACAGCAGAATTTACTCAGACAAGGGCTTTCATGTAGGTGTATCAGATGTAGAGAAGTAGGTCTTTCTAACAAAAAATCAGATAGAGGAGATGTGAAATTAAATAGAATAGATTATGACTCCTCAGATGGAAAAGAGGTGTTTTTGTCTTATGAAGACAAAAATGAATCAATCTATGGATTTTTGAGATTAAGAAAACCAAGCATTAATGCTCACAGAAAAGAGGTAGAACAAAACACGTGTATTGTCAGAGAGATTCATGTCTATGGAAAATCATTGAAGCTTGGAGAAAAAGGAGAAAATGAAATTCAGCATTCAGGACTTGGCAAAAACCTAATGAAAGAAGCTGAAAAAATATCTAGGGAAGAGTTTGATGCAAAAAAACTCCTTGTTATTAGTGCAATAGGTACAAGAGAATATTATCAAAAGTTAGGGTATTTGTTATATGGGCCATACATGAGCAAACCATTGAATTAGTGAAAAGAAATGTCAAAAACTGAAACAATAGGAAAAGGAATTTGGATAGATAAGTTAACTCATGAATTATTAGAGCGAGAAAAATCACTTGGAAGAAATTTAGATTTAATTAAAGTTGAAAGTGGACTTGGAGCTTCAGGGATTCCGCACATTGGTAGTTTAGGAGATGCAGTTAGAGCATACGGAGTAAAGCTTGCCTTAGAAAACTTTGGTTACAAATCAGAGTTAATTGCTTATTCAGATGATCTAGACGGGTTAAGGAAAATTCCAGAAGGGTTTCCTGAATCATTAGAAGAACACATCGGCAAACCTGTATCCCTTATTCCAGACCCTTTTGGTTGTCATGAATCTTATGGCGTGCATATGAGCAGTATACTTTTGGATGGGCTAGACAAACTGGGAATAAGATACGAGTTTAGAAGAGCAGTTGATACCTACAAGCAAGGTTTGCTAAAGGATCAAATCCACACAATTTTAAAAAACAGCTCAAAAATAGGCGATAAAATATCAGAACTTGTTGGGCAAGAGAAGTTTCAAAAATATCTTCCATATTTCCCAGTTTGTTCTAATTGTAGTAGGCTATACACGGCTGAATCAACAAAATATCTCCCAGATGAAAAGAAGGTCTTGTACACATGTCACGATACCGAAATTGGCTCAAAGATTGTCAAGGGGTGCGGTCATGATGGAGAGGCAGACATTACAAAAGATTTAGGCAAATTAGCTTGGAAGGTAGAATTTGCTGCCAGATGGGCAGCATTTGATATACGATTTGAGGCGTATGGAAAAGACATCATGGATTCTGTAAAAGTAAATGATTGGGTGTCAGATGAAATTCTGAATTATCCTCATCCGCATCATGTAAAATATGAAATGTTCCTAGACAAGAGCGGTAAGAAGATTTCAAAATCCTTAGGAAATGTGATTACTGCTCAAAAGTGGTTGAAGTTTGGAAATCCAAAATCAATTTTACTTTTACTGTACAAGAGAATTACTGGAGCAAGAGAGCTTGGGTTTGAAGACATACCATCTCTTATGAATGAATACAATGAATTAGAAGACATTTACTTTGGAAGAATCAAGGTAGACAACCAGGCCAAGCTTATCAAATCCAAAGGACTGTTTGAATATGTCAACTTGTTAAATCCTCCAAAAGAGACTAGCACACATGTCAATTACAGACTATTGATTGAATTATCCAATATATTCAAAGAAGACAGAACTCATAGAGTAATGAAAAAACTCTTAGATTATGGAGTGATAAAAAATCCACAGCCAGAAATTGAAAAGCTAATTGAGTTGGCTGGAAATTACGCTGATGAATTTGACAAACAAGAAAAAGCAGAGATTGATCTTGATGAACGGGCAAAAAAAGCTCTCAAGGAGTTGACCACTGCACTTGATGCCGAAGAAGAACCAGAAGATATTCAAAACACAATTTATCAAATAGCAAAATCAAATGATATGCAACCAAAAGATTTCTTTAAAATTCTATACCAAATAATTTTGGATACGTCACGTGGACCAAAAATTGGACCGTTTATTTCAGATATTGGAAGAAAACAGGTAGCAAAAACAATTTCAGAATATCTATAGCTAAAATATGTCTCATAATCAACACAACAAATCAAGGAAAAGTGGAGGATTTGCGTTAATCATACTAGGTGCACTTTTGCTGATGTTGGCTCCAAGCATCAACCCAACAAACCCAGAACTAGCCGTACCAGCATTATTTGGAGGCATAATAATTGGTAGCATTGGGTTTTACCTAAAATTTATTCGTAATAGAGAAAATAAAACCTAAAGAAACGTTCATTTTTTGGAAAAAATCGTGAGGCTGTAATGGGACTGTTTGGAAAGAAAGAAGAGACATCTATTGAAAAGAGCGATGAGACAGTTCTCCAAGAAGAACTTGAGACAGAAGTAGGAGAATTACAAAATGAATTCAGAAAAAAACAAGGAGAAATTATCGAGTATGAAAAAAAATTACATGCTGTAAAAGATGAGTATAATTCTACGGTAACCAGCCTGATGGAAATAAAAAAAGAAACAAATCAGAAAAAATTGGAGCTTGACGTAGTTAAACGAGAATACAGAGACATTAAGCAAAAAATTGAAGGCATAGATGAAAAATATCAGAAAAATAAAGAATTAATTGATGAATTAGAAAAGACGAAAACTACTTTAAAAAACGCTAAACAAGAATTGGAAAAATCAATCAAAGAGGACAATGAAACTAAAGAAAAGATTTCAGAGACAGAGTCAAATTTACAAGAACTAAAGACACAAGAAATTCAAACTCAAAAAGAGTTGGAAGAAGTTTCCTCCCGACTATACAATGCAAAACAAGAATTAGGAAGCCCAGGCAGTACAAGTGTTTTTACAAATAAGGAAAAGGATTTCATTCAAGAACAAATTGGGAAAAAACAAGATACCAAAGGCATAATTGAAGCTGCAAGTGTAGTTGTAGCATCCTCAAAATCAAAAATAAAAATGGCTGAGAAAGAACTTGAAGCAGTTCAACGACTATTGACAAAAGAACGCAACGAACATGCACTCACGAAAGAAAAACTACAAGGAGTCCAGTCTAAAAAATAATCATAAATCAAGGAAATATTTTTTCCATTTTTTCTTTATTTCTTCCTCAGAAAAGCCCTGATCATACAAAGGAGAAGTTACCTCAGCAATTTCACTTACTGCGACTAGAACAATTCCACCTATAGGACTTTTGATTCCATTTTCTCTATAGTGATTTAAAATGGATTCATAGGTCTGGCCATTTTTAATTATAGTTCCCTGTCCTTTGAACCTAAAGCCTTTTCGTAATAAAGGATCTACTACATTAATCTCAAGGTTTGGATTTTTCTCTAAATTCTTCATTGTGTTTGGAGAACGTATATCTGCAAATGCCAAGGTATTCTCATCCCATGCAATTATTGTTCCCTTTGGAGAAAGATTAGGAGTGTCATTCTCTGAAATTGTTGCAACATAACCTAATTTCTGAACGCTCAAAAATTTTTTTATCGACTCGGAAATTTTCTGCATTCTCATCAACTAAAAATAGAATATTTAATTTTAAAGGTCATCTGAAAAAGTCTTCAGCCCACATTGAAAAAAAGAAGAAACCTATACCAAAGCTAATCATTCCGACCCACGCTACAACTTGCTGTTTTTTTGACATTACCAAAATTCCCCCACACATATTATTGAATCTACTTAATTTTGTAACTAGGATCTTGAAGGATCATGTTGTTTCCCAATATGTTTTGCCAGATCAATAACTTCATGTCCAAAATCCTTTCCACAAAATGGACATTGAAATTCAAATTGGTTTGACACAATATTTGTTAAAACAAATAATATTTAAAAAATTTTCAGACATTATTTCTAGAGATCTCGCGGTATTTTCACGGGAATAAAGAATGGTTTATACACTAAATTACCAATTTTTTTAAAAATCTTTAAATTTTTTATTTATCCTTTTTCTCATCGGATTTTGGGTTGTCCCATAAATGCATGGTTCCACGTATCATAAAAGAACCCACAATAATTGCAACAATTCCCCCTACAATAAACATGAAAAATCCTCCAATGCTTTTGATTCCAACCAATAATTCCTTTAAGACATCTTTGTAATTATAATTGTCCGGAAAGCATGATTAATGACTAGAAAATCACCATGATAATGAATTGCAGTAACAAGAAAATCGGGTGTTATCATGACAACTTGATTCATTTTGAAGGAAACGGAAGATGCCTGATGAAGGACTGCAAATGTGAAAAATTTCAAATGCAGAGTACCTATCAGCGAGACAATAATTTATCTTCCAATTCCTAAATTTCTTTTTGGGCAGTATCATGCTTTTTTTTAACAAATTCTTTTTTGGACTCAATTATAATAGATAATGGCATTTTAGTTACAATTACTGTCAAGAAATTAAGAAATATTATACGGTATTAATTATTTTAGAAAAAAGATTAAGCCGCAGGTTCAGCTGATGCGGTTGCCTGAGCTGCTAGAAGTTTATCAATTTCATTGATTGCCAGTTTATCTCTACCAATCAGATCAAACTTTTGCAATAAGGTTTCAAATTTTGTCTCTTCTTGAACTTGTTCATTTACAAACCATTCTAGAAATGCGTATGTTGAATGATCCTTGTCTCTTTGAGATATTTCAACCATCTTGTGAATTGCTTTGGTAACTGCTTGTTCATTTTTCAATGCAGTTTTGATTAGGGTCTCAAGTGATTTGTAAGAGGTAGCTGGAGCCTTTGTTGAAGAAATTGTAGCAGTTGCACCCACGTCATTTAGATAATGGACTATTTTGAGCATGTGAGTTCTTTCCTCATCGGATTGGGCATAAAAGTAACTGGCTGCACCTTCATACCCTGTAACCTCACACCAAGATGCCATTGCAAGATAGTTGTTCGTTGCATCGGCTTCAAGTCTAACTTGATCATTGAGTGCTTTTTTCATTTTTGCTGAAATTTTCATTCTAATCAATTATTAATTCCTCTGTATTAAAAATGGTTTCTCTAACCTTCAAACGACAATTCCTCACAGGAAAATATCATCCTATCTTTGAATTCAGATTGCCATTTTTCATGCAGTTTGTAGACCATCAGACTGTCATCAAGATAGATTTCATAATTATGTCGCTTACAATCATTATAGTCCCATGTTTGCAATAATGTTTCGTCTCCGCTGAATAATTCAATTTATCTTTTCTTTTAGTTCATCAATTAAATTTTTAAGTTCTTTTTGTAATTTTTCTTGATTCTTTTCTAGATCATCCATCCTATCTAGAATTAATTTTTGTGCATGAGAAATTTCTTTTTCTTCTGTTTCAAAACGACGCTTGTAAAATTGTGTTCCTAATGCAGATAAGAAAATTGCCAATACACCAATTCCAAAAAACATGAAGAATATAGCCACAATTTTACCAGTGTCAGTTACAGGTACGATGTCGCCATACCCTACAGTAGTTACGGTAGCTACCGTCCACCAAACAGCATCGAGCATTGAATTAATTTGTGAATCTGGGTGTTGTGATTCTATAGAAAAAATAACAAAAGAACCAATTACAATAATTCCTGCAGCAGTAAAAAGGAGATAGAATAACTTATTCATAAAAATTCGTCATAAAGTACATGTTATAATTTATGATGTCT
>Ga0209987_10000375_pt1 | contig 23357 bp, 23 predicted proteins | sample N074metaG_FD_182134 | JGI IMG/M metagenome (GOLD analysis project Ga0209987, IMG submission 182134) | Deep subsurface microbial communities from Kermadec Trench to uncover new lineages of life (NeLLi) - N074 metaG (SPAdes) (version 2) | ecosystem: Environmental > Aquatic > Marine > Ocean trench...
TCTAGCCAAAATGTATCTACGAGGGACGGGAATAAAACGTGATTATTGGGAAGCAATGAAATGGACTAGAAAGGCAGCTGATGTGGGTGATCCTGAGGCCCAGGTAAATATGGGCTATATTTTTTATGAAGGTTTTGGTGTTGTTCAAGATTATACCGAAGCCGTAAAGTGGTATCGCAGGGCTGCTGAGCAAGGATTGATAGGTGCACAGCATGTTATAGGCATTATGTATCAAAATGGGCGTGGCGTAAATCAAGATTATGCTCTTGCGATTGATTGGTATCGTAAAGCAGCCAACCGTGGATATGAGTACTCGCAGAAGAATCTGATCAATATGTATCGTCAGGGCCTGGGTGTTCCAGAAGACAAAACAGAAGCATTAAAATGGTTTCTTGATGCAGCGAATAAAAAACATGTGACAGCTCAATTCAGGCTAGGCTCTATCCACCATAATGGTTACGGTGTTCCAAAGGACAACATGAAAGCTTATGCATGGTATGGAATTGCGGCGGCGGGCGGCATTAAATATGCACAAAGATTACGTGATGAGATTCAATCACAATTAACTCAGGAAGAATTTGAACAAGCACGAAAACTTTCCAGGGAATTATGGGAGAAATATGGAAATACAAAACAAGACTTTAAAGCTAATACTAGAAGTCAATAGAGCATTTTATGATGCCTTTGCTGCTGGGGATTTTTTGGCAGTTAAACAGACCTGGTCAAGAAGTGAACAAATCTCAGTCATTCATCCGGGAAGTGCCGCCCTGCATGGTTACAAGGCGGTGATGGCGAGTTGGGAGCTCATATTCCAAAATTCAGGCTTACATGATATCAAGTGTATTAATGAAAGGGTGTATTTGGCTGGTGAATCAGCCTATGTGGTTTGTAACGAAGTATTTCCTCAAGGCCAGCTGCTAGCAACGAATATTTTTGTCATTGAAAATGGCATGTGGCGAATGGTGCACCATCAGGCAGGCCCAGGCCCAGATTCGGGCCAGACTAATGAAAATTTCAGTAATGAAAGTCCACAGAGGTCAACGACTTCAATACATTAGATTGATTTGAAAGATATCACTCTGAAGATAATTAGCGAGTAGCAGTTTTACGATGCGTCTTTTTAGCAATTTTTCCAGTAGATTTCTTTTGTATGGTTTTCTTTTTCATGACTTTCTTCTTCGTGGCTTTTTTCTTGTTCAGATTTTTATTTTTGGCACGAGAATCTTTTGCCATGTTGCTTTTGTACTTAATAATCTTTGCCTGAAGTTTCTGATCACTTTGAGCAATAATTTCTATAGCAAGTAATCCTGCGTTCATGCTGCCACCGATAGCAACACTTGCAACCGGTACGCCTGCTGGCATTTGTGCAATTGAGAGTAAGGAATCCAGTCCTTTTAATGTTTTACTTTCAACAGGCACACCGATAACTGGCAAAGGTGTCAGGCTTGCGACCATTCCTGGCAAATGAGCAGCACCGCCAGCACCAGCGATGATGACGCGGAGACCTTTTGTATGTGCCTCCATGGCATACACTGTCATATCGATAGGAGTTCGATGTGCGGATATAACACGTATTTCATAAGGGATTTTAAATTTTTCACAGACATCCGCAGCGGCTTGCATCGTTGGCCAATCTGAATCACTGCCCATAATTATTCCGACAAGAGCTTGTTTTTTACTCATTTTTTAACCCCAAAATAAAGTACATCTGCTGCTGCTTGTGCTGCTTTTTCTGCCTCAGGTATCGTTTCTCCCAATGCGGTCACGTGTCCCATTTTACGGCCCGGCATACTTAATTCTTTACCATAAATATGGACATGTATACCAGGCATTGCCAATGCTTCATCAAGCCCTGCAGGCTGACCGCTGCCATGATCTTGTGCAAGTAAATTAACCATCACGGCGGCAGGTTTGACCATTTTAGTGGAGCCTAACGGCCAACCGAGAACAGCACGCACATGGTTTTCAAATTGGGAACATTCACATGCTTCAATCGTGTAATGTCCTGAGTTGTGCACCCTGGGAGCAAGTTCGTTAATGATAACCTCTTCATCTTTTGTCAGGAACATTTCAACGCCGAAACTGCCAATGGCACCGAAAGCAACTACAGCACGTTGGGCGATATCGATTGCGTTTTCAGTAATTGAATCAGAAACATGTGCAGGAGCACGAACAATATGGCAGATATGATCTCTTTGCACAGATTCAACAAGCGGGTAGGTCGCAACTTCACCATTGCGACTGGTGGTGATGATGATCGCCAGCTCAGAGACAAAGGGACAAAATGCCTCTGCATAGAGTGTTCGATTGTCACCATCTAATTTATCCCAGGCGGCGTCTATTTCGTTTTCGTCATTGATTGTTGCATTACCTTTACCGTCATAGCCATTTCTACGTGCCTTAATGACGAGAGGCCAGTTTAATTCTTTTGCAACCTCAATAATCTCTTCACGTGATTCAATCGCCCTGAAAGGAATCAGTGGTAGCCCAGCTTCCTGTAATGTCTGCTTCTGGATATATTTATCCTGCACCAAACCGATACTTTTTGATGTAGGGAATAATGTATGTCCCGCTTTTTCCAGTTCGGAGAGGCTATTGGCATCTACAAATTCATTCTCAAGGGTGATGACATCTGCATGTTCAGCCAGTTTTAACAGGTCATCAGGATTATCCCAGTCGCCAATAAATGTTTTACCCGCCAGATTCATGGCTGGGCCTTCTGGTTTACGTTCAAGAATATGGATATCGCAGCCGAATTCCAACGCCGACAGTGCGGTCATCTTGGCTAACTGGCCACCCCCGACGATACCGATACGTTTACCAGACTTATTTTCTGTTTCTTTATGCATTAATTCTAATATTGTGAAATTCGTACTGAAAAAAGGCCGTTATGATACCGAATTATGTGTATTTTGGGGGAGTTTATTTAAGATATTTATGGCCTGGAGGAAATTATTCTGATTCCTCCTGAGCATCTAGGAATGCGCCAATTCGAGGTGTAACTGTCTAATGGCTATTTCTTGATAACAAGCTTTGGTGAGAGGTGAACAGCAGACGCGCAAGAACCAACAGAATAACTCTGCTGGCATTGCTGTATCGTCTGAGGCTAACTACCTTACAGCTTATAGTTATGGAAAAGCCGGAATTGTGTGGTCTTCACCGTAATCTTCAGCTTCAGGAAAATGCTGATGAACAATATTCCTGATTTCGTCAACCCTGTCTTTGGCAACATCGACCATGAGTAATATATGTCCTTCTTCCATTGATTGCTGAAATCTTTTCAGCTTAACATTTGGTGTGCTGCTTCCGATAAAAAGACCAGCCGTCAAACCACCATAGATACCACCAACAAGGAAAAGAACCAGAATAATGCCTATTTCCAGTTGCATGCCGATAAAGTCTCGCAGCAAGTAGATGACCAGTCCTATAATGGCACCACCGACTGCACCGGAAAACATACCTACTTGAAATCCATGAACAATATCTGTTTTCTGTAGTTGTGACGCCTCTGGTAAATCATGAAGATCGGTTCCACGCTTTGCAAGAAAATGCATCTCATGCACACTGATACGAGCAAGCTAAAGATCATCCTCAACTTTTCTGGAAATCTCGACATCAGGCAGGATGAAATATAGTCTTCGATTCATAGTACACCTCCAGTGGGGTGAGAGGGGGAAACACTGATAATCTGGTTTCCTTTCTTAATTGACACAAGTATAGGACATGATCTGCTGTTCTCCATGCCACTAAATTGAAAATATAGATAAAGAAATACTGATAATTATGAATGTTCAGTGAATAATGACTTTGTGAGCCTTGAAACTAACGATTTCGCCCATATTTAAGCTACAAGACATTTGATAAATATGCTCTAACTACTTGACACGTAACATAAATAGGAACAATATTGCGCTCCATGAAAATGAACTATATGACAAAGCAGGCCTTTATCTGGCGCCATACACCACTGTGTGGCGTTATTACGCACCTGTGCGTCATGGGATTTCATTAATGTAATAGCTTAGATCTTTAAGAAGAATTCCTAAAAGGCCGCAGGTGAACAACCTGGGGCCTTTTTTTATGCCCAGGGATGGGCTGTATGCCGCAGATGCACGGACGCACAGGAGCGGCGCAACCAGGGATGGGCTGTATGCCGCGGGTGCACGGACGCACTGGACGCCTACAAGGAAGTAATCGGTAGAGCCGAGTCAGGAACAGAGACCGAGAAAACGTTTGGAACGGGTTTTCGAGCGGCGTCGCAAGGATTAATGTTTTTTAACAAACAGGAGGCTCGTATTGTAAAAATAGAGAAATAGTAATGAAATTTTTAATCACCAATGTAATTGTATGGTCATTCATCATGTCCCAGTCCGTTTATGCTGGCAATGCTGATTACACCAACAGACACAACACAGTAATTGCCTGTGAATTATTCGCTAAAGATGCCTATCAGGCCGCGGACAATTTTAATGATGGTGTTGTGCTCAACGATATTCTGAATTTGATCGATGGTTCGCCTGTTTCAGATAGTAAGAAACATCGCGCATTCCAGGCAATTCAGTTCGTCTGGAAGAACCAACTAGTCAATTCTGTGATGGCCTATACATTGGCGATGGGGACCTGTTTGGAGCCAAAAAAGGAGATGGCGCCGCTTGATGAACCGTGGATTACTTCTCCACGAACAAACAAAGAATATTTCTAATGTGAAGTAATGTGCTGAGACCTACAGGGACAATTTCCCATGCCCGACATTACTACGGGATGTAGGTTTGGCCGCTTATTTGCTAGAGAGACGATTGCTTATTCAAAAAGTGCTCATTTCTTGAGTAATGAATGCTTCAATTTGCAGTGATCCGTCACCTCCGAAATTGATAAATCTCAGGCCACAAGCTATATCTTTGCCTTTATCATCCTCTATGGAATTGGAATAATACATTTCACACAGCGCATTTATTCTCATGTCCATTTCAAATAACTTAATGCGAAAGGTCACATCCAGCAATGGTGCATTAGTATCAGTAAATTCTTCGTTACCGGGATTTATTTTCTCTAAAGATTCACTGTCAGTGCGAATCTGAAGCCCGTCAGGTGAAATATCATGAATTCTGGCTTCCAGCTGCTGCATTTTACAGAGGATATTAACCGGAGTATCTATTACTATTCTTGGATACTCTCTTCTATTTTCATGATGCTCTTGCGATTTTGACTTGCCCATTGCTTGTGCCCTATGTGGGTTTAATTGGCCTTAGAATTTAAATTCTGACATCATCTTTTTCAAGGAATTGGTTCACATATTTGCTAAAAAATGACGATTTTGTGATCTAGATCACATTATTTCAGGATGCTAACATCTGCGGCAAGATCAATCAGGGATGCAACTATAGCGTGATATATTGTCTATAATCAGTACTGAGGCTACATGAATCTCGAGCGTGGTTTGTTTATGAACACCAGAAAAACAAAGATTTTCCTTTTCATCCTGTCACTGGCGTGTTTCGAGAGCCAGAATGCCCTGGCAGGCATTGTCTACCAATGGACAGACGAAGCGGGTAACGTCAATTTTAGTGATGTTCCACCAACCGATTTAGCAATCACTGAAATTCGTGACATCATTATCAATGTACATAGTCAGGATAATGTTGATTTTGAAAAATATTCAATCATTAACCAGGCAGAACTGATGGCCGAATGGCGCAGACAGATCACAGAAGAGCGTTTGGAAAAGAAGAGGTTGCTGCTGGAAGAAAAACGACTGGCCTATGAAATGGAACTAAATAGTCAGAACGAGGCTGTTATTCATCAAGTATATATCCCTTCATATAGACCTTACGTGCACCACTATCTGCCCAATCGGTATCGTCGGCATCATGAGTATAAAACAGGATTACATCGAGCACATGTTCAACGAAGGGTGAGCCAAATATCAGTTGGTAGAAATATCGGTCATAGAAGACCTAACCGTATTTCATCTATAGGAATGAATACTAAAAGATTTTAGATAGTAGCTACGCCAGACACTAACCCTGGACACTTTGTACCTCACCAATTTTTGGTCATTACCCATCTGCACTAGACCGCATCGACAGCCTTGTGATTCATTAGTCATTCGGTTGATTTTTTAATTATTTGGTGTACTAATGCAAAGAGAATAATAGTTAATTAGTGTAGGGAATAGATTCGTGAATAATAAATCTCATCCGATGGCGCTACAAGCAGGCTTTGAATTACACTGGTACAGAGTTGAAAGTGTACTCGGTCAGGGTGCCTTTGGAATTACCTATCTCGCGCATGATGTAAACCTCGATCGTCAGGTCGCCATCAAAGAATATCTACCATCCCAATTCGCTGTTCGTAACAATGATCGATCTGTTAGCCCTACAACTGACGAATATAAAGAAGATTTTGAATGGGGCCTGAAGCGGTTTATCAGTGAAGCAAAAATATTGACTAAATTTGAACACCCCAATCTTGTCAAAGTTTTCAATGTATTCGAAATGAACAATACAGCCTACATGGTTATGAATTACGAGGTGGGAAAAAGTCTGCAACAAATATTAAAAAGCAGAAAAACATTAAATGAAACAGAACTCATGAAGATGATCATCCCACTGCTAAGTGGTTTAGAAACCATGCATGAAAAAGGATTTGTACATCGAGATATCAAACCAGGAAATATTTTCATTCGTCGTGATGGCAGCCCTGTGCTACTGGATTTTGGTTCAGCACGTCAAACGCGTGCTGAACGAGGAAAAGAAATGAGTGAGGAACAACAGACAGTGACGACTTTGGTATCACCTGGTTATGCTCCGATTGAACAGTATAGCAGTAACAGCAGTCGTCAGGGACCATGGACAGATATCTACGGCCTGGGTGCAACACTATACAAAGCAACCACAGGAACAATGCCGTTAGCTGCTGTCGATCGAAATGAGACGATTATGAATGATAAGAAAGATTGTTATCAATCGGTTTCCTATTTGGCAAAAGGTCTATTTTCAGAAAAATTTCTTGCAGCGATTGATCATGCCATGGCCTTCAAAGCTGATGGACGCCCTCAGGATGTCGTTGAATGGCGTGCTGAATTCGGTATTCTGGAAGATGATACACTGGCGATAGCTGTGTCCAACCCTCAAGCCATTTCTGAGGGTGCCGCTACGGTTAAGTTAGATCAAACGCAAGATACTGCCACCATCAAGGTGAGCAGTGAAGGGCAGGAAGAAACAGAAATATTTGATATAACTGAAATCTCTGGTAATTCTAAACCGATCTATCTTCAAGCTAAATGGATGGCAAGTGCTGCAATAATTATTGTTTTTGCTATATTCGGAATCATTAAATTATCAGGTGAAAAGGAAGATAAAAATATGCCCATTGTTCAGGTATCATCTGATCCTGAACAAGTCGTCGTAGAAGAGGGCTCTGAAACAGAAGCCGCCGCCGCACTTATTTCGGAGGAACAAACTAAGATAGAAGAATTGCTAATACTGGCTGAAGAAGATATTGCTGCACTTCGTCTTACCCGGCCGAAAGATAATAACGCCTTGAACAAATATCAATCGATATTAATGATCGATGAAAATAATACTGAAGCGAATGAAGGGATTCGTTCGGTTTCCGATAAATATATATCACTTGCCTATGGCGCCATGCAATCCAATAAGTTGGATAAAGCAGATAAGTACATAGAGAAGGCAGAAAGAATTTATACTGAATCAGATAAAGTTACACCAGCACGCAGTGCGTTGCAGGCTAAATACGCAGAACAGGAAACCACCGAGCTTGAGCCTGTGGCTGAAGAACCAGTGGAGGAAATCCAGCAAACCGCAGCTGTAGAAGAAGAGGAATCTGATGGATTTTGGGATGATTTTAAAAAGTGGAACGAGGATAACAAGAATACTGAATATGAAGAATCAGAAATTGACCGTAATGTCAGAGGACATTTTGAATAGGTCAAATCTCCACTGATCCAGCAAGATTTTAGACGGTCGGCTGATTGATCTTCCCATTAGCGGATGTATTAATAATAAATTGATATGTAGTATGTAGATAGTAGCTACACCAACTCGCTATCCCCAACCACTTTGCACCGTCTTCAAAAATATATTCTGAATATTCAAAATTTAAATGCAGGTAAATAAAAGCTGCAGATAATCCGATGGCAATCAGAAATGTCGTCAGATACTTTGGCAGCTGTGATCGGTTGAAAAACATTAGATAGAAAAATATGGAAAACGACAGGAATAGAATACTACAGATGATTTCAATTGCTGCCAGCCCTACATCTGCTAAAATAGATGTTGCGAGAAAAAGCAGTGCCACCAGCAAAACGAGATAATTGGTCTGTAATAGTATTTGTTTAAATGCAATTAGATAAACAACAATTGCTACTGCAATCAGTGTGAATACTTTATTTTCATCTATGCCGAAATAAATCAGAACAACAGACTCATGAATCTCAAAAAAATCATCAAATAAAAAATATGTTGACAGTAGTGCAGAGTACAAAAGAAAATAGCGAATATTCTTTCCTTGACTATCACGTATTATAACCGCAGTAAAGAAACACACTGTAGCAGACACACACCAAAGTATAATCCCGAGATCAGATAGAAAGCTGCCCTCCCTGGTCATGTCGTGCATACCGATCTCCAAATGCATGTTTACAGCGATTATTGCAAGCAGAGCAGATGCAGACAATATGAGAGTGATCGATATATGTTTTGAAGGTATCCCCAACTACTTACGCTCCGTTTTAATCAGGATCATTATACCTGTAAAAACATGGTACATAAATCGATATATAGAATCGTGTTTAGCAGCTTGTCATGAGTATTGGTTTATACGTGCGCACAATACTTAGCCGCATAGTCTATACTCTTACTCACTGTGTATTTTAGAAAATTAATCGTTTTAATCACTTGCTATTTCCTTTATGGCTGTGGTGATTATCCATCAGGCCATAAAGATGGATATGAAAGTACTGAAAAGAAACAATGGATTGTTTTCGGAAGGGCAGAATACATGGATGGTTTTTATGTAGGTGAAGCTGAAAAATTTCAGCAAGACTGGCTTGCTGAAAATTATTCAGATATAAATCAACTACAATGTACGGTAGTTACCATTCTCGAGGATCCAATAATATTTCTACCTGCAGAATACAAGAAGATCGGCCTCGACACCTATAAACGATACTCTCAGTAATCAAGCTGTAAAAACATTTATTTTTTTATTTTATTACTTCATTGATAATGAAAGATGAGTGTCCAGATTTTGTTGCTGGATGTTACTGACTATTAACTGCAATGCAGATAATGTTGTCTGGGAATCATCATTCATATCTAATCTTTGTAATTTAAAAGCGCCTCGAATTTTTACAACAATGTAAGGTCCCTGTGCGAGCTCTCTGGCGCGGGTACAGAAATCAATCGCATAATCGGGTCTATCAGAAGCTAAATATCCGATACAGAGATTATGATAGGCAATCAATTCGTCCGCCGGGTTTAATTTTTCGGCAAGTGCTCGATAGGCAAACTGAATACCACGGCTAGCATGGTTTGTGGCTAGTTCCACGCTGCTATGGTTTAACAAGCTGGAAGTACTGGAAGTAAACCAGGATATGTCACCCTGAACAATTCCATGTTGTGCCTGAGCTATAGTGACGCTCGACATTGTAAGGATAACTACCAGGCCGATTCTGTTTATTGTCTGTTTCATAATGCACCTCTTTTATTAATCTGTTGGAAGATGGCTACATTATGGTATATATTTATGAATAGTCTTCACCTATAATCGTTTAACAGATATAAAAATATGAATAACTCTATGATTGATCGTAAATACAATGAATATGAGACAAGAAAATTCAGCACTCAACCGTCATTCCCGCATGTTTTCAGCGGGAATCCAGTGTTTTTATTATGAATTCCGGCTTGAGCCTGTGCCAAGCCTGATTGGGTAAATTTACCGGAATGTAGTTATTTCTTTGGATTTACAAACTTAATCTCATAACTCTAATTTAGGTTAAATAGATATGGATTGGCGAGCATTACAAGATGTAGTCACAGTAGCAGAAACGGGCAGTCTTTCTGCCGCCGCACGTCGTTTAAACGTAAGCCAGCCAACGGTTGGTCGTAGGATAGAGCAATTGGAAGAGCAGCTTGGCACGTTGTTGTTTAATAGAACTGCCAGAGGGCTAGTCTTAACAAAGGTTGGTGAGGGTATATTAAGTCACGCAAGGCAGATGGAAGAGGGGGCCCTGGCGATCGAACGGATCGCCACCGGCGCGAACCAGGAGCTTCAGGGCAGTGTCCGTGTATCCTTGATCGAAGACCTCGGTATTCAATGGTTACCAAATAAATTGGATAAATTTCATGTGGAATTTCCACAATTATCGATAGAAGTAAATATCGATAACCGAAATGTGAATTTGCTTCGGCGAGAAGCAGATATAGCCATAAGGCTTGCACGACCAGAGCAAGCGGATCTGATCTGTCGCAAAGTGGGTATGCTGTACTTTGGTCTGTATGCCAGCCAATCCTATCTGGATGAACATGGAACACCAGAACATAGAAGAGATTTAAAAGACCATTTTCATGTAGGGTTTGACGAGGAAATGGGACGTAGTCCCAACATTAAGAAATTAGAATCATTCTTCGATCCGGTTCGTATTCGACATCGTTCGAACAGCCATATAGAAATGATGGAAGCAACACGTGCAGGATTAGGATGTGCCGCACTTTGCTGTTGTACCGCTGATCCGCATCCAGATCTACGGCGTGTGTTAATTAAGGAGATTAACTATGGGAGGGAAATCTGGCTTGTCACCCATGCAGAAATAAATAGCAGCGCAAGAATTCGCGCGGTATTTGATTTTCTCGGCAAGGCACTGGAAGAGGATGAGGACAGGCTAAAGGGTGCGGGTAAAAGCAGCTAAAAATGTCAAATAAGTCGGGTTTGCCTATTTCCAGATCCCTCCAAAGGGGTATATTCCAGGTATATCTAATTTGAGACGAGAGGTGCCGACCATCCAAATCGATCAGATTGATTATAATTTAATTGGAGACTTCTGAACCATGTACAAAAGAAAGGAGATATGTTTTTTGTTCTGTACTTTTTTCAGTTTGAACATGATCTCGCCTCACGCTTTCAGTGGAGCCTGTAAACCAACTGAGCAAATGTCTATGGGCACACACCACAAACCTATAACACAACAAAAAATCGATATTGGTCAAGGACTGCACATCAGAGGGATTGTTTTATCTGCGAAAGACTGTTCACCTGTTAAGAATGCCCGGATCGAGCACTGGCAGACCAATTCAAATGGCCAATATGTGGATCAACTACGTGCCTATTTATTATCTGATGCAAATGGTAAATTTGAATATGAAACAGAATGGCCTGGAGCACCCATTCCCCATATTCATTTTGTTATTCATGCAGAAGGACATAAAAAATTAGCCACCCAATGGGTAGGATCTGAAGTAGTAGAGAATATAAACCTGGAACTTATCCTTGATCCGATACAGGAATGAGACGTTGTAATAGTTAACACACATCCATCAACAGTTTAATCTTGATGCGCCAGTAGATGTTGTGAAATCTGTACTAAAATATTATTTTAGTCATTACGTTGATTATTTTTTTATAAGTTCAGCCAAATCAGCCAGTATTGCTTTAGTCAGTATTTCCCCTTTTTCGACCGTCGCCAACCTCGCATCACCGATTACACCATAGGGCGAATAGTTTGGTTTATCTGGATCATTCGGATTTAATGGACCGGCAACCAATTCAGTATCAAAGTTTTTGGCTTTTGTCATATCTACCTTGTCTGGAACAAGCGTCAACATGATAGAAGTTTCAATTTCATCTGCATGCCCACCGACTGACTGTTGTTCTATTTCATTCACTGCATTGGTAAAATTGGATCCGGAATAGACATTAAACAAGATAATCTGTTTGTGTTGATTTAATTCGCCGAGCATATTTTCCAAAGGGCGCACCGTACTTATACCAGTATTAAGAATCATGATTCTGTTTGCCCCCGCCCGTAAAATACTCTGCAAAATATCGTAGATACTTTGACCAAATGTTTCTTCCGAGATACTACAACTGCCAGGATATTCAACAAAGGTCGGATAAAAACCATAAGACATTATTGGCCAAATAAGTGATGGGCATAACAGTGAGGTCTGTTGTGCCAGCCACTCTGCCTGTATGAAATCGGTATTCATAGGCAAGTGGTGACCGTGTTCCTTGCATGCCGCCCCAATTGGTAGAACCGCAAGATACCCTCGTTCGAGATATGCTTTTACCTCAGGCCAGGCTAACTCTGCAACCAGATGTGAACTATTCAATTATGTCTGCAACTCAATCAAAATAAATGTGGTATGCGCTAACGCAGCTGTTCCACGAGTGGAAATGAGCTGTGGATAAACATATAACATGTAATTTCAAGTAAACTGTCATTTTGATTTCTTATGTTAATCCGCTTGAGTATTCAATGTTCGGTGGGTACCTGGCAACAGATCCGCTATTGCGAGACAAACCAGTCCGAATGGCAGGTAACCTGCGAATCCCAAAAGTGGCATCTCGAACAGGTGAAATGCTTGCACATAAGGAACACTATATTCCCAGTGGGCGAAACTCTTTACATTCCAGAGTTCCCAGAAGAAACCACAGCAGAGTGCAGCCAGCGCAGGCGACAATACTGGTTGCCAGTTACCCTGTGCCAACATGGAGAAAATGGTTTTCCCTTCAAGCAAATACCTTAACCCGACCATCACAAATAAAGGTGCAATCCATACCAACGGAAACAGGACTTCTGGCCATAATGCAGCCAGGCCCAGGGTGATTGATCCACCCAGCCAACTGGCAATTGCACATGTCCTGGGTTGTGGTGCTTGCAATCTCCATAACTGCCTGGACGACTGGTTGAGACGGGAAAAGGTATTAAAGTATTCTGTGGTGCTGAGTACCGCAGGCAGTACAGTGGCATAGGCAAAACTCGAATGAATGATGATTTCTGCTGTGCTTAATTCTTCAGTGCCGACGTAGTGCCAGTTCCTTATGAAGCTATTCAGGTATTCGTAATACCACCAGAAGGCCCCACTCAATACAAAAAGACTGAGCAGGTAAAGAGGTTGCCTGGTCAGCAAACAATAACCTTTTCGAGAATGTGTGAGGGCATTGATGATTAAGATGTAACTCAGCCAGATGGGCGTGAAAGTATAAACCTGAAAATCTGTAAACCAGTCGAAACGATTCCAGGCAAGTATCCAGAAAATAATGACAAGCATAATGCCAGATTTTCCCCACCAGGGCAGGCGAGACTGTATTTGACTGGTGACCGGCGACTGTTTTGTGGAACGAAAGTTTATCGCATAAACGAATGATGCGAGAACGAAAAGAATAAAACCGGCCATGGCAAACCAGGCGATCCAGGAAAACGGTTGATGTTGCATAGGCACGGTTATATGAGGAAACACCAGATATGTTGCCACATCATGACCTGCCAGCCATACGCCAGCAAGTGGCATTCCTAAAAGGAAGACACTGATCAGAATCATATTTACAGAAAATCGATACATCTCGACATAAAAGAATAGAACAATTTCAGAATAATTATTCTGATTTATATTTATCGTATCGATAGCGCCAGACAATCCAGTAAATAATAAAATTTATCACGATGACAGTGGCACCAAGCAGGATTTGAATACCTGTTGTCAGTCCTGGCGGATAAATAATCGGCAATAGATAATGCTGGATAAAACTACCATCATAAGAATTGCCATTACCAATTTCGAGAAAATAATTTTCAAGGTAGGTCAGTGGGCAAATCCAGCCAAAAAATTCGATTAATGCGCCCCATAGTGCACATGGGATATGGAGCCACATAACTTTATGCCATTTTAAAACAATCAAACCACCAAATATGACAAACACAACAAATAAAGCATGAACGATGAGAACAAGATCGGCTAAAAATAAAGTCATCTCAGTAAATATAATGTAACAGAGTGGATACGATGAAAGGATCTAGCCTTCTTTTTTTGCTATTAGTTCTCTTAGATTATTTGCACTTTGACTATGATCATCTTCTGCTATCAAATTGCCTGCAGTTGCGTAATCCTGTTGCAGGTATGAAAGCGCCGCAACCATGAAGGAATTATCAGGATTATTCTCATTGTTATTCAACATTAATTTATAATCTTCGGATAAGGTCTCTATCCTTGATCTAATATTATTTATATTTATCTTATCTAAAGCAGTCGCATCTAACCGTATTGCCTTACGCATTGCACGAGTTGCTCTATCCATCTCACCATTCGTTGCTGCTGCAATGGCAAATCCAACTTTAGGGATGCCTGAACTCATGTTTTGTTGTGACTGGATGGCAAAGATATCAAGTGCATAGCTTGCATTGCCTTTTGCTAGCCAGTCCCAACCTTCATTTTTACTATAAATATAAACCGGTTTTGATTTAGATTTATTGTCAATTGAAATACGTCGTGGTTGAGTCTGAAGAGTGTAGGAACTGGATTGATTGTAAGAGGGTTGTTTGTACATATGAGATCTGCGATTGTCCCTATACCGATCATTATCGTTATCCAGGATTTGTGAAAGTACTGCGACACCTAATATTCCCAGAAATACATACCCGGCCGTCCCGATATCGCCGTGGTGGCTGTAATAGGCACTATAACCAACCCCATGATAACCATGGCCATAGCCATAATGATATCCATGTCCACCGTAAGCAACGGCATGGTTGGGACTGGCGGCAAAAAATAACAAAGAAATGCAAAACAATTGAAGGGTTCGGCGGATCAGCCGAAATTTCTGACTATCATTCATATACTGATAATAGTCTATAAATCTAGAAAAGCTTGTTTGCTATTTGAATGTTCTGGAACGTTTCAAATTCGGGTCATCGTGGTCCAGGTCAGCCTGGACTTCTTCACGACTGCGATGGTAGACAATTTCACGACCCATCACATTGCCGACATATGCCTGTTCGTTTTTGGTAGGAGTAAGATCACATTTCACGCTATGGACACCCTCACCAATGATGACAGTGATTAGATTCGCTCGTTTGTCCAATACAACCACATCCATAGATTGTTCACTTTCAGTATTTACGACAGTAATCGTTTCGCTATCCATGGAATCAATATTAAGGCAATTAGATAAGTCTGTCTCCTAATATTATGATTTTTCTTGAAAAATCACAATAAAATTTGTTTGTATTTGGCCCGTATTTTGTATTATCATCATGTCTCATGCGACATTAACCTAGAGAGTTAGTAATAGAAGGTGCTTTTTTAATAGCGTGTTAAAGATATTGCTGCCTACTATTACTATTTGGCCTGACCATGACGAAAAAAGTAAGTTTAAAAAGTATTCTTATACTTGATGATGATCAGGAATTCAGAACGCTCCTAAAATCTCTTCTTTTAAAGTCTTTTCCAGATGTGGAAATTCATGAATACGATCCGATTGAAAGAGGAGAGCCTGAAGATGGTTTCGATTGGAGTGTGTTTGATGTACTTATATTAGACTACTATTTATGCATTCATGGATTAACTGGTCTTGATCTGTTTCAGAAACATCAAAAAAAATCCGATTTCCCACCCACAATAATGCTAACTGGCGCAGGTAATGAAGGACTTGCCATTCGAGCATTCAAATCTGGCATTAAAGATTACATACGTAAAGATGAGCTGGATGCGGCAGTCCTGTCCGAAGCCATTAACAAGGCTTATAAAGAACATCATGCAAGACAAAATGTGCAGCCTGAATTACAGGCAGTTGAAAATCAGATTCAGGAAGAGCGTTCAAAACTTGAAAAAGAAGCAGATATCATAAATTTACAACTTCAAAAAATTGAAGAAGAAAAGCAAATACAGCAGGAAGCCATAGCAGAAGTTGAGCGAATAAAGAGCGATGCTGAAGAGCAGATCCAGAAACAACGTTCGGAACTTAAAAAACAAACTGCTGCCGTGAAGGCACAACTCGAAAGTATAGAAGAAGAAAAGCATAAGCAACAAGATGCTGTGAATGCAGTTCAGCAGGCAGATGGTGAGGCAGAAGCGCAAATACAAAAAGAACATTCAGAACTTACAAAAGAAGTTGCTGTAGTGAATGAAAAACTATTAAAAACAGTAAAAGCATATAAAAAGATTCAGAAGGAAAGGGATGAGCTTTTGCAAGAGAAGACTAAAGCCGACGCTGAAAGGCAGCAACATGCAGCAGAAATGGCCAAAGCCAAAGATGAAATTGAAAATGCCAATAAGGCATTAACTATCGCTGAAGCGAAACTAAAAACTTCTGAAGAAGAAAAACAAAAATTAAGCACGGAATACAAACAACAGCTTGATAAAGTCAAAGTTCAAGAAGATGTGAGCGCGCCTGAAGAAATTGTAGGGGACGAGGAAACTCTCAATCTTACTCAGTCATCTGCAGCAATTAATCCAGACGAATTGTTGGATTCAAGTCAGCAATCACAGAAACAAAGCGATAGTGAAGTAGACGATAAGCCGGTAGAAATTGATACAAACGATGAAACTCTCAATGTTACTCAACTGGGAGAAGTGATAAATCTATATGAGAGGCTAGATCCAGACCAGCAACCACAAAAACAAAGCGATAGTGAAGTAGACGATAAGCCGGTAGAAATTGATACAAACGATGAAACTCTCAATGTTACTCAACTGGGAGAAGTGATAAATCTATATGAGATGCTAGACCCAGACCAGCAACCACAAAAACAAAGCGATAGTGGGATCAAGGAGAAGTCGTTAGAAAAGGATACAAGCGATGAAACCCTCGATTCTACTCAATTAGGTACCGTAATGGATCTGGATGAATTATTAGACTCAGATGAAGAGACACAGGAACAAGGTGTTAGTGAAGCCAATGAGAAACCAGCAGAAATGGATACAAGCGATGAAACCCTTGATTCAACTCAATTGGGCGCTGAAATGGATCTGGATGAATTATTAGAACCAGAGCCAGAGACACAGAAGCAAAATGATAATGAAGGCAATGACAAACCGGATAATAGTCAGAGCTAGATGAATATTCGTAACTATAGCCTTGAACAAATTAAAGCACTTATTGTAGAGGGCACTGATGTCCTGGTGATTACCTCACCTGCTAGTTCGGATAAAAATGCATTGTCCGGGCAGGTGGAATCAATAAGGGATCTATATTGGAGAACCAGCCTGATCCTTGCTGATGCAAACACTAATATTGAATCACTGTCTCATGAAATAATCCAACAGGCTTTTCCTGATCGGGTTAAAGATAAAATACCAGTAGTAAGCCAGGTACATAAGTATCTGGAGTATTCGGCACTTAATGGGATACTGCCTGTAATCATTGTCGATGATGCACATAAATTATCACTGGATGTACTGGAATTCATTTTGCAACTTGCTGAACTTCGATATGGTGAGTCATTATTCCGTATCGTATTGCTTGCTAATGAAACAATAAATGAACATCTTGATGTTCCGGAATTGAAAGGCTTAACGACTGGTGTATTACATAATATTCATACGACTTCTTTTGAAAAAGAAGAAATTGAGGAAGAGACTGAAGAAACCATTGAAGATGTTACTTCATCATATGATGAAAGCGATGAATATTTAATTGCTGAAGAAGATACACTGGTAAGTAGCAGGAAAAAAATATCAAGATCACCTGTTGGATTGTTTCTGCTTGTTATCGGATTGGTTGCTGCCTTTTTTGGTTATTCATATCTTATTGATCAAAAAAATGTAGATGTCAGCGATGTAAGTATCGCTACCGAGACACAGCAAGAAGAGCAAACTGATTATGCTGAGCCGGTTGCATCAGTAGAAGAAGATGAACAGGAAATAGCAGAAAAAATTGAGTTGGCTGATGAGGAGTTGTTGTCTGGGAGCATACTGAACATAGATACTCCTGAAGTAGAAATAGAAGTAGAAGAAATTATAGCAACACCTTATGAAGATCTGCCTGAGTATATAGAGGAAGTAGAATTAACCGCCGTCGAAGATGAAGCAGTAGCATCGATTCCGGAGATGGACGATGAAAATGTCTTTAATCTCGAAACAGTCCCGGATTATTTAAGCAATATTAAAGGGCCCGTCTGGCTTAGACAACAAGCTGCAAACTCATACGTACTGCAGATAATATCTGCCCAATATAAGAGTAATCTCAGAAATCTATTAAATGGTCAATCTGGCATACAAAGTCAATTATCTGGTTACGTAAAATATACGCCTTCAGGTAAACCAAGATACTTGTTGTTATACGGTATCTATCCAGACAGAAAGACAGCAACAGCCGCTATTAATGATCTGCCGGGTAAATTTCAGTCTATACCCCCCTGGCCTAGAACGATTTCAGATGTGCTAAAGGAATTAGACAAGGTGTCAGGGCCCTCACTTGATGAAGAGTTGTCAGATATACAAGCAGCAGAAATTATAGAAACACCTTATAAAGAATTGCCTGACTATGTTGAGGAAGTAGAATTACTCGTCGTCGAAGATGAAACTGTAGCATTGATGCCGAAGATAAAGACTAATGCAGATGGTGAGAACATCTTCAATCTCGAAACAGTCCCGGATATTTTATCCGGTATAAAAGGACCAGTCTGGCTTAGACAACAGCCTGACAGCTCATATGTGCTTCAATTATTATCAGCCCGATATATGAGCAATATTAAAAATCTTTTGCGTGCTCAATCAGGTATTCAGAATCAATTGGCTGGTTATGTAAAATACACACCCTCAGGCAAAGCCCGTTACTTGTTGTTATATGGCATTTATCCAGACAGAGAGACTGCTGAAGCCGCTATCAATGAACTGCCGGTAGAATTGAAGTCAATACCCCCATGGCCTCTTAAGCTTGGTGATGCGATAAAGGAAATAAATAAAATATCAGAACCCCCAACGGATGAGGAGTTGTCGGAAGGTTTATTGGGCCTTGGTTAGTCAGTAATTTTTAAACCGCATTGAATTTTCTGTGTCAGAACGGAGGAGGCGGTTATTTGGTGGAGCCGAGGAGGATCGAACTCCCGACCTTCGCATTGCGAACGCGACGCTCTCCCAGCTGAGCTACGGCCCCACATTTGAGTTTTCTGTTTATGTAACCCTACCTTAAAAATGATACCATCGATAATTAGAGTTCTCCTGCATAAATTAAATACTCCAACCTGATGTACATGGCAAGGATTGTACCCCAAGAGTTCTTTTCAGTACCCGCTTGAGGAGTACAGACTTCGCACTTTCATACTATCCTATGGTCAAAAGCGTATAATTCTGTGTCATAGACGAGTGAATTTGTGGAAGTCGCTATGAATGAAGACACATTGAATATGGAAATCAGAAAATTTCTAAAAATGGTCGGAATAAGATCGCAACGGGAAATCGAACACGCGGTACTAAACGCTATAGAGGACGGTACACTCAACGGATCGTAAAGTTTGGCGGTAAAAATGACGTTGGAACTTCCCGATTTGGATATTAAACACGGACTTGACGGTTCGATAAAATTGGAATAAGTGAAAGGAAACTATCGTCCCATTGTAGACACTCAAAAAATTTGATTTAGTTATTTTTATGATTAAACAAAAACGCCCCAATGAAGGGGCGTTTTTGCTGTAAATTTATCGACATTATATCAGTTCTGACTGCCTGCGCATTTCTTCTCAAGGATATAACTCAATAATAGAAGCGTGACCGGCCAAACCGCAACCCATATACCTAAACGCTCAGCATGTGCCTCCTGCAAGGCTGCTCTCAGTGCCGGATCGGCAATATCCTCCATCACTTGCCTTCCGATTTCAAGTCCAGGCCCGATATACCAGGTCGCCCAGGCCAACGGGATACAAAGAATACCTAGCCAGAATAAAGCTTGTGCTGCTATCTTCATTTATTTTTCTCCTCCAAAAAGTGCTTATGAATCTATCGGGAACAGTATGACCTATTTGCCACTGTAATTCATGTCCCCTTGATTTCCTTCTGTTATAGTCCAAAATGAATTGAAGTATATGATATACGGAGGTATCAAATTATGCCAAATGATAAGCCTTTATTTAGCTTATACACACCTGGCGCAATGGAAGTTAATTGGAAAAATGCTTATCTTCTTTGTCTTGCTTCAAGGCATGCGTATTATCCAAAATTAAGAGTATCTGCTCGACAAACATTTGATACTTTACATAAGTGGGGTCTATCGAATGTTGCACTCATATCAAGAAAAGACAGTAGTCGAAATATTGATACTCAGTGTTTTGCAGGTTCAAATAATAAAGCAATATTTTTAGTATTTCGTGGAACTGAACCAGAAAAAGTTTACGACATTGTCACTAATGCCAAGATCAGACAGCGGAAATATACTGTCTATCAAGGCAAAGTACATAGGGGTTTTGCTACTGCAGTACGTCTTATATGGCCTGATATTTTAAGAGCACTTCGTGCAGACATAGTGACTAATGGTATACGTCCAATTTGTGTTGCAGGCCATAGCCTCGGTGGGGCATTAGCAACATTAGCATCATACCGAATATATAAATCTGATGAATTTACATTCGATGGGCTTTATACCTATGGCTGTCCAAGAGTTGGAAACCCTGAATTTGCAGATTCATTTTCATATATGAAAAAAAGAATATTTCGATTTGACAATAACAATGATATTGTTGCGAAAATACCACCTAAATACGTATTAAATATGCGTTGGAAGCATATTTGTTTGCCGGATTACTTTCATCATGATGGAAGGTATGAAAAAAATCCAAGAAGTGCAGATGTCATTGTAGATAGAGTTCTAGGTGGCTTACAAGCAATGGTGCAACCAGGTATTGATGGCATTCGGGATCATAGTCTTCAATATTATGCTGCGAATATTAGAAAGCAAATGAGGTCTAGCAAGGCAAAAAACAGGCTAAAAGCTCCCTGGTCAAATTATTGGTAATAAATAGTTGTATCGGATGTACAAATGCCGTGGGTTCAGGGATGAACAGGAACGACCAATATACACTGGCCGTATTGATTTCTGAATTGCGAACGCGACGCTCCTCCAGCTGAGCTATGGTCCCACATTCTAGTTATCTGTATATGCTTATCTTTTAACTATAACCCATCAATCTATCGATTTTTAGTAGATAATTTCTAATTCGTACCTACCTATATGGGGTGTGTATTACTGCTTTGGTAATGTATGGTGGTATTGTGCATATCAGAAATCAGTACAAAGTCCGGAATCCGAACTAATATTAGTTACTACAATTATAATTAGATCATTGAATAGCAGAAATATTCATAATACTTGGTAAATATGGAAAGAAAAAATAATCAATTTGTCCCTTTTATATATATGACCGTTGAATATAAGCATATCTTAGTCATCGATGACGACGAAGACTATAGAAATCTGATAATCAAGAAGCTTAAACGCTTTTTTCCAGATACATCGTTTGATGAATTTGATCCAAGAATAGATGATATGCCCGACGAGAATTATTGTTGGGATGATATTGATTTAATAATACTAGATTATGATTTTGGTCTTGAATACACGGGGTTAGACTGGTTTAAAAGATTTAAACCTGAAGAAATGCCAGCAACAATTCTTATGACAGCCCATGGGAGTGAAGAGATAGCAAGTACATCAATTAAAATAGGCATTGATGATTATATCGTTAAAGGGCGTATGAACGATGATAAATTAATTGAAACAATTAATGAGTGTGTATCAAGGAAAAAACGGGAAAGAATAAAGATATCTGCCCTTACAGATAGAAGTATTATTTTTAATAAATCACATTTTATTAAAAAGCTTCAATTGATAACAAATGAAAAAGATACAAAGAACAATTTATTATTAATTAATCCGGTAGCTTACCAAGAGATTGGTGAAAGGGAAGGAATCAATCACCAGGACAGTTATATTAAATATGTAACAGATTGCATCTATGAGTATATAACATCAAACGATATTACTTCTAATATATTCATTTATAGAGAGGAATATATCGCAATTATATTTGAAACAGATGCATGTGAGAAATATATCAATGCTATTTGTGAACAATTAGATAAGGAGAACTACACGGTTGGCATGAAAAATTATTCATGTTCAGTAAATGTTGGTGTAATTAGCCCTCATCACTTTGAAGAAAGTGAATTCGATAAGACTGATTATGAGTTATTGTCAGTTGCGCTGGCTCTATGTAAGTCAGCTAAATCTGATAAAGAAAAGAAGATTTATAATTATGGGGACATTAATTTGAAGGATGTCGAACCACTTTATGACAGTGATGGTGTTGCTAACTTTGTGCAGGATTTTGATATTGAAAAAGCAGTTACAGATGGAAGAATTACGGCTAACTATCAACCATGGGTGTATATTTTATCTGATAATAAAGCCAATGTTAAAGATATACATGATGTAAGAGTTGAGTTTGTTGATATACAAGGTAATAAAGTTCCACAGCAACAATTATTTCAAATACTGGATAATGCTTTTGCAAAGCGCATTGTCGACAGATGGGTGTTGAAGCACGCTGCTAATCAATTGATAGCGTTTACTAATAAAGATGACAAGAAAATTACTATAAAGTTAACTGTAAAAATAACCTTAAGTACGATCGCAGATACAGAGTTTATTTCATGGTTACGTAATCTACTAATAGAAGAAAATTTACCTAAAAACGGTTTGCTTTTCGAAATTGAGGCGCTTCAATTTATAAGAGATGCTGAACTTTGTAAAAAGTTAATTGATGAAATTAGCCATGAATTTGATATTAAATTTATTTTATCTGGTGTTTCCCAGATTGCCACATACTATCACACACGAGAGATTCATATTTTTGACTATGTAAAATTAAATATAAAAGACTTAACATTTGGGGAACCAAGAGCCCCTCTTCAATCTCTGATTTCAAAGATAAAAAGTGATGGCGCGAAAATAATAGCGGTTAATGTTGCAGATGCCGAGACATTAGCTTTCGCAACAGAATTTGAAGTAGATTACGTGCATGGTTATTTGGTAGGGAAACCATACGTCGATGTAATATCAGATGGTGCCGGGGATCTTTATTACGTAGCTTGATAGATTTAACTAACTTCAGGATCAAACCCAAGATTAGGCGCCAACCAGCGTTCAATCTGGGCTTTATTCATTCCCTTTCTATGAGAATAGTCTTCCACCTGATCTTTATTAATCTTCCCCAAACCAAAATATCTTGATTCTGGATGTGAGAAATATATGCCACTGACCGCGGCAGTGGGATACATGGCATAGGATTCCGTTAATGTGATGCCGGTATTTTCTTCTACTTTGAGTAATTCCCAGATTAATGG
>Ga0209987_10000378_pt1 | contig 23302 bp, 18 predicted proteins | sample N074metaG_FD_182134 | JGI IMG/M metagenome (GOLD analysis project Ga0209987, IMG submission 182134) | Deep subsurface microbial communities from Kermadec Trench to uncover new lineages of life (NeLLi) - N074 metaG (SPAdes) (version 2) | ecosystem: Environmental > Aquatic > Marine > Ocean trench...
TAGCCAGCATCGCCCGTTTCGTAATAGCTCGGAAACCGCTCGAGATAACCCTTCTTATAACGATCATCCGCCTGCCAGAAACCGGACAGAGTGCCCGGCGGTAAAGGCAATTTGCAGACGATCGCGCCAACCTGTCCCGGCGGCATTTTTGCGCCGTCGGCATCCAGCACCGTGACATCCCAACCCGGTGCGGCGCGCGCGGCAGAGCCTGCCTTGACCGGTAGCTTCTCGATGCCGAGACAATTAGACGCGATTGCCCAGCCGGTCTCTGTTTGCCACCAGTGATCGATCACCGGGACGCCAAGTTTTGTCTCTGCCCAGTGCAGCGTATCCGGATCGCAACGCTCCCCGGCCAGGAACAGCGTTCGAAAACGGGACAGGTCGTAATCACCAATCAGTGTCCCGTCCGGGTCCTGCTGTTTAATTGCCCGAAATGCAGTGGGTGCGGTAAACATGCAGGCAACGTTGTGTTCGGAGACAACGCGCCAGAACGCGCCTGCATCCGGTGTTCCGACCGGCTTGCCTTCAAAAAGTACTGTGGTATTGCCGTGCAGTAGCGGCGCGTAAATAATGTACGAATGCCCGACAATCCAGCCGATATCCGACGCGGCCCAGTACACCTCGCCCGGATCGACGCCATAGATATTTTTCATCGTCCAGTGGAGTGCAACAGCGTGGCCACCATTATCACGCACGATGCCTTTGGGCTCCCCGGTTGTTCCCGAGGTGTAAAGAATGTACAAAGGATCGGTTGCATCTACGATCACGCACTCGTGCGGGCTCGCTCCGGCAACGGCCTCGTGCCAGTCGATATCGCGGCCGCTAATCAGCTTTGCCCGCTCCTCGGGACGTTGCAGGATGACGCAAAAGTTCGCGGTATGCGACGCCAGCTCAATTGCCTGATCGAGCAACGGTTTGTAGGAAATAATACGGTTTGGTTCGATGCCGCAGGACGCCGAGACAATTGCTTTCGGTTTGGCATCATCGATGCGCATAGCAAGTTCGTTTGCGGCGAAACCGCCGAACACCACCGAATGAACAGCACCGATTCTCGCGCAGGCCAAAACGGCTATTATTGCCTCGGGAATCATCGGCATATAGATGATGACGCGATCACCCTTACCGATGCCGTTGGCAGCAAGGACGCCCGCGAACAGCGCGGTTTCATCTCGTAATTCGCGATAAGTGAGCGTACGAAGGTTATCGGTTAACGGGCTGTCATAAATGAGTGCGGCTTGGTCCGCACGGTCACCATCGACATGCCTGTCAAGGGCATTGTGGCAGGTGTTGAGCCGGCCGCCGGCGAACCATCGGTAGAAGGGCGCGTTACTATCGTCAAGCACCCGATTCCATGCAGTGTGCCAATCGATGGCGGCGGCGGCTTCCGCCCAGAAATCCTCCGGGTGCTCTATCGATCTTCGATGTACGGAATCGTAGTTGCTCACGATTCGTTCAGTAATTCCTGCGTGGCGCGCGTTCCTTGTTCAATCGTTGTTTCATGAATGATCATCAGGGTCCGCTTTTACTTATTGTAAACGCCACGCCGCTTGATTGGATAGCGGTTTCAGATCGTGGGGCCTGTTATTTCTCCAGGTACTGGAACTTGTCCTTTACCTCGCGCCAATCGTCGGCGTCCTCGGGCGCATCTTTCATCTCGGTGATGACCGGCCAGGATTCCGATAATTCCACGTTGAGCTCCAGAAACTGCTTCTGCTCCTCGGGTAATTCGTCTTCCGAGAATATTGCCTCGACCGGACACTCCGGCTCGCACAGGGTGCAGTCGATACATTCCTCGGGGTCGATGACCAGCATGTTTGGACCCTCGTGAAAACAATCCACCGGACACACCTCGACACAGTCGGTCAGCTTGCACTTGATGCAGCTCTCGGTAACGACGAATGTCATAAATGCGGTCCTGGTGGGTCGATGGGCAGGTAAAGCTATGCCAAGTCTTGTCGCATATCAAGGGCATATCAAAAACCGGGGTCAGACCGAGGTTTTTGTGGCATTGGTCATCAGGACTAACTGTATTCGAAAACCTCGGTCTGACCCCGGTTTTTGACCTGCCACATGACCACGGTTATTGTCGGCACCCGTAACAGGCGCTGGACACAAAATGCTCATTGGTGACATTCTTCATAATTCGGCTCAACGCGCACCGGATCGCATTGCGCTTATCGGTCGGGGCAAGCGCCTGACCTATGCTGAGTTTGAAGAGAGCGCAAACCGCCTCGCCAATGCCTTGCTTGACTTTAAGCTCGACAAGGGTGCCAAAGTGGCGATCCTGTCCACCAATCGCCCGGCATACGGAATCGCCTATTTCGCCATTGCCAAAACGCCCTACATCTCGGCGCACTGCTCGACGCGAAGCATTGCCAGCGAGCTCGCATACGTATTAAACAGGACCGAGGCAGAAGTCCTGATTCTTGAAGCTGCTTTTGCTGCGGTGATCAGAGCTGCTTTGCCGGAGCTCGACCGGCCGCCAATGCTGATCCTGCTCGATCCGTCTGCAGAGCTCGAAGGTGCTACCTACATCAGTGATTTTGTCAGCGGCAAGTCCGCAGAGGTGCCGGATAAGGCGCCGGACGAAAGTGACGGACTTGCGATTACGCTGACGGGCGGCACAACCGGGCTGCCAAAGGCTGTCCTTGTCAGTCACCGGGCAAGATATGCGTCGGCCGTAGCAGCGGCGGAGGAATTCGGCTTGGGCGAAGACGATATCGTGATTGCCTCCACACCTCTGTTTCATACGGCCGGCCTTTTCGTATGGTTCGGCACCGCGGTCCTGCAAGGAGCGACTGTCGTACTGCCGGATGCCTGGGACGCGCTACGGTTCATGCAGATTGTCGAAAAGGAGAAGGTCACGGCAGCGTTCCTCGTGCCAAGCCAGCTCAACGACCTGATCACGCATCCCGAATTTTCAGTTGAACGATTGCAAACGCTGCGGAATATTGGCTACGCGGGAGCGCCAATGAGCCGTGCATTGTTCGAGCGGGTCAGATCGATGCTGCCGGGCGTATCGTTCACGGAAAACTATGGACAGTCTGAAGCCTGCCCGATAACGATTCGTTGCGACCGGCATGGTGAGAGGAAACTCGGGACAGTCGGCAAAGTTGCCATCAATGCAGAACTCGGCATCGTCGATCAGGAAGGAAATCTGCTACCGCCGGGTGAAATTGGTGACATCGTTACACGTGGTGAACAAGTGTTTGATGAGTATTTCAATGATCCCGAGGAAACCGCCAGGGCATTCAGATTGGCGGATAGCTGGTTGTTGACCGGCGATGTTGGTGTCATTGACGAAGACGGCTTCCTGACCCTGGTCGATCGCTCAAAGGATATGCTGGTTTCCGGTGCGGAGAACGTGTATCCGGTCGAGATCGAAAACGCCCTGTATCAGCATGCAGCGGTCGCCGAGTGCGCGGTGTTCGGCATTCCGGACGAGCGCTGGGGCGAGGTGCCGGCGGCACACGTGGTGCTGTCACCCGGCGCATCGATATCGGAAGATGAATTGATCGATTTCTGCGCGACTAGGATCGCACGCTTCAAACGCCCGAGAATCGTCAAATTTGTCAGCAGCCTGCCGAAAACACCGGTCGGCAAAATTCGCAAGAACGAATTGAGAGCGCCCTACTGGGAAGGGCAAGATAAGAAAATTTAAATCGCCCACTTAGGAAGGGTTCCTACGGCTTCTTTTTGTATCTGACCTAAATTTGCAATTCCGGCATTCTTACGATAAGCCCGTCCAACTCATCGCTGACCTCGATCTGGCAACTCAGCCGGCTGTTCTCCTGCAAATCCATCGCGCACTCGAGCATGTCCTTCTCAAGATGCTCGGGACTGCCGGTTACCTCTGCCCAGACAGGATCAACATACACGTGGCAGGTGGCACAACTGCACGCGCCGCCACACTCCGCCTCGATCCCCGGAATATTGTTGTCGATTGCACCTTCCATAACGCTTAGGCCTGATGGCACATCTACTTCATGCGGCGTTCCGTTAAATTCGATATAAGTAATTTTCGCCATCCGTCAGGCTTCCTGCACATCGCTCATATTGTCCTGCAATCGCTTCGGCATTAGCCGGATAAGTTCGGCGACGCAGTCGTCAATACTCTTATCATTGGTGTCAATTGATGCGTGTGCGTTGGCGTACATCTCGTGTCGGTCTGACAGTATCCGTCGCAGGTCCGACATGGCGTCTTCCTGGTCTTTCATCGGCCTGACGTCACCCTGCTCAATGAGGCGCCGCATGTACTCCTCGGGTCGCGCATGCAGCCAGACAACAAAGCAGGTCGTCAGAAGAGTATTCAGCAGCTTCGGATCCGTAACGATGCTGCCGCCGGTTTCGAGAACGCAGCGATCATGCTCGCGAAGCGTTTGCATCAGCGCCTTTTCCTCGAGTCGTCTGTAGCCGGCCTGACCCGATAGTGAGAAAATTTCCGATGCGCTCATCCCCGCGAGCAACTCGATTTCGCTACCGAGATGAACAAAGGGAATGTTCAGGTGCTTTGCAAGCATCTGCCCCTGGCTCGTTTTTCCTGCGCCCCTTAAGCCCACCAATGCAATTCGCCGGCGCGACTCTACGGGTACCGAGAAATTTTCGGACAACATCTGCAAAAATGCCTTGTGCATATCGGGACTCAGGTCTCGTAACAAGTCGGAGATGAGCACCTCCTCGGCGGTATGCTGCTGGCGCATTCGCAACAGATCGGACAGGTCGGTACGCAAAGCTACGGCCACCCGGGCAAGCAGCACGACCGAAATGTTGCCGCGGCCCTGTTCAAGCTGTGCGAGGTAGCGCTCCGATACCCGCGAATCTCGAGCGAGTTCTTTACGCGTCATTTGGCGATGGGCGCGCAGTGTCCGCACGCGCTCGCCCAGGACGCCGAGCAGGCGTCCGGATTCGATATTGTCATTGGCGGGGTCGGTAGACATTAGGGTTTTTGCTCAGAATTCTGCGACTCGGCATCGTGCTCCGCTCAAAAGCGAGGTATACTATCATGCATATTTTCAGCCAATCATAGCAAATATCTGCACTATAATGCATGCACTTTCTGAATATACCCGGGAATCAGCGGCACAAATCGATTTTCGGACCTCACCGGACCAGTATCGGCACTGGAGTATCGCCATCGACGGCCCGATCGCAAGGCTGATCATGGCGGTCGATGAGAACAGCCCGCACGCGCCCGGCTACGAACTCAAGCTGAATTCCTATGATATCGGCGTCGACATCGAGCTCTACGATGCAGTGCAAAGGCTGCGCTTCGAGCACCCCGAGGTTCACGCCGTGGTCATAACTTCCGGGATCCAGGCGATGTTTTGTGCGGGCGCCAATATCCGCATGCTGGGCATCTCGAGCCACTCGCACAAAGTGAATTTCTGCAAGTTCACCAACGAGACGCGCAACGCGATCGAAGACGCAAGCCTGCGCTCCGGCCAGACCTACCTTGCTGCATTAAACGGCACCGCTGCGGGCGGCGGATATGAGTTGGCGCTGTCAACCGAATACCTGATGCTGATCGACGACGGCAATGCTGCCGTATCACTGCCGGAAGTGCCGCTGCTTGCAGTACTGCCCGGTACGGGCGGCCTCACACGCCTCGTCGACAAGCGATTGGTTCGACGCGATCTTGCGGACGTCTTCTGCACGGTTGAAGAGGGCATGAAAGGGAAGCGCGCGGTGCAATGGCGGCTGATCGACGAGACTGTGCCGCGTTCGAAATTCGATGAGCGCGTGACCGAAAAGGCGCTGGAGTTCGCCGCAAATTCGGATCGACCGGCGGATGAGCCCGGCATCAAGCTCGAGCGGCTTGAACGCAGCGAAGAGGAAAATGAGATTCGATATCCGTTTGTAACAGTCACTCTTGATCGCGACGGACGATCTGCAACGCTGGAAATCCATGCACCGGAAGATGATGCGCCCGCATCGGTCGATGAAATCAAAAAACAGGGCGTCAATTTCTGGCCGCTAGCCGTTGCAAGAGCGCTCGATGATGCGCTGCTTCATCTGCGTTTTAATGAGCCGACCCTCGGCATGCTGATAATCAAGACAACGGGTGAGGGCGGTCGAATCGCCGCATACGATGCCATGCTCACCGGGAATCGGGACGACTGGCTCATTCGCGAAATTCTGTTGTACCTGCAGCGGACTTACAAACGGCTGGACGTTACCTCCCGAACGACATTCGCGTTCGTGGAACCCGGTAGTTGCTTCGTTGGCATGCTGGCGGACCTGTTGTTCGCGGTTGATCGCAGCTACATGCTCGATGGCCAGCTTGACGATCGTCCGGCGCCAACCATTCAACTTTCTGAACTTAGCTTTGGCGCGCTACGCATGTCCAACGGGCTCACGCGGCTCGAAACCCGTTTCCTCGGTGACGACGAGGGCGTCGGCAACGCAAAGAAACTGCTTGGCCAGAACCTCAATGCGCAGGCTGCGATGGATGCGGGCCTGATTACTTTTGCGCCCGATGAGATCGACTGGGAAGATGAGATTCGCCTGTTGCTCGAAGAGCGTGCGAGCTTCTCGCCGGATGCATTGACAGGTATGGAGGCCAACCTGCGCTTCGCCGGGCCGGAAACACTGGAGACGAAAATTTTCGGCCGTCTGAGTGCATGGCAGAACTGGATTTTTCAACGTCCGAACGCCGCCGGCGAATCGGGCGCACTAAAACTTTACGGCACGGGAAAACGTGCCAAGTATGACCGCGGGAGAGTTTAGTCATGTCAGAAGTCGACTACACAGCACTGATTCCAAACAACGTTGACCTCGCATCCGACGCGCGCCTGAAGCGCGCGCTCGAAGCCTGGTATCCCAAGTACCTCGACTGGTGGCGCAAGATGGGACCGGTTGGTTTCCAGGAGAGCGAGGTATACTTGCGGACAGCGGTCGGCGTCGACTCAGAGGGCTGGGCGAAATTCGGTTACGTAAAGATGCCGGAGTATCGCTGGGGCATTTTGCTGGCGCCGCAGGAAGAAGGGCGGAAAATCGCTTTCGGCCAACACAAGGGCGAACCGGTCTGGCAGGACCTGCCCGGAGAATATCGGGCGATGTTGCGTCGTCTTGTTGTTATCCAGGGTGATACCGAGCCGGCCTCTGTCGAACAGCAGCGGTTCCTCGGGCAGACCGCGCCCTCTCTCTATGACATGCGCAACCTGTTCCAGGTCAATGTCGAGGAAGGGCGTCACCTGTGGGCAATGGTCTACCTGCTGCAAAAATACTTCGGCCGGGATGGCCGGCAAGAGGCAGAGGACCTGCTGATGCGCACCTCGGGCGATAAGGACAAGCCGAGAATTCTCGGGGCGTTTAACGAAACAACGCCGGACTGGCTGTCGTTTTTCATGTTCACGACGTTTACCGACCGTGACGGCAAGATGCAGCTCGAATCACTGGCCAATTCCGGCTGGGATCCGCTCGCGAGGACGACACGCTTCATGTTAACGGAAGAAGGCCATCACATGTTCGTCGGCCGCACCGGCGTCGAGCGTGTCATTCAAAAAACCTGCGAGATCATGAAGGAGCACGGTGTTACCGATCCGGCGGATAAGGATGCAGTTCGCAAACACGGCGGTATCGATCTCGCGACCATTCAAAGGAAAATAAATTTCCACTACTCGGTTACGCTCGATCTGTTCGGTGCCGAGATTTCCACGAATGCCGCGAATTCGTTCAACGCCGGCCTGAAAGGCCGATACCGCGAGCCGATGATCGATGATGATCACCAGTTAGAGAACGATACCTATCCGGTTGCCCGGGTAGTTGATGGCAAGGTGCAGCTTGTCGACACACCGGCGTTGAATGCAATCAACGCCCGGCTGTGCGATGACTTCATTGCCGATTGTGAAAAAGTCATGTTGCGCTGGAATCGCGTATTCCAGACGCACGATCTTGACTACTCACTGAAACTGCCGCATCGAGCGTTCCATCGCGCGGTTGGCGAATTTTCAGGCACGTTCGCGACGGACGCGGGCGAGCTAATTTCGGAGTCCGCATGGCAGGAGCGTGAACACGAGTGGCTGCCGGCGGACAGCGATCTGGGATACATCCTTTCGCTGATGCAACTGCAAACGACGCCCGGTAAATACGCGTCGTGGATTGCTGCACCGCGGGCCGGAATCAATGGCCAGCCCGGCGAATTCGAATACGTCAAACTCGCGGCGGCGTAAGGAGGGACTGATGAACGCTCAACAGGCTTTCTCCGAAGCGGTGGCGACAATTACCACTCGTATCGCCGGCAAGAATCTCGATGGCGATCTGCGGTCGTTTCTCGATGAGAGTTTTCCGCCGGGCGGCGAGGCTTTCGACGACCTGGCCGAGCTTTGCCGGCAGGGAATCGATGAAGGCTGGCTTTGCGACCGCGAGCATGGTGGCATCAAATTCGGCCGCATCATCAAGCAAGGCCCCGAAACGAACGGTTTTTCGGTCGATGTGGTGTTGATGGACGATATCAAAGGGCCGTATCACGGCCATCCCAATGGCGAGATCGACATGATCATCCCGGAAACCGCAGGCGCGAAGTTCGATGGTCAGGGCCAGGGATGGTTGGTCTACGAACCCGATACCGAGCACTACCCCACCGTGACGGACGGCAAGGCAATCGTGCTTTACCTGCTGCCAGAGGGTGAGATCGACTTCACCCGAACACCAGCCTAGGCAATCACAGCTCATGTCAGATCACAAATCAATGGAATCGATCGTTGTTCGCCTGGCCGGCGACTCCGGCGATGGCGTGCAACTCATGGGATCGCAATTCATTGCATCGACTGCATTGAGTGGCAAAGACTTCGCGACGTTTCCGGACTACCCGGCGGAAATCCGCGCGCCGCTAGGTACAACCTTTGGTGTATCCGCTTACCAAATGAACATCGGTGCGAGCCCGATTTCTACTGCCGGCGACGCACCGGATGTCCTGGTTGCATTCAATCCGGCGGCGTTAAAGGTCAGCTTGCCGTTGCTGGAAAGTGGTGCATTGATTATCGTCAACAGCGACAGTTTCACCGCACGCAACCTGACCAAAGCCGGCTATGACAAAGATCCACGGGAAACCGGCGCCCTGGACAGCTTCCAGGTAGTGTCGGTCGATATCAGCCACCTTAATCTCGAGGCGGTCAAACCCTACGGGCTTTCGAAGAGCGACGGCGACCGTTGCAAGAATTTCTGGGCACTGGGCCTCCTCATGTGGATGTTCGATCGTGATCTGTCACCGATCGAAGACTGGCTCAGTAAGAAATTCGCGAATAAGGAAGTCGTTAAAGACGCAAACGTGACCGCATTGCGCTCGGGACACGCATTCGGTGAAACAGCAGAACTTTCAGAGGCGTTGCCACGATTCAATATCAGCACAGCAAACATGCCGGCAGGCGAATACCGGGGTATTACCGGTGCTGAAGCATTGTCGCTTGGCCTCGCGGCTGCGGGTGAACTGGCCGACCGGCCGCTGCTGTTTTGTTCATACCCGATTACCCCGGCATCACCACTGTTACACCGGCTGGCGCGGCTCGGTGATCTGGGTGTTGGAACGTTTCAGGCAGAGGACGAGATTGCGGCAATCTGTGCCGCCATCGGCGCGTCTTATGGTGGAGCGATCGGCGTAACGTCGAGTTCGGGTCCGGGCATTGCGCTGAAGACCGAAGCGATGGGTCTTGCCGTCAATGCGGAATTACCGCTCGTCATCGTCAACTCGCAGCGCGGCGGACCATCGACCGGTTTGCCGACGAAAACCGAGCAATCCGACCTGTATCAGGCTGTCTACGGCCGTAATGCGGACACGCCAATACCGGTTATCGCGGCCAGGTCTGCTGGTGATTGTTTCTATACCGCGATCGAGGCGGTGCGCATCGCGCTCAGACATATGACGCCGGTAATTTTGCTAAGCGACGGTTACCTCACCAACGCAGCGGAGCCGTGGCTGATCCCGGACATGAAAGACTTCGAGCCGATCGCTTCCAATGCACCGCCAATACCTGATGATAGCCGTGACACTCAGGGCATGGCATTCGAGCGCAATCCCGAGACCCAGGGGCGGCCCTGGATTACGCCGGGCATGCCCGAGCTTATGCACAGGCTGGGCGGCATCGAAAAAGATATCGACACGGGTCATATTTCCTACGAGCCTGAGAATCATCAGCGCATGACAGACATGCGTGCAGCCAAAGTCGAATCCGTCGCCAACTTCATTCCGCCGCAGGAAATAGAGCTTGGTACGGAAGAAGGGGAGTTGCTGGTCATCGGCTGGGGATCGACCTATGGACCGATTTACCAGGCGGTGCAGGAAATTCTCAGCTCGCATCGCGACGTCAGCTACACGCACCTGCGATATATACAGCCGCTGCCTGGCAACTTAGGCGAACTCGCCGGCAGGTTCAATCAGGTACTGGTGCCTGAGATGAACATGGGACAGTTATCGAGCCTGCTGCGCGACAAACTTGGCATTAATACGACCCCGTTCTGCAAAGTCACCGGGCTTCCGTTCCTGATCAGCGAACTGACGGAACGAATTAGCTCGATGCTGCCTGCAGTTGTTACGGCCGTTAATGAACCTGTAGCGAAAGGAAAGGCGTCATGACCGCCGTACTGACCGCCAAGGACTTTACGACGTCGCAAGAGGTTCGCTGGTGTCCGGGCTGTGGCGATTACGCGATCCTGAAAACTGTAACAAAAATGCTCGCGGAAGTCGGAGCACGGCCGGAAACGACGGCGTTCATTTCCGGCATCGGCTGTGCAGCGCGATTTCCCTACTACGTCGAGACTTACGGATTCCACACGATTCACGGGCGCGCGCCGGCAATTGCGACTGGGCTCAAGCTCACGAACCCGGAGATCGATGTGTGGGTGGTGACCGGTGATGGTGATGGCCTGTCCATTGGCGGCAATCACCTGATGCACGCGCTGCGCCGCAATGTCGGTCTTAAGATTCTGCTTTTTAATAATGAGATCTATGGTCTGACCAAAGGCCAGTACTCGCCGACCTCCAGGGTAGGCACGAGGTCACCATCAACGCCTGGCGGATCGATCGACTCTCCACTATTGCCGGGACAATTCGCACTGGGCGCCGGCGCAAGATTTTTCGCGCGTGCTATCGATACCGACAAAGTTGGCCTCGGTGACGTGCTCAAACAGGCACATGCGTTCGATGGGGCCTCGATGACCGAGATTTTCCAGAACTGTATTGTCTACAACGAGGACGTGTTCGCTGATTTCACGGATCGAAAATCGGCTGCGGACACGCAACTGCGGTTGAAGCATGGCCAGCCAATGCTATTCGGTGCTGATAACGAAAAGGGTATGCATTTCAACACTGAGACATTCTCGCTGGAAGTAATCGACGCCAAAGCGCATCCGGACCAGGTGTTGCGCCACGACGAAAAGAAAAAGGTGCTCGCGCAGTTACTCGTCGAGCTGAAAGCACCGATGGCGCTTGGGGTTATTTACAAGAACCCCGGCGAGAGCTTCGAGAAGTCCTGGTATGCACCACGCAAGAATGGCCTGAAGCGTTCGGGCAGTGTAAATGACGCCCTGCGCAGTTCGAACACCTGGACGGTGAGCTGAGATGCCTTCTGCGCAAAACGGTAATGGTGCGGGAATTCCGCAAGGAATGACGGCTGCCGTTTTGACGGTGAATGACGACATGTACCCGGTGGTCTTTCCGACGCACCATACCTTGCTCGAAGTCCTGCGCGAGGAGTGCAAACTCACTGGTACCAAACATGGCTGCGAACTCGGCGAATGTGGAGCCTGCGCAGTACTGGTGGACGGGGAACCGGTTTTTTCGTGCCTGCAGATCACGACGGATGTCATCGGCAAATCGATTCGGACAGTCGAGGGACTGCAGAACGGCAACGCCCTGCATCCCTTGCAAGAGACGTTCGCAGACCTCGGTGCGGCGCAATGCGGTTACTGCACGCCCGGCATTCTGATGGTTGCCGAGGCGTTGCTGGCGAAAGAACCCGAGCCGGATGACGAGCAGATCGCGGAGGCGCTCTCGGGAAATATCTGCCGCTGTACCGGCTACAACCGTATTGTCGAAGCCGTTAAATGGGCCGCTGCCAAGAGGCGAGGCGATAACTGGCGGCCCGACGAAGCACTGTTCATGGGGAACGAAATTCCCCAATAGGAAATTGCATGGTCAAGGCATTTTCAATACCGCAAGCGGAAGAAACGGTTGAAGAGGATCTGAATATCATCGGCAAGCCGTTTCGGCGCGTCGATGGCCGTGCCAAGGTGACCGGACAGACGCGCTTTGCAGATGACCTTCATTTTCCACGCACCGCGTACGTCAAGCTGGTGCGCAGCACCGTGCCGCATGCGCGTATCAGGAACATCGATTTTTCAGGCGCGCTGGCGATGCGTGGCGTGCTGGGGACGCTGACAGGCGATGAGTTGCCAAATTTATTCGGCATCATGCCGGTGTCTGAAGACGAGCATGCACTGGCGATCGATACCGTGCGTTTCGTCGGCGATCCGGTCGCGGCGATCGTGGCGGTATCGGAGGACATTGCGCATGCTGCCGCACTGGCCGTCAAAGTCGAATACGAATTGCTGCCGACGATCTCGAGTTTCGCCGAGGCGCTCGCGACGCCGGAACCGCAGATTCACGACTATGCCGATGACGGCAACATACACAAAAAAGTCTCTTTGAAATTCGGTGATGTTGAGCAAGGATTCGATGACGCAGACCTGATCCTCGAGGATGACTTTTTTTACGAGGGCAGCAATCACCTCGCACTGGAACAACATTCTTCCATCGCCGTCACCGAAGACGACGATCGGGTCACCGTGTATTCGTCGACTCAGTGTCCGCACTACGTGCATCGCGCACTCACAAAGACGCTGGACATTCCAGCCTCTCGGATCCGGGTCATTGCCTGCTCCAACGGCGGTGCTTTCGGCGGCAAGAGTGATCCCTTTAACCACGAAATTGTCGTCGCGAAGCTGGCACTCAAGCTCGGGCGGCCGGTAAAGATCACGCTGACCCGCGAGGAAGTCTTCTATTGTCATCGCGGCCGCCACCCGGTGCAGATGCATCTGAAAACCGGCTTCCGCAAAGACGGCACGATGACGTCGCAGCACCTGCGAACAACGCTGGACGGTGGCGCTTTCGGCAGCTATGGCGTTGCCAGCACCTACTACACAGGCGCGTTGCAGACCACGACCTACAAACTGCCGAACTACTGGTTCGAGGGCGCACGTGCATTCACCAACAAACCCCCTTGCGGACCCAAGCGCGGCCACGGCACGCCGCAGCCGCGCTTCGGTTACGAGATCCAGCTTGATAAAGCCGCGCACGTGCTAGGCATCGACCCGGCGGAACTGCGTCTGCGAAATCTTGTGGAGCCGAATACGATCACCTCCAACTGGTTGCGCATTGGCACGATTGGACTGAAGGAATGCATCGACGCTGTCGTCAAGGGCAGCGAGTGGAAAGAACGCTACGGCAAGCTGCCCGAAGGCCGCGGTCTCGGTATTGCCTGCAGTGCTTACATGACCGGCGCGGGCCTGCCGATCTACTGGAATCACATGCCGCAATCCGGCGTGCAGATTCAACTGGATCGCAGCGGCAACGTTGCCGTGTTCTGCGGCGAAACCGAGATCGGGCAAGGGTCCGACAGCGTCCTGGCTGCAGTGGTCGCCGAAGTTCTCGGCATCGACCTTAAAGACATACGCCTGTGCGTCGGTGACACGGATCTCACGCCTGTCGATCTTGGCAGCTACTCATCACGCGTCACCCTGATGGTCGGTCATGCAGCAAAGCAGGCGGCCGAAAGGGCGCGTGACAAGATCGCCGAAGCAGTTGGCGAGCACATGGAATTGCCGCAGGATGCATTGGTTTTTGCAGACGGTCAGGTGTTCCCGGCACATGATCCGGACAAGGGAATTGCGTTTAGCGAAGCCGTCGTTATCGCCGAGTCGCGGCACGGCACACTGGGCGCGACCGGTTCCTACATTCCGCCGCGTGCGCCGGGACGATTTCGCGGTGCTGGTATCGGACCGTCACCGACCTATTCTTATTCCGCGAGCGTCATCGAGGTTGAGGTTGATTCCGGGACCGGCCTGTATGACGTGAGAAAAATCTGGATGGGGCACGATATTGGTCGCGCGATCAATCCCGTCCTCGCACTGGGACAGATTGAAGGCAGCATTTACATGGGCCTGGGCGAGGCCGTCATGGAAGAACAGGCGTTCCGCAGATTGCCGAAACGCCTGTCACCGTCGCTCGTGCACAAGATGCCCTCGATGCTCGAGTACAAGAGCCCCGGCTTCCACGATATGCCGGAAATCGTCAGTTACATGATAGAGACAGACGATGAGCGCGGCCCATACGGCGCCAAGGAAGCCGGCCAGGGGCCATTGCTGCCGATCATGCCTGCGCTCGCTAACGCGATATTCGATGCGGTTGGCGTGCGTGTCGACCAGGTGCCGATACACCCGGACATGATCTTGAAGGCATTGCAGGAAAAGCAGCATGGCCGCGAAGCGCGCGTCGGGCCGAAAAAGTTTCCGGATATCGATTATGGTGAACCGCTTATCGTGCACACGCCGCAACAGGGTGGTGATGGACGGGCCGCAGACGACCCGAAATCGAAGAGCAAGGGTTTGCGTTCTGCATCGGGCACCATGAAAGAGCGCGACGATGCCTTGAAGGAAAAGAGCAGTGCTACGCTTACCACCGATTAGGCTGGAGTCGCCGGCAACCGTTCAGGACGCCGCAAAATTAGTCGCGGACGGTAATGCACGACTCGTTGCCGGCGGGACGGACCTGTGGCCGAATATGAAACGGCGCCACCAGAAAGCCGAAACTGTGATCAGCCTGATGTCTATCCCGGGGCTGTCCGCGATCGACTCCACGGGCACCGACATTCGCATCGGCGGTACTGCCACACTCGCCAATATCATTCGCGACGATAGTATTCGCGAACGATTCCCGGGGTTTGCGAAAGCGCTTGCCTCGATCTCATCTCCACCACTCAGGAACATGGGCACCATCGGCGGCAATCTTTGCATCGACACTCGTTGCACCTATTACAATCAGACCGAGGAGTGGCGCCGCTCGATCGACTACTGTCTCAAGGAAGAAGGTACGATCTGCTGGGTTGCCACAAAATCGTCGCGCTGCTGGGCGCACACCGCGAGTGATTCAGCGCCGATGCTTTGTGCGCTGGACGCGACGGTTAAACTGGAGTCTGCCAAAGGAGAACGTGAGTTACCGCTGGCGGAGATGTATGTGGATGACGGCATCGATTACCTGTCCAAGCAGGCGGACGAGATACTGACCGAAGTGAAAGTGCCGGGAACGAGCGATAGCAGCCAATGCCGCTCTGCATTCTGGAAACTCAGGCGACGCGGCTCCATCGATTTTTCTACCATGTCCGTAGCCGCTGCAGTTTGGATAGACGACAGCGAAATTGTGACACGCGCCAGCATGTACCTTGGCGCCGTCGGTCCGGCGCCGATGCCGGTTGCCGACATCGCCTCTGTTCTGGTCGGCAACAAGATTACGGAAGACGGCATCGCAGAGATCGCGCATGCTGCACATAAGATCGCCAAGCCGATGGACAACACCGATTTCTCGCCATCCTGGCGCGGTAAAATGACCGAACAGTATGTAGCAGCCGCTCTACGGGAAATCGCCGGCTTGCCGCAGTTGCGCATGCAACCGCGGCATATGCTCAAGGTCGTCTAAGCGCTGTAAATACGTAGCGGTCGCCGAATTTTTGCACTAAGCTTCGTTGAATAGACGCGGCATTGTGTGTTACGCATTCCACCCAACAATAAGAAACGAGGGGGACAGCCATGAACCGACGCCGGTTCGTTCAATCAACCGTTGCCGCGGCAGTCGCCGCGTCACTACCAGCCAGCCACGGCCTGGCGGCCATCCTGAGTGGCTCGATGGGTGTCGACGCGGATATCAATGCCGTCACCGGCGATGGCGCCGAGGTCACCCTGCAACGCGCTGCCGTAAAGGAGCTTGGAGATAGCTTGCGCGGTAGTCTCCTGTTGCCGGGTCACGAGGCTTATGAAGAAGCGCGTCGCATACTGAATGCGTCTATCAACAAGTATCCGGCGCTGATCGTGCAGTGCAGGGGCTCAGCGGACGTAAAAAACGCCATTGATTTTGCGCGTGAGTCAGATCTCCTGGTTGCCGTCAAATGTGGTGGACACAGCTTTTCCGGAAAGTCGACCTGTGATGGCGGCATGATGATTGACCTGAGCGCACTGCGACACGTTCGCATCGACCGTGAGGCACGCATTGCCAATGTTGCGGGCGGCAGTCTGCTGGCCGAAATGGATCACGATACGATGGCGTATGGCCTGGTTACGACAGCGGGGACAGTCTCGCACACGGGCATCGGCGGTCTGACTTTGGGCGGCGGCTTTGGCAGGGTCGGGCGGCGATTCGGCCTCGCACTCGACAATGTACTTGGCCTCGATATCGTCACGGCCGATGGCAGGCTTCTCCACGCCGATGCGGACGAAAACCCTGACCTGTACTGGGGTCTGCGCGGCGGCGGCGGCAATTTCGGCGTGGTGACGAATTTTGAATTCCAGTTGCATCCGATGAACCGCGAGGTTATCGGCGGTACGGTCGTGTTTCCGATGAGCGAAGCAAAGAGCGTGCTGAACTTCTATGCGGACTACGCAGCCAACGCGCCTGATGAGCTTTACCTGGACGGCGGTATCACAGCCAGTGCGGGCCAGCCAGCAGGTGCGTTTCTACACGTGTGCTACAGCGGCCCGATGAACAGAGCGGATAGGGTGATCGAGCCGATTCGAAAAGCCGGCACGGCCGCATTCGACGGCATCAAGGCTGTGGACTACGTGGCACTTCAGAGATCAGGAGATACCAGCGACCCGCGCGCCCGGGGTGGTTACGTGAAGTCGGGTTTTGCTTCAGAGATCACGCCTGAGATGATCGATGACATCCTGTATGGATTTGATGAGCATCCGCAGCGTGGGATGACCGTTGTATGGCAACACGCGGGCGGGGAAATCGGCCGCGTGGAATCAGACGCGACTGCATTCGCACATCGCAACGTTAAACACGATACGCTGATGCTGATGGACTGGCCCGTCGACATCGACTCAACTCCGCATGTCAAATGGCTCAAGGATTACTGGGCGACTGTCGAGCCGCATACCCGCGGCTTTTATACGAACGATGCCAGCGATGTGTCTCTGCAAAAGATACATAGGAACTACGGCAATAACTACGACAGGTTGCTGGCCCTGAAGAACAAGTACGATCCAGGCAATTTGTTTCGTCTGAACGCAAACATTGTGCCGACTGTTTAGCGTCGGCACCGGATACTCGGAGTATTGCGAGCGGCGCTTCAAGCCGCGCGCAAGACTACTGTGCTTATTTTCGAGTCCGCTTTATTGCTAACCATTGGAGGCCTGTAATGAGCAGCCATACGGCGCCACAAAAAACTCGTGAATTTCATAATCATCATTTTGATTCTACGATCTGGAACGATTTCGAGTTTCGGGATGATGACATCATCATCGCCACGTATGCCAAGGCAGGGACGACCTGGGTGCAACAAATAGTTGCTCAGCTTCTGTTTGACGGCGCGGAGGATCTCGAGACAGCGGAAATGTCACCCTGGATGGATCTTCGCGTGCCGCCGAAGGACGTAAAGCTGCCGATGGTTGCTGCCCAGACGCACCGGCGATTTCTCAAGACGCACCTGCTGGTCGATGCGCTGGTCTTTTCGGAGCAAGCGAAGTATGTGTACATCGGCAGAGACGGGCGCGATGTCGTCTGGAGCATGTACAACCACCATGTCAACGCGAATGAAGCCTGGTACGACGCGCTGAATAATACGCCGGGTAGGGTTGGACCGCCGATGGAGCAGCCGCCCGACACAGTCACGCAGTACTACCTCGACTGGGTGGATCGGGATGGCCATCCCTGGTGGCCGTTCTGGGAAAACATAAGATCGTGGTGGGCAATCAGAGATTTGCCCAATGTCTACCTGCTACATTTCACCAATCTGAAAAATGACATGCCGGGCACCATCCGCCGGCTGGCGGAATATCTCGAGATCCCGATCAACGAGGATAAATGGGACGATATTTTGCTCCATTGCAGCTTCGATTACATGAAAGCGAACGCGAGCAAGAGCGTACCATTGGGTGGCGCATTCTGGGACGGTGGCGCGAAGACGTTTATTCACAAGGGGACCAACGGCCGCTGGCGCGACGTTTTGAGCGATGACGAGGTTGCGACATACGAGCAACGCGCCAAGAAGGAGCTGGGCGAGGAATGCGCGCACTGGCTGGCAACAGGCGAGGTGTAGAATCTCGCAGGAAATGACCGGTGTCCTCAAACGTGGGGCCGTAGCTCAGATGGGAGAGCGTCGCGTTCGCAATGCGAAGGTCGGGAGTTCGATCCTCCCCGGCTCCACCAATTGAAAAAATACCATCAGGATAATAAACATGATGAGAACCAGAAAAGGAAGAGTCATACGATACGTGTTTTTTCTGACTGGTTGCCTGATCTCGTTTAGACTGGCCGCGCAAACCAATCCTCTCTGGACCCAGCAGAAAGTCAGGAACTACTTACCGCATATGACGGCTCCAGAGGTCGAGGCACTTTTAACAAGAACAGATATGGTGATCATTCCTGTCGCGTCCTTGGAGCAACATGGTAATCATCTTCCTATCGGCACAGATTTTATTAACGGCGTCGAGAGGTGCAAGCTCATCGCCCAGGAACGGGATATCCTGGTAGCCCCGGTGTTAATGGCGGGGCAATCTCCGTATCACATGGGGTTTGCCGGTACCATTACGCTCAGCGCGGAAACCATACTCAAAGTACATCTTGAAGCAGTCGAGAGCTTGATAAAACATGGGTTCAAACGGTTTGTGATTATGAATGCCCACGGTGGTAATCGGGCAATATCAACCTTATTAGTGGACCAGATCAATCAGACTACTGCCGGGGTTGCGGTTAGTTTCGGCGAAGCAATCAGGCCATTTATGGAGCCATCTTCAGCAGCACCGAGCACAGTGCTGGACAGGCATGGCGGCACCGGAGAAACATCGAATTCCCTGTACCTGATGCCTACGCTCGTACAACTGGACAAAGCAGTTCCTGCCGAATTGACGCTCCCCGGGCATTTGGAAGACATGCTTCCCGAAGTTATAGAAGGCGAACCGACAGCGTTGATGCTTTTTCTTGCCGAGGGATTAAAGGCTGAAGAAACGGGAAAGAAAACATCGTCGGTTGAGATGTCTACAACCGGAGTCTGGGGCGAGCGAGACCCCAGGGAAGGAAGCGCTGAAAGAGGGGAAGATATCACACGAAGAACAATCAGTGCTGCAGTCAAATTTATCGACCGATGGAACGAATTGGCAGGTCTTGCAAGAAAGGATTAATGCATCCTGAAACTGCACTTTGGGTGCGATGTGAACCTGTCAATTGTTTTATTGTTATTTCGGTTACCGGTCAGTATCCAATGCAGGCAGCCGCCGCCTTATTTCCCCGGGGATGGGCGCAGCCACGAATTCACTGGAGCCGGCCTCGCGATAGCGGGCACAGACCCGGGTTTCCATTCCTTCCGTACATAAGTCTCCGTCGATACGGACCTCGTGCACCATGTCGAAGGACTTGCGCTTCCATTCGCTGACGTAGCTCGTAATCTCGAGGGTGTCACCCAGGCGGGCCGGTTTGATGAATTTTGATTTCGCCTCCGCGATGGGCAGGCCAAGCAGACCGAATTCATTTTGTAAGACATCAAGAGTCAGACCTGCCTTGGCAAACAGCCGCCAGGCGCTGGCATCGAACCAGCGGAAGAAATGCGGATAGAAAACTATCGTGGCGGGGTCAGTATCACCGAACTCGACCGGAACGACGAAGGTGCTTTTCATAGCGGCCTATCAGCCGGATAGCCGTCATCGCCCCAGACCACCCACTTCGATTTTCCGTTTCGCTGGATTCTGATCGGGCGCAGCTTAATGATTTCCTCTCGCGCCCTGGTATTCGCCCAGTCGAAAAGTTCATCGATTGTCGCGAACTTCGCCACGTCCAGCAGGTTTCTGATTGTAGGGAAGGGCAGCTTCATGCTGCCATCGCGCGAGCCGGCGAGCGCCTGGCTTGCAGTCAACCAGCATAGGTCGGTTATTTCGCTGCCATCGTGAGTCGCGTCCTGCGTGGTCGGCGTTTCAGCAAGGAAGAAACGGGTTGACCATCTTTTCGGCTGATCAAGCGGTGTTTCCCAATGCGCGAAATAGTGCAGCGCATCACAGGCGAGGCGCAGTCCCTGTGTTTTCAGGAATGCCGACCAGGGGACACGTCCCTGGTCGACTTCCACGCGCAAAGCCTGCAGCTGCGGCGAGTCGGATGCCCACTCTCCTTTGTTATATCGCGCAAGCAGGATGCCGGTCTCCTCGAACAACTCCCGGATTGCGGCGCTGTAGTAGTCAAGACCATCTCCGGATACTTCGAGTACGGCATTGGCCTCGCCGGCCGTCTTGCCGTCGATCCGGCCGTGCGCGTCCGATTCGTCATGATCGACGACACCACCTGGAAATGCGTAGCTGTCACCGAACGCATCGCCTGCGCGCCGCTTGACCATCAGCAGTTCAGGAGATCCCTGGCGCTCACGCAGCAGCACAATTGTCGCGGACGGTAGTGCCGGTACCGGGTTATCCATGGACAAATTCTACTTCGAGCCGGTTTTCCTGTAAGGATTAAATGCCGTGTTGTCCACCGGTGACAGCTCGGATTCAGGTAACGGGGGTGTTGGCACATAGTGCAACGGCTTTGCCCCGCCGGCTTCGACTCGTGCCAGTGCTTCGTCCGGCGTCTCAAGCAACTTACCGGCGGCAATTGCCTCCTTGCGCTTCGGCATGAATACCATGCCATGACTGTTAGGCGGCGGCATCTGATTTGCATTGTAGTAGGCGATCTTCTGCGTTTTTGCATCGATGAAGCGATTGAGATTCAGATCGCGTTTGTTGACGCCTTTCCGCGGTTCGACACAAACGCCATCGACGATCTCGAGGTCGAGCCACCACTTTTTATGAGGATTGCGGATGCCATGTCCAAGCCAGTCATCAAGCCGGGTCGCGATAGGGACGAGATATGGCTTCGTCCAGCGCGCGTTAATGCCAAGCCAGCTCGCAACTTGTGTTGCGATCGGCCCGTCCCAGGTGACGACTTTGTTCAGCGGACAGGTTTTCATGCAGCGGCCGCAGGCGAGACCGCGCTGATTGGTCAGGCGATAGCGTGCACAGCGTTCGGCGTCGAGCTTCCACATCTCGTAACCATTGAACATGACCTTGTCGCCCCAGGTGATCGCGTCGACCGGGCACTCGCGCGCGCACTTGCGGCAGTTGGTACAGAAATACTGCAAACCGAAATCAATAGGCTTGTCGGGTACCAGCGGGATATCCGTTGTCATGACCACTGATTTGAAACGCGGTCCGACGAACGGGTTCAGAACGAGTTCGCCAATGCGGCTCAACTCGCCAAGACCTGCAAGGAGAATAAGAGGGATGTGTAAGACTTCGGAATCGGCATTGGTTTGTGCGCGCGAAGAAAAACCCAGAGTTCGCAGGTGCTCGGCCATGATGCCTGCGATAACTGCGCCGCGCATGTAGGCGCGCATTGATTGCGCACCCGAGATGAAATCGTCGCCCGATGCGCCTTCCATCGTGTCGTATTCCTGGTCGATCAGCATAACGACTGCATATTTGTGATGACACTCGATCGGCTCGCCGCCATCGACATGCGAATACCAGGCGTAATCCGGAATTTTACAAACGCCGGTGAGTTCGGCGCCGAGAACATAGGACAGTGATTTGAGTGCTCGCGTGTTCTCTTCGGCATCACTGCAGGACACGTGCGGTGCATCGGCGACCGGCCCGTCCTGATGCGGCACCATCGCACCAATTTGCTTGACCATGGCAGCCGCCAGTGGATGCTTGAACGCGAAACGAGATCGTTCGGCCTGTGTCTTTGCGCCGAGATCACCATGGATCGCGCGATCGAAAAACGACGCGCGCTTCGGCACACGCGGCACTTCATCCTCGATGATCAATGTGGTCGGCTTGTCGACGCGATCTACCGTTTCCATTGCGAATTTGCTGAGATGGGTCGCCCTGCTGTTTTGCCGCCATCGCTCCAAACCGGATGTTGCGCCGCCGATGCCGAGCCAGTACGCAACATTTTTCGCTTTCATCGCAGAACGCGGCGAGAGCGGCTGATCGGTTGCCAGTTCATAGTCCGTGGTTACAGCACAGACAGAGTGTCGGTCGTCGACATAAGGACTAGTGATGCCGCCGCCGGTGCGAACACCGAGGCCGGACATCACTGTCAGGCGATCGAGGTCGACGGCGCCATGCCGGCTGTCGTGGGCGACAGCCGCGAATCCCATCTGCTGAATATGGTTGGCAATACTGATCGCGATTTCATACGCGCGAAACCCGGCGATCTCCTCGATGACATCTCCCACCCAGGATTTTGCCAGCGAACCATTTTCCGGTGTGCGGCTGTGCTCGACCAGTACCACGATGGCATGGCTGTGGGCCAGCGGCGTGCTATCTGCAAGCCAGCAGGAATCGACAAGCTCGCAAATCCCGATATGACTGGCGTTCAGGAAATATCCGGCGCCCTTGATGTCGATCATGCGTCTTTCCAGATCGTCAGGTACGGGCGCTTTTGCCGGAGCCGGCTGGCTGTCGCGCAACTGGTGGAATATCTGGTGGTATTTCTCGACTGCCTCCCCGAATCCCTCCGTTGCCGGTTTTTCATTCGGCGATGTAGCCGATTTCGGCAGGCTGATTTCGAAGTCACGGATCGCCGGGTCCCTGGCGATTCGCTCCAGTGGGTAAGGGCCCAGGTGATACGGCCGTGCTTTATTGGAGAAAAAGATCATTATTGATATCTGTAATTATCAGTACAGTATTATTCTATCAACATTAACCGGGGTCGAACCGCATTAACCGGGGTCGAACCGAGGTTTTGAATTTCGCCTGCGGCGTCGACAGTTGCGAACCGGCCCAAAACCTCGGTTCGACCCCGGTTAATTTGGAAATAACTTGTCGAGCAAAGCGCTGTAGCCCTGGATGGCTGTGCGCTGCATGTAGAAAGACAGGCCCCTGGCGCCACCAAGTTCCTCACCGCCACCGGCCCTGCCGGGACCGCCGTGGACCAGGCCTGGCAACACGGTGCCGGGCCCGGGCGAGATGCCGGCGACTTTTGCGCTGCCGTGCGTCAACCGACCATTATATGGCGCAAGACCGGTGAGGAGTTCACGGGCGAAATCGCGGTCATCGGAGTAAACCGATGAGA
>Ga0209987_10000380_pt1 | contig 23266 bp, 16 predicted proteins | sample N074metaG_FD_182134 | JGI IMG/M metagenome (GOLD analysis project Ga0209987, IMG submission 182134) | Deep subsurface microbial communities from Kermadec Trench to uncover new lineages of life (NeLLi) - N074 metaG (SPAdes) (version 2) | ecosystem: Environmental > Aquatic > Marine > Ocean trench...
AACCGCCACCTATGGGCACTTCGTCCGCGATGACATTGATCTCAGCTGGGAACGCACGGACAAAGCTGACATTTTGCGCGGTGCGGTCGCCGCCTGACCAACCACGTAACGTTTAACGAAGAAATACAAATCCAAGGAGAATTTCATGAGCAGCGAAGCCGTTGCCATTGCAGAGCACGACTATAAAGTTGCCGACATCTCACTCGCCGACTGGGGTCGCAAAGAGATCGCCATAGCAGAAACCGAAATGCCGGGCCTGATGGCATTACGCGAAGAGTTTGCGGGACAAAAGCCGCTGGACGGCGTACGCCTGACCGGCTGCCTGCACATGACCATTCAAACCGCAGTGTTAATCGAGACCCTGAAAGAACTCGGCGCGGACATTCGCTGGTCGTCGTGCAACATATTCTCAACCCAGGATCACGCGGCGGCAGCAATCGCTCAGTCCGGTATTCCGGTTTTCGCCTGGAAAGGCGAATCGGAAGATGAGTACTGGTGGTGTGTCGACCAGACCATCGCCGGTCCGGACGGTTGGCGACCCAACATGATCCTGGACGATGGCGGCGACCTGACGCGCGTATTACACGACAAGCACCCGGAACTAATGGAAGAAATTCGCGGCGTATCAGAAGAGACAACTACTGGCGTCAAACGATTGTACGACATGCAAGCCGACGGCAGCCTCAAGTGCCCGGCATTCAACGTCAACGATTCTGTTACCAAATCGAAATTCGACAATCTTTATGGTTGTCGCGAGTCGCTCGTGGATGGCATCAAACGCGCCACTGACGTCATGATCGCGGGCAAAGTAGCCGTCGTATGTGGCTACGGCGACGTCGGCAAAGGCTGTGCGCAGTCGTTGAAGGGCTTGGGCGCAACCGTCTGGGTAACCGAGATTGATCCGATTTGTGCTCTGCAGGCGGCGATGGAGGGATATCGAGTAGTTGATCTGGATGATGTCATCGAAGACGTCGATATCCTCGTAACCGCAACTGGCAACTACCACGTGCTTTCAGGCCCACAAATGGAGCGCATGAAAAATCAGGCGATCGTGTGCAACATCGGCCACTTCGATAATGAGATCGACGTCGCCTATTTGCAGAAATACGAATGGGAAAACATCAAGCCCCAGGTCGACCACATCATTTTCCCGGACGGAAAACGCATCATCCTGCTGGCCGAAGGGCGCCTGGTTAATCTGGGCTGCGCAACCGGCCACCCCAGTTTCGTCATGTCCAACTCTTTTTCGAACCAGGTACTTGCCCAGATCGAACTGTGGCAAAACAACGATAAGTACGAAAACAAGGTTTACGTACTGCCAAAACACCTGGACGAAAAAGTGGCACGACTGCACCTGGAACGCATCGGCGTCAATCTCACGGTGTTGAGCGACGAGCAGGCGGAGTACATCGGCGTGGACAAGAGCGGGCCTTACAAGCCGGAGCATTACAGGTACTGACCTTTTAGGTCGGGTATTGCACGGGCCGGGGCCTGCGGCCCCTTTCAGCTTCCTGACGTAGTTCAATCATTAATCGCGCCTGTGGAGGCGCTCCAACAGACATTGTTGGAGCGGGCCCGCGCCCGCGATAAGACTCAACCCACCGAGAAAGATGAAAGGGCGCGGCTCATGGGTGGTCTTGTCAGGACCGTCGAGAGGCATGGATGCCGAACCGCCGAGCATACAGGGACGTACTTGCTGCGTGTCCTGACAAGACCACCCATGAGCCGTGCCCGCCTGCCACCAACACGACTAGCACAACCAAACGACCAACCTCACGCCACAATCTGTGACCTCGCCTATGGTCTGGGCATATCCAAGACGCTATTATTCGGCAGCGGTGGCATTTGCGTCATGGCCTCAACACTCCTGATGGAGCCCAATTATCGCGCATTCGACAGATCCAGTTCGGGTATTGCATGTTACTGACCCGCATCTGTTCGCCGATCCGAAATCGGATTTGCGCGGCACGATAACGCGTGATTCGTTGCAACGAGTGCTGGACCACATTTTGGCCTCGGACTGGCCGGCCGATATTGTGGCGGTCACCGGCGATCTCGTTCAGGACGATAGCGCCGAGGCCTATGAGCGGTTCTGCGAACAGTTATCAACATTGGGTCTGCCCGTTCACTGCATACCCGGCAATCACGATGTTCGTGAATTGATGCGCAATGCGTTGCAGAGGCCGTCATTTCATTACTGCGAAAGCGTGCGCATCGGCGGCTGGACGATAGTCGGAATTGACAGCTGTTTAGCCGGCGCAGCGGCAGGCGAAGTATCGGCGAGTGAGCTTCAGAGACTTGGCAAGATTCTTGACGAAAGCAAAGACAATCATGTGCTTATTTGCCTGCACCACCCGCCGCTGCCGGTTGGCAGCAAGTGGCTGGACAGCGTCGGGCTGAATAACGCCGATGTGTTTCTGGAGTTTATAGGACGGCACGAGCAGGTACGCAGCGCCATATTCGGCCATGTACATCAGCCACTGGATGAGACTGTCAATGGTGTGCGAATTATCGGCACGCCATCGACGTGCCGGCAATTCAAGATCAACAGCGACGAATTTGCGGTTGATGACAATCCACCGGCGTACCGGCGTTTAAGCCTGCTGCCGGACGGCACGCTGGACGAAGAACTGATCTGGCTGGAATCCTGACACATTGTTTAGATCTGCCGGACAGTCCCTCTCAAGACTACTGATCGTCACGATCGTCTTTTCCCTGTCAATCGCCAGCGCGCCGGCCGCCGGGCAGCCGGTCACGATGTGGCAGACACACGGTGACCACAACCAGATTTACATTTTGGGTTCCATTCATTTGCTGCGGTCTTCGGACTATCCGATTCCGTCTGCCATTTACGATGCTTACGACGAAGCAGAAGTGCTGATTATGGAACTGGACATGGACGACATGGATCCGATGCAAACCCAGGCGCTGGTGATGGAATTGGGGATGCTGCGCAATGGCGAAACCCTGGAAAGCAAACTCGGTCAGCGGGACTACGCAAAAGCAGTAACGCTCGCAGACGAAATTGGTATTCCTCTGTCGATGCTGGCAGGCACCAAACCGTGGCTGGCGGCCGTAACTGTCGAGACGATGATGTTGACGCGGGTTGGATTCGATCCATCAAACGGCATCGAGATGCACCTGATGAGGCGGGCGAAGAGCGACAATAAAGACATCAGCGGACTTGAAACAGCGCGCCAGCAAATTGAAATGCTGGACAATTTGTCAGCAAAAGCACAAAACGAAATGTTGATGCAGACGCTTGCCGAAGGCGGTCAGATCGAAGAGCTACTGGACGAGATCATCGACGCATGGCGCAATGGCGACATCGCATATATGGAGGAGACGCTTCTTGCCGACATGGCGGAGTCTCGCGAGCTTTATCGCAAAATCGTCGTTGACCGAAACAAAGACTGGGTGCGACAAATCGGCGCATTGCTCGACGATGACGACGACTATTTGATTATCGTTGGCATGATGCACCTGATTGGTAAAGATGGCGTACCGCAATTATTGAGGAATCGAGGCTTGCAGGTCGAGCAGGTCACTCAGTAATTGTTTGAATTTGGTCTAGAGCTCTACCAACTGAAAATCTTCTTTACCCGCACCGCATTCCGGGCATCTCCACGAATGCGTCACGTCGCCCCACCGCGTACCGGTCGGTACGCCGGATTCGACCTCACCGACCTCTTCATCGTAAACGAAGTTGCAGACCAGGCACATAAAGGTATTCATCATTCGACAGTGTGCCGAATAAAGACCTAAGTCAACTGGCGGCGGCGGGCTTTCCGGGCAGCGCTCGGACCTGTAGCATGCGCGAAAACAAAGAGGCCTGATTGATGAGTTTGTTTACAGAAGCGAAGCAATATATTGCCGGTGGCGTGAATTCGCCGGTTCGTGCGTTCGCAGGCGTGGGTGGCGAGCCTGTATTCATCAAGCGCGCAAAAGGCGCCTGGTTAGAAACCGAAGATGGCCGGAAGCTGATTGATTACGTCGGTTCATGGGGTCCGATGATCCTTGGCCACGCCGATGTGGACGTTATTGCTGCCGTCACGAAGGCGGCTGCCGACGGATTGAGTTTCGGAGCGCCGTCGGTCATTGAGACCGAGCTTGCGAAGAAAATATGTTCGATGGTTCCATCCATGGAGCGAATTCGCATGGTCAGCTCCGGCACGGAAGCGACGATGAGCGCTATCAGGCTGGCGCGAGGCCATACAGGTCGTGACAAGATCATAAAATTTGAAGGCTGTTACCACGGTCATTCTGACTCCTTGCTGATAAAGGCAGGCTCGGGCGCACTGACACTCGGCGTGCCAAGTTCACTGGGCGTACCCGGCGGTATCGCCGAACATACGATTACACTCGAGTACAACAACGCGGATGCAGTGGTGCAGGCATTCAAACAGCTGGGCGATGAAGTTGCCTGTGTAATCGTTGAACCCGTCGCAGGCAACATGAACCTGGTTCTGCCCGAAGATGGCTTTCTTGCAATGCTCCGCGAGGTCTGCTCCGAGTCAGGTGCGCTCCTGATTTTCGATGAAGTTATGACCGGGTTCAGGGTCGCAAAAGGCGGCGCACAAGCGCTTTTCGGCATTACGCCGGATCTAACAACGCTTGGTAAAATAGTTGGCGGTGGCATGCCGGCAGCTGTATTTGGTGGCCGCGCCGATGTGATGGCGGACATTGCGCCGGACGGCCCCGTTTACCAGGCCGGCACGCTTTCCGGCAACCCATTGGCGATGGCAGCCGGCCTGACAACACTCGCGGCGCTGGAGGCACCCGGCTTTTACGAAGCACTTGGCGAAAAAACCCAGCGCCTCGCGGACGGCCTGAAATCGATCGCCGAACAGCACGACGTCCCGCTCGCCGTGCAGTCGATTGGTGGAATGTTTGGCCTGGTATTCAGTGACGACGCACCCATGCGCCGCTACTCGCAAATAGCAGCAGCCGACACCGATCGGTTCAAGGCGTTTTTTCACGGGATGCTGGATGAAGGTATTTATTTGGCACCGTCGGCATTTGAAGCCGGATTCGTTTCCATCGTGCATGGTGACGATGAGATCAACCAGACCCTGGCTGCAGCGAACAAAGTGCTGTCAGTGATCTAGCAGCCTGCCGCACCGGGGTCACGTACCGACGCCAGAACTTTTCGTATCATCTTCAATCGTTTCAACGGATCCTCTGTAACGAGAAAATTCTGTTTTTGCTCTGGTGAAATAGGCAGAATTTCTGCGAAGCGATCAGCGACCCAGCCGGCATCATCGTAATTTTTGTCCAGCGATTCATACAGTTTCCCGAGATCGTTCAATACGCCGGCAAGAATATGCGCCAGGGGTTTGTCATCACCGGCAAGTTCTTGCGACGGCTCTGTATCAAGACGCTTTACCTCACCGAGTTGCAGGCCATTATCCTGACGTTCGCTCTGCAGCAGTCGAAATCGCTCCTCGCCTATCGCTGTAATGCCAAGCAGCCCGTCGCTTCCCTGGTACCAGTCGGCAATTCGCGCCAGCGTGCCTACGCAGTGCGTGGTCGCGTCGCCGGTTTCAGTCCCTTCACGTATCAGCAATACACCGAACCGGGAATCGTTTTTAAGACACGAGCTAATCATGTCGAGATAGCGCTGCTCAAAAATGCGTAACGGCAGCGGTCCTCCGGGAAACAATACGGTATGCAGCGGAAACAAAGGAATCTTCATTTCGCTACGGCCTGCCGCTTAAGCCTGTCGCTTTTGTTGCAAAGCCAGTGTCAGTTTTTGTCGTGCGGAACCGAAGCCACCATTACTCATGAACACAACCTGATCGCCCGCCAACAATTGACCGCTTAACGCGGCAACCATATCGTCGTAGTCAGAGTAAAGTTGCAGCCGCTCTTTCAACGGTGACAACGATAATTCGAACTCAGGTGGATAGTCTTTCGGCCGGTACATCGCGACCAAATCGGCTCCGGCAAGCGCGTCTGCCAACGCGTCATTGTGTACGCCAAGCTTCATGGTGTTTGAGCGTGGCTCTACCGCAATAACAATGCGTTGCCCGGGATAACGCCTGCGCATACCTGAGATCGTGCGTCGAATGGAAGTCGGATGATGTGCAAAGTCATCATAAATTGCTATCTCGGATACCGTTGCCGTCCTTTCAAGGCGGCGTTTTACGCCATCAAATCGCGACATCGCATCTACCGCGCGTTCCAGCGGTACGCCCGCGGCGCGCGAGGCAGCGATTGCCGCGATCGCGTTTTCAAGATTGTAAAGGCCGCCCAGTTTCCAGTGTGTCTGTGCAACAGTACCGTCGGGGTCTTTGATACTGAAGCGCCGTTCTGCGGTGTCCAGAAATTGTCCAAACCAGTCCAGCGTATTGTCTGTACCGTACGAATCAACAGGGGTCCAGCAGCCCATATTCAGCATGGTCTGCAAATTGTCGTCGTGGGCTTTCGAGATGATTTTTCCGTTGCCTGGCACCGTCCGTACAAGCTGGTGAAACTGCCATTTGATAGCGTCGATATCGCTGAATATATCTGCGTGGTCGTATTCGAGATTGTTTAGCACCAGTGTGCGCGGATGGTAATGCAAAAATTTAGACCGCTTGTCGAAAAACGCCGTATCGTATTCGTCGGCTTCGACGACGAAAAATCGGGAATCGCCAAGTTGGGCGGACAGATCAAAATTTGACGCAACGCCGCCGATCAGGAAGCCGGGTTTCAGGCCAGCGTCGTGCAGTATCCAGGCAAGCATGCTGGCCGTTGTCGTTTTTCCATGCGTACCGGCTATGGCAATAACGTGCTTGTTGCCAAGAACATTTTCAGCCAGCCACTGCGGGCCGGAGCTATAGGCCATGCCGCGACTCAACACTGCTTCAACTGCCGGGTTTCCACGGCTCAAAGCGTTGCCGATTACCACGCAGTCCGGCTTGGCATTGAGTTGTGCAGGGTCATAGCCTTCAACAACATCGATGCCAAGACGCTTGAGTTGTGTGCTCATCGGCGGATAAACGTTCGCGTCGCTCCCGGTCACCTCATGTCCGCTCGCCTTGGCAAGCGCAGCGATGCCACCCATGAAGGTGCCGCAAATACCAAGAATATGAATATGCATAGAGAGTTCTGTCACAATGTAAAAAAATGATGATCCAATCATCGCACGTAATGCCCTGTCAATTGAACAGCGCCAGACCCTGGTCCCGGATATGCAAAAACCCGTTTTTATCGATCAAATGTCCGATGCTCGACTGATTGAGTCATTGTCAAGCCAGCATCGGGTTGCCGTCGACACCGAGTTTATGCGCGAACGTACCTTTTTCTCGCAGCTCTGCCTGGTGCAGATCGCTAGCGGCGACGAAATTTATTGCGTCGACACCTTGCAAGACGCCCAAAGCGAGTCGAACTCGTCCGCTACGTTCTGGCACGCGCTGATGCGAATTCCCTGGGTTCTGCATTCGGGTCGCCAGGACATCGAAGTCGTTTCGCAGTCAGCAAATCAATTCCCGGTATCCGTATTCGACACGCAGATCGCGGCAGCACTGCTCGGTTACGCACCGCAGATGGGTTATGCCGGACTGGTCGCCGAGTTGTTCGATGTGCAACTCGCAAAATCTCATACCCGGGCAGACTGGACCAGACGACCCTTATCCGCCGCCGTATTGGAATACGCGGCCGAAGACGTTTATTACCTGCTACCTGCTTATGAAATACTGAAAGAAAGACTGTCGGCGCTTGGCCGGCTTTCATGGGCAGAAGAAGATTCCGCCGATCTGTTGCAACCTTCGCTATACGACCTCGACCCGGATCTGGCCATTGCAAAATTGAAAGGGGCAAGAAACCTGGCTGGCAGCGCGCGTAGCGCAGCAGCACGATTGGCTGCCTGGCGCGAGCGCGAGGCAGTTCGCAGCAATCGACCACGGCAGTGGATCATCAAAGACAAGACCTTGCTGGACATTGCAGTGACCCAACCTGACACGGCGGAGGAGCTGGCTGCTATTCCAGGCATGGCCGAACGCACTGCAAAGCGTGCGTCGCCGGCGATTCTATCTGCGATCAATGATGCCAGATCTGATAATAACAAAGACTACCAAGCGCCAGCGCGTCCGGACGAATCGCAGCGGGCACTGCTGAAGGAGTTGCAGCAAAAAATTGCGGACTGCGCGACGGAGCTCGGCGTTGCGTCAGAAATAATTGCGCCAAAGAAAGAATTGTCAGCTGCAACGAGCGGCGATCTGAGTGGCCGCGTGTTCAGAGGCTGGCGCGCGGAGCTTATTGGCAACCATTTGCTTGAGCTTGTTGCGGGTTAACTCAAGACCGCGATAATGCGCTCGTAAACTTCGTCAACCGTGCCCTCAGCATCAATAACCTGCAATTTGCCCCGCAACCGATAATACTCAACCACCGGTTCGGTCTGTGCACGGTAAACATCCAATCTGCTGCTAATGGTCTTTTCGTTGTCATCCTCGCGATGCAGCAATTTTCCACCGGCACGGGTGCATTCCTCCAGCTCCTCAGGCGTTGAGAAATACACGTTAAGCAATTTTCCGCTTATCGAGCAGGTACGGCGTCCGGTAAGTCTTTTTAGCAGGATATCGAAGTCAACGTCCATCAAAACCGCAAAATCCAGCGGCGTACCAAGCTGATCGAGCAGCTCCTCGAGATCCAGCGCCTGGGTTTTGGTCCTGGGATATCCGTCCAGGATAAAGCCATCGGCGGCGTCTGCCTGGGTGAGCCGTTCACTGATTATTCCCAGTACGATGTCGTCGGACACCAGATGCCCGGCATCCATGACCACTTTGGCCTGCTCGCCAAACCGGGTACCCGATGCGATGGCCTCGCGCAGCATGTCACCAGTCGAAACCTGGGGAATATTGCGGTCTGACATGAGTTTTTTGGCCTGTGTGCCCTTGCCCGATCCGGGCGCACCCAGCAATACGATTCGCATTACGATCTCTTTAAAGAAAAACCTGTTTCACTGCATACGGGCGAGGCGCCCTCGAAGGGAGGCATACGCTACCGGCATCGCCGATTAAGGTCAATATGGTTAGTGGAAAAGCGATGAACGAATCGGCAGATTCCGCTATGCTTCGCATCGTTTTTCTTAATCCTCAGAGTTTGATCTTTATGCCAAGAATGAATGCCTTTTATGCCCAGTCGGGCGGCGTGACAGCCGTGATCAATGCGACCGCCGCCGGTGTTATTGAAACGGCGAGAAAGCACACGAGCAAAATCGCAAAAGTATATGCAGGCCGAAACGGCATTATCGGTGCGCTTACGGAAGACATGATCGACACCAGCAAGGAGTCGGCCAGCACCATCGCAGCGCTTAAATTTACGCCTGGTGGCGCATTCGGTTCTGCGCGCTACAAGCTCAAGGGCATAGAGGAAAACAGGGCCGAGTACGAACGCCTGATCGAAGTATTCAAAGCCCACAATATCGGTTACTTTTTCTACAACGGCGGCAACGATTCAATGGATACCGCCCTCAAAGTTTCCCTCATCAGCAAGAAAATGGGGTTTCCCGTGACTTGCATAGGTGTCCCGAAAACCGTCGATAACGATTTACCCGTCACTGACAACTGTCCGGGATTTGGTTCGGTTGCAAAGTACGTCGCCGTATCCACTCAGGAAGCTGCACTGGATGTATTGTCGATGGCGAAGACGTCCACCAAGGTATTCATTCTTGAAGTCATGGGACGTCACGCCGGCTGGATAGCGGCTGCAGGCGGCCTTGCGGGCAAGAACCCGGGCGACGCTCCGCATATCATTTTGTTTCCAGAGGTCCCGTTCCGCAAAGCGGCCTTTCTTAAACGTGTAAAAGAATGTGTCAGGGATTATGACTACTGCGTCGTCGTGGTCAGCGAAGGCGCACGTTATGCGAATGGAAAATTTCTTGCAGAAGCCGGCACCAGGGACGCGTTCGGCCACGCGCAGCTCGGCGGCGTCGCACCGGTTGTTGCCGGTATGGTTCGCGATGAATTTGGCTTCAAATACCACTACGCTATAGCCGACTATCTGCAGAGATCAGCGCGCCATATCGCCTCGGCAACCGACGTCAAGCAGGCATACGCGGTCGGCGTGGCCGCCGTCAAAATGGCGCTGGCCGGTGACAACGCTGTCATGCCGGTCATAAAGCGCGTGTCAGACAAGCCCTACCGCTGGAAAATCGAAAAGGCGCCTCTGGCTCGCATTGCCAACAAAGAGAAGATGCTGCCGAAGCGCTTCATTTCGAGCGACGGGTTTGGCATAACCGAAGCCGCCCGGCGCTATTTGCAACCGCTGATTCATGGAGAAGATTATCCTCCATATATCAACGGCTTACCGAAGACAGTCGCGTTAAAAAACGTATCGGTTCGCAAGCTGCTGGACACAAAATTTGTGGTATGATGCGCCGCCTTGCGGGCGGGACCCATCAATGGATCCGGGAGCGCCAGCGGGACTCTTACACAAAGATAAAGACAAACGTCGTAAGAACCTCAAACATTACGTTTTGTATTGCCCGGGCGACTATCAGTCACCAGGGAAATAATTTGATTGGGAGACAATCTGATGAGTATTGAATTCGCGCTGTGGCTTGCTATTGGGTCAGGCATTCTGGCATTGCTTTATGGCCTGGTATCCACACAATGGATCCTGAAACAGCCGGCCGGCAACGAGCGCATGCAGACCATTGCACAAGCTATTCAGGAAGGAGCTAGCGCTTATATGAATCGCCAGTATCTGGCCATCAGTGTTGTAGGCGTGGTCCTTTTTGTCGCCCTGTTGCTGGCGCTCGGCTGGACGACAGCCATCGGATTCGCCATCGGCGCAATCCTGTCGGGCCTTACCGGCTACATTGGCATGTTTGTATCGGTTCGCGCCAATGTTCGGACCGCGCAGGCTGCAACGATCGGCGTTAGCCCGGCGCTGAACATCGCATTTCGCGGTGGTGCAATCACCGGCATGCTGGTCGTTGGACTTGCACTGATTGGTGTCGCAGGCTATTTCCTCGTGCTGACCAAAATGGGTATCAGCACCGAACACGCTATTCATGCTTTGATTGGCCTGGCCTTCGGTGGTTCTCTGATATCAATTTTTGCACGGCTTGGCGGCGGCATCTTCACCAAGGGCGCTGACGTTGGCGCGGACCTGGTCGGTAAGGTCGAAGCCGGCATACCTGAAGACGACCCGCGCAACCCGGCCGTTATCGCTGACAACGTCGGCGACAACGTCGGCGACTGCGCTGGCATGGCAGCCGATCTGTTCGAAACCTATGCAGTAACAATCGTTGCGACCATGCTGCTTGGCAACCTGGTCGCCCCTGAAGTTGGTTCGGCGGCTGTCATATACCCGCTGGTTCTTGGCGCCGCATCTATCGTTACGTCGATTATTGGCACCTTCTTCGTCAGAACATCCGATGGCGGCAAAGTCATGAGCGCGCTTTACAAAGGCGTTATCGTTGCCGCTGTGCTGGCCGGAATCGCTTTCTATCCGATTACCATGACGATGATGTCGGATGGTGGCAACGCCATGGGCATTTTTGGCTCGGCGCTTATCGGTCTTGCATTGACCGCGGCACTGGTCGTTATCACCGAGTATTACACCAGTACGGAGTACAAGCCGGTCAGAACCATCGCCGAAGCATCTCTTACAGGCGACGCGACCAACATCATTGCCGGGCTGGGTGTGTCGATGAAATCAACGACTCTGCCCGTCATCGCAATATGCGCCAGCATCTGGGGTGCCTATCAGCTGGCACCCGCCGGAGATTCGATGGCCGGACTGTACAACATTGCGATCGCAGCGACCGCCATGCTATCCATGACCGGTGTCATTGTTGCACTTGACGCGTTTGGTCCGATCACGGACAACGCCGGCGGCATCGCCCAAATGTCCGACCTTCCCCCGGAAGTTCGCACGATCACAGACCAGCTCGACGCCGTCGGCAACACCACCAAAGCAGTCACGAAAGGCTACGCCATCGGCTCCGCCGCCCTGGCAGCGCTGGTCCTGTTTGCGGATTACACCAATGCACTTGAAGTCGCGAACCTCGACGCCGTGTTCCACCTCGACGATTACAGAGTCATCATCGGCCTGTTCATCGGCGGCATGGTGCCTTACCTGTTCGCCTCAATGGCGATGGAAGCCGTCGGCCGCGCTGCTGCTGCCGTCGTTATCGAAGTGCGACGTCAGTTCCGCGAAATCGAAGGCATAATGGAGGGCACCGGCAAGCCGGAATACGGCAAAGCCGTCGACCTCCTGACAAAAGCGGCGATCAAGGAAATGATCATACCGTCTTTGCTGCCGATTCTGGCCCCGCTGGCCGTTGGCCTCCTCCTTGGACCCAAAGCACTTGGCGGCCTGTTGCTGGGCACGATCATCACGGGCTTGTTCCTCGCCATCTCAATGACCGTCGGTGGCGGCGCCTGGGATAACGCCAAGAAGTACATCGAAGACGGCAACTACGGTGGCAAGGGCTCAAACGCCCACAAAGCAGCAGTAACCGGCGACACAGTCGGCGACCCGTACAAAGATACGGCCGGACCGGCGATCAACCCGTTGATCAAGATTATCAACATCGTTGCACTGTTGATGGTGCCGTTGCTGTAGTTGATTAGCTCATCGACGAAAAACAGGGCCGCCGGATGTGAGTCTGGCGGCTTTTTTTTGGGTTTTGGCAGGCGGGCGCGGCGCCTGGGTGGTCTCTCTCGGTAGGTTGAGTCTTATCGCGGGCACAGATCCGCTCCAACAGAGTCCCGACGAGAGCCGATCTTCGGGCTCGTGACGAGGCCTTGTTGGAGCGCCTCCGCAGGCGCGATCGAAAGATGCGACCCACAATAATTTCGTCAAGATGACAAAGAGGGACCTGTGGACTGGCGAAACGTTTGCGGGAATAAAGCGGACCGCAGGGAACCGGAGGCCGCCATCTCGCAAACGTTTTGCCGGGCCACAGGTCCCGTGCCACAAAGTCAGACGTTCAACGCCCTGAACGCACGCGTACCCGACTTCCCCAACGCCGACGGGGGTTCAACAAAGTTGCCTTGCACAAAGTCCACGCCGACATTCCGTAGCCAGTCGAAGTCTGCCTGCTCCTCCACTTGCTCGGCCACGACGCGGAATTCCATTGTGCGGGCCAGTTTGATCATCGCCGAGACCATTTCCTGGTTGACCTGATCGGACGCCAGGTTGCGGGTGTAGCTGCCGTCGATTTTCAGGTAGTCGACGGGAAGGTTTCTTAAGCTTGAGAATGCTCCGAGTCCGCTGCCGAAATCATCGAGTGCAAATTCACAGCCGATGCCGTGCAGGACCTCGATGAATCGTTGAGCTTGCTGGACATTACTGCTAACTGCGCCTTCGTTTACTTCGAAGCAAATGCTCTCCGGTGCTACGCCGCTACGATCGAGGGCCTCGACGACAAATTCAAGAAAGCCTTCGTCTGCGAGCGTTTGTCCCGATATGTTGATCGAGCAACTGCGCTTGCCGGGCAGTTTGATTTCGCCGGCATTAATAGCTGCAAGTGCGGCGTTGACTACCCAGCGATCTATTTGCGGCATCAGCTGATAGCGTTCGGCCGGTCGCAAGAACTCGGCGGTGTCAGCGAATCGGCCGCGATCGTCTGGCAGTCGTATGAGCACTTCGACGGCAGGGCCGGTATCGTCGTTGCCGGCCGTCGCGATAATCGGCTGGACAGCCAACTCAAACTTGCCCTCGTGCAGTGCGTCCTGAAGTTGCCTTAGCCACTGAATGTCGCCGCGCTCGCGGGCGATTGCTTCGTCGCGCGCGGAGTAAACATGTATCTGGCCACGGCCTCTTTGCTTGGCGACATAACACGCGGAGTCCGCCGCACTCATCGTGTCCTGCAAATTTCCGCTCGCCGGACTGATTTCCAGCAGTCCAATGGAAATGCCGATATTGAAGATCTTGTCTTTCCACACGAAACGATAGTCGGCAACCGCATTGCAAATATCGCTGGCGATCTGGCGGGCTTTATCGAGAGGACAGCCAACCAGCAAGGTGCCGAATTCGTCGCCGCCAAGACGGCCAACGAAGTCCGAATCCCGCACCTGATCTTTGATCAGCGACGCGACTTCCCGAAGCATGTTGTCGCCCGCGAGGTGTCCGCAACTGTCGTTGACGGCTTTGAATCGATCGAGGTCCATGTAGCAGAGAATGTGTCTTGCCTCCTCTGCTAGCGCATCGTCCATTGCCTCCTGAAGCCGGCGTTCGAATTCACGCCGATTGACGAGCCCCGTGAGCGCATCGTGTGTTGCCTGATAGCTCATTTGTCTGGTCAGGCCGCGAATCTCGCTGACATCATGAAAGACGACCACGGTGCCGGAAATGCTGTTCGCCGGTCCGCGAATGGGTGATGCCGTAATTTCTATCGAGTGCTCCTGCTCTCCATCCCGGCTGACCATCAACGCGCGGCGACCCATATTCACCCGACGGCGCATCGCAAGGCAACGCTCAACAGGGTCTCCCAGAGGTCGCCGGTCCGCCTCATCAACCAGTGAAAACAAATCACCAATCGTGTGCCGGACAGCTTCCTCGCGGTTTGTTCCGGTCATCACTTCTGCAGCACGATTCATGTAATCGATGCGTCCCTCGGTGTCTGTGGTGATAACCCCCTCTGAAATCGATTCCAGCGTATATTGCGCCTGGCGCTTGCTGCGGCCGAGCGACACCTCGATGTTCTTGCGGTAACTCACGTCCCTGGCAATAGTCAGAATGACTTTTCTGCCTCGAAAATCGATAGTGGAGCTTTGCGCCTCGACCCACAGTCCCTGCTCGTCACCGTTGATGAGTTGAATTTCCAGTTTTTCCGGCACGCTTTCACCCGCCAGGCGTTTTGCGACGGTCTTTCTGAACAAAGCACGGTATGCCGGTTTGACCAGATCGGCGACTTCCCTGCCCTCCAGCTGATCCGGAGTCAGGCCCATTAAACCGGCGGCGCTTTCGTTCGCCTGCAATATTTTTTCGTCGTGCACCAGAACGATTTCCGGCATCGTGCGTGCAAAATCAGAGAACAGTTTCTCGCGGTCCTGGATTCTCTCGTCACGCTCGCCCAATGCATCGAACAGGCGATTGATGGTGCTGGCGAGACGGTCGATATCGACCGAACCTGTGCCACTCAGGCGTCGGCCAACGGACGCATCACCGGACACCGCGATCAGTTCGTCATTGAGCGCCATCAAGCGTCTTGTGTGACGACGTCTGTGCCAGGTGAGAACGATGACGGATATGACGGCGATGATCAGTGGAATCGTCACAAAGATCAGAATAATCAACGTCGACGCGGATACCTCATCGATTAGCGTTGACATGCGATGCCTCTGAATAGAATCACTATTTTGCAGTTGTCGCGGCGCAAATTCCGTTTCCCGATCCGGCTATCGTATATGTGATGCCGTGCAACAATCATTTGTTATTATCAGCTCACAACAATCTTCCGCGAGCGGATTTTCGAGGTTTAAGAGCCGATTTTTTCTGCTGAGTTGAAGCATATCCCAGCTACACAGACGCACCGCGGCAATTCACCATAATTCAGTAACCATCGTATCATTGGTGTCAGCGGGGCGTTTCGGCACCGCTTCGCGGAATAAATTTCACGTGTGATGAAACCAGAATGCGAATTACTGCATCTAAGATAGGTCACAGTAAGGGGTTTGGGGCATAGGCTCCGCCTGCGCACTGTCTTTGTGTGGCATTCGACTTGACTGATATAGTGATATAGTTGACTATAACACCCTTAAATATTCGACCGCTTGCGGTCCGGCGTATGGAAATCTAAGTAATGAAAAACATCATAAATTACAAATACTTGGTATTGATAGCGGTCATTCTGACGGTGCCTTTAACCAGCAACGCGGCATCGTTGCTCGAAATCTACCAGCAGGCATTACAGAGTGATCCGTTAATTCACGAGGCTGAGGCAAGGCGCCTGGCAACTGAAGAAGCCACTCCGCAGGCACGTGCATTACTGTTTCCGCAGATACAGGCAAACGCGGGCTGGAACCAGACCGATTCAAGCGGTAATCAACTGATTGTCGATACTGTCACTGGCATCACGTCGGCGGCTTTCGAGGCTGATTCGACGTCAAAAAACTGGGACATAGGATTGCGCCAGACCATTTTTCGCTGGGACCAGGTCGTCGGTCTGAAGCAGGCTGGCAAGCGCGTTGCCCAGGCAGGTGCTATCTACGAAGCTGCGCAGCAAGACCTGATTATCCGTGTGTCTACGCGTTACTTCGAAGTTCTTGGCGCTGAAGACGTACTCACGTCGATTCATGCAGATCGTCTGGCCATCGCAAGACAACTGGAGCAGGCGCAGCAACGATTCGAGGTCGGACTGATTGCCATCACTGACGTACAGGAATCACAAGCGGCCTATGACCAGTCGGTCGCCGATGAAATCGGCGCCAAACGAACCCTGGCAAGGACCAGAGAATTTTTGCGTGAGATTACCGGTCAATATGTCGCGACGCTATCAGCGCCCGTTGAAGAGCTGCCGCTGATTTCGCCGAATCCCGCAGATGAAGCGAGCTGGATCGATCAGGCGATGACGCAGAATCTGGATCTGATTTCGAGCCGACTCGGCGAAGAGGTCGCCAGGTATGAGATTTCGTTCCGGCGCACCGGCCACTATCCAACTCTCGATTTGATCGTAGGGCGCTCGTACAACGAGTCAGTCGGCGAAACGCAGTTTGCAGGCTCGCCCGTATTTCCCGCCGACAGCGATCGAACAGCAGACTCTGTGTCGCTGCAGTTCAACCTGCCAATCTTTAGCGGCGGCAGAACCTCGTCACGTGTTCGAGAGGCCGTCTACCTGCACCGCGCATCCCTGGAGCAGTTGCAGAGGGTAAGCCGCGAAACTGAACGCGCTACGCGCGATGCCTATATGGGCGTTCTGGCCGAAATCAGCCGTGTCAAAGCACTGAAACAAGCTGTAGCGTCCAGTAAAACAGCGCTGGAAGCGACGCAAGCCGGTTTTGAAGTGGGTACGCGCACGATCGTTGACGTACTTGTTTCGCAGCGGGCGCTCTATACCGCAATAACCAATTACTATCGCAGCCGTTACGCCTATGTGGGCAACGTTCTGTTACTGAAGCAGGCCGCTGGCACATTGCAGGTTCAGGATCTGGAAGAAATCGACCGTTGGCTGGTCGACCGTCGGCGACCGGAAGATGTTATCGCCGACGAAGAGGCGAACAACGCAAGCTGAGCTCAGGCGTTATCCGTCGTCTTTGACGGCGGATACGTACTGACACCGTTCATAGTCGGCTCAAGAAGGTCGAGCAATCGCTGCAACGCGCCTCGATTCTGCAGTAACAGCTCCAGTCCCTTGTCGCCGGTCGCCTGCGCCTTGGCAGGATTCGCTAAAAACTCGGTCACGGTCTGCGCCAATTCCTGCACATTGTTAACGATCGTGGACGCGCCGACCTTCGCAAACATATCGGCGATTTCCTGAGTACTGAATAGATGTGGTCCGGTTACAACCGGTTTCGCCAGCGCGGCTGGCTCCAGCAAATTATGTCCGCCAACGCTCACCAAAGTCCCACCGACGAAAGCAACATCGCTTGCCGCGTAAAACAGCGGCACTTCGCCCATCGTATCGCCTAAAAGCACCTCCGTATCCGAATTACACGGCGTGTCTGCCGTGCGGAGTACTGTCTGGAAGTCCATGCGCTCGAGCAACAGGCGCACGGTCGCGAATCGCTCTGGGTGGCGTGGCACCAGGATGAGCAGCGCATTCGGTATCTCGCGTTGAATCAGTCGATGTGCGAGAAGCACCATCTCTTCTTCTTTGTCGTGGGTGCTTGCAGCAATCCAGACGGGCCGATCTGCAAATCGAGATTCGCGCAGCGCTTTGCCGTCTCTCGCTACCGACTCATCAGTTTCAATATCGAATTTGATATTGCCAGTAACCGAGGTTCTCTCGGGGGCCGTTCCCAGCGCCTCAAAGCGGTTGGCGTCTGCCTGAGATTGCGCGGCAATGATAATCCCGTAGGACAGCGTTTCACGAAACAGCGGCAACAGCTTTCGATAGCGCTCGATCGACTTCGCCGATATTCGCGCACTGACGAGAATCAGCGGGATAAGGCGTCGTCCACAAGCATAATAAAGATTGGGCCATATCTCCGTTTCCATGATGAGCGCGATTTTTGGTGACGTGGCGTCAAAGAAATTATTGACCGCTATAGGCGTTTCGAAAGGTAGATAGCAATGCGCCACGCGATCGCCGAACAAACGCTGTGCTCGAGTTCGCCCAGTGGGCGTTACTGTCGTAACAAGGAGCGCTCGCTCGGGAAATCGATCAGCAAGCGCATTTACCAGGGGTGCAGACGCCTGAACCTCACCAACGGAGACGGCATGAATCCAGATGCACCCGTCAGAAAGCTTTGGACAGCCGAAACCAAACCGCTGTCCGAGATTCTCCCAGTAGCTTCTGTTTCTGATGCCACGAAAGATCCAGTACAGGCCGTATACGGGAGACAGCAGGTAAGTGAATACATTGTAGGCGAACCGCATCATTCACTTGTTCTTAAAGCCTGTCGATAATGTTGGATGACGAATATCCATGACGAAATGGCAGCACCCGAACTTCGCCGCCTGCCGAGCGTACTTCACTGGCCCCGACAATATCCTCGGGGGCGTAGTCGCCGCCCTTGGCCAGTATGTCGGGCAAAATTTCGGTGAGCAACCGCAGCGGCGTATCCTCGGAAAACGGTACGACCCAATCGACGGAAGAAAGGCCGGCCAGCACTGTCATGCGATCGGCGAGACGATTGACGGGGCGGGACTCACCTTTCAGACGCGTCACCGACGCATCGTCGTTGACCGCCACGATCAGTCGGTCACCCAGACTGGCGGCGTCCTCCAGGTAGCCAACGTGTCCGGCATGCAAGACATCGAAACAACCGTTAGTGAATACGATTCGTTCACCGCGTTGACGAGCGTCGACCAGCTGGGCTATCAGCTCCAGCTCGCTTAACAGGCCACGGCTTCCAGGGTCGCTCGGTTGCGACGCAATCTGTATTTCGGACGGCGAAACGGTAGCAACGCCAATTTTACGAACGACAACACCCGCAGCAATATTGGCAAGTGTCGCTGCAATCGGGAATGGTTCCCCGCTTGCAAGCGCAGCACCGACCGTTGCGATAACCGTATCGCCAGCACCCGTAACGTCATATACCTCACGAGCTTGCGTTGACAGAAATAATGGATCTTTGCCCGCTTCGACGAGCAACATGCCTTTTTCACTACGTGTAACGAGCAATGCTTTCAGGTCAAGATCGTTCAATATAGCGGACGCACGGCTCACGAGATCATCATCGGTATCACAAGCGCCAACTACCGCTTCGAATTCACTTTGATTCGGCGTCAGCAGTGTTGCACCTGCATACTTTTCGAAATCGGTACCTTTAGGATCGACCAACACAGCAACACCCTGCTTACGACATGCTGCGATCATGTCTTCGACATCCGTAAGCGCGCCCTTGCCGTAGTCTGACAAGATTACGAGATCGATTTCACTAAGGCCCTTGGCAAGCGGACCCGCAAGCTTCATGTCTGGATCTGTACAGGGTTCTTCGCGATCGAGCCGAATGAGTTGCTGACCGCGACTGATTACCCGTGTTTTGGTTATCGTCGGCCAACGATCGGTAACGCAGAAGCGGCAATCAATTTCTTTTGCCTGCAGCATCGTTTCCAGAATTTTCGCCTCGTCGTCCCGACCGACATAACCCATCAACGATGTCTTTGCACCGAGGCTCGCGAGGTTTATGGCAACGTTGGCCGCACCGCCAGGCCGATCATCTGAATCGCGAACGTGCACAACAGGCACAGGCGCCTCGGGCGAGATCCTGCTGGTGGCACCAAACAAATAGCGGTCCAGCATGACATCGCCAGCAACCAACACGCGCGCACTTGAAAAATCAGGGATAGTTGAGATCACCGCGCGATAGTACTACAGCAGCTAACAAAAAAGGATCATGGGTGACTGGGGCCCATTGAGTCGAATCGGACCCGGCCGCCTCAACACACCAGCCAAGACTAAAGGGCGCGGTTCGTGGGTGGTTCTTGTCAGGACCGTCGAGAGGCATGGATGCCGAACGCCGAGATTACAGGGACGTACTTGCAGTGCGTCCTGACAAGACCACCCACGAACCGCGCCCGCCTGTAGCAAACAATTAAGTAAACTGTCCCCGGAACTAGCGTCCCGGCAAGAACTAGCCTAGCCGCACTTGGACTCGCCGCAACTCAAACAAGTCATGCAACCGTCCATCATGACAACCGCCGCCGTCGAACACTTGACGCATAATTGAGCGCCTTCCGGGTAATCGCTTTCAGCGAAAGCATCCCGCTGTTTTCTTGCAGCTTCGTATTCTGCGCGCTTCTGCGCGAGCATCTTCTTTTGGGCCTCACTAAGCTCAGTGCTTGCCAGCATACCAATGTTGATCAGGTGTTTTTCGACAATGTAGCCGAGCTCGGCAATGATTGATGGCATGAATTTGCCACCCGGTTGCCAGTAACCGCCACGCGGGTCAAATACCGCTTTAAGCTCGTCGACGAGGAAAGTTACGTCGCCGCCCTTGCGGAACACGGCTGAAATAATTCGTGTCAGCGCCACGATCCACTGATAGTGGTCGAGGTTTTTCGAGTTTATGAAAATTTCGAACGGCCGGCGTTTCTCGTACTCCGTGCCTTCGTTGAGCACGATGTCGTTAATCGTCACATACATTGCGTGGTCCGAAATCGGCGTCTTGACCTTGAAGGTAGAACCGATGAGCATTTCGGGTCGCTCAAGCTTTTCGTGCATGCGAATGACTTCGGCGCGTCCCTCTTCGCCGCCCTCTCGCGGATACTCTTTTTTAGTGTCAGTTTCCGGTTTCTTGACCGAATAACCGACGATTTTCTTGTCTATTGTCGTTTTACTCACTTTCTCTTTCCTTAACTCATTGACCGCGTAACAGGCACCGTCAGAACTTGCCGTAGTAGCCTTCTTTCAGTGCATCGAACAGGTTCGCTGCTGTATGCACTTCGCCGTCGTATTCAATTTCTTCGTCACCTTTGAATTCGACTTTTGATCCGTCTTCCAGTGTGAACGAATAAGTGGTGTTCTTCAGATCCTGCTCTTTAACCAATACGCCCTGGAATGCTTCCGGATTAAAGCGGAATGTTGTGCACCCCTTCAAACCCTGTTCGTAGGCATATAAATATATTTCTTTGAAATCGTCGTAGGGATAATCCGTCGGAACGTTGGCTGTTTTCGAGATTGACGAATCGACCCAGCGTTGTGCTGCCGCCTGTATATCCACGTGCGCGCGCGGATCGATATCATCCGCTGTGATGAAGTAGTCGGGCAATCTTTGCTCGATCGAGGTCTCGTCTGTCGCCACCGGTATTGCTTTCGGATTGATCATTTCACGATAGGCAAGCAGCTCGAACGAATACACATCTACTTTTTCTTTGGTCTTTTTGCCCACCCTGATAACGTTCCGGAAATAATGGTGCGCGAAACTCGGCTCGATGCCGTTGCTGGCGTTATTCGCAAGCGACAAGGAAATTGTGCCTGTCGGCGCAATAGAGCTATGGTGCGTGAATCTCGCACCGACCTCGGCAAGCTCGTTGACCAGTTGCGGCGCTTCTTCAGCAATGCGTTGCATGTAACGGCTGTAGCGGCTGTGTAACGTCCTGCCGAAGATCTTGTCACCCACCTTATAACCATCCACGGCCATTTCCGGTCGCTTGGCCAGCATTTCTTCGGTGACCGAAAATTCCTCATTCATGATGGGCGCCGGGCCTTTCTCTTTGGCCAACTCCAACGCGGCTTCCCAGCCGGCCAGCGCCAGCTCTTTGGCAACTTTCCCGGTAAAGGCGATCGATTGCTCATCGCCGTATTGCATACGCTGCATGGTGATGGCCGATCCAAGGCCAAGAAAACCCATGCCGTGCCGGCGCTTGCGCATTATTTCCTTGCGCTGCAACGGCAATGGCAGCCCGTTGATTTCAACGACGTTGTCCAGCATGCGCGTAAATACTTTCACGACCTTGCGGAACTCGTCCCAGTCGAAGCGAGCATTCTCGGTAAATGGATCCAGAACAAACTTTGTCAGGTTTATCGAACCCAAAAGACAGGAGCCGTACGGTGGCAATGGCTGCTCGCCGCAAGGATTGGTCGCCCGGATGTTTTCGACGAACCAGTTGTTATTCATCTCGTTGACTTTGTCGATGAGCACAAAACCAGGCTCTGCAAAGTCATAGGTTGACGCCATGATGATGTCCCACACACGGCGCGCCGGGATTGTCTTGTAAACCTTGCTCGCGACCAGCCCGGCACTATTGCGCACATAGTTGCCCGGTTCCGGCCACTCGCGCCAGACAAACTGGCCCTGATCGCTGACGTCCAGATCGTCTTGTTCGACTTCTTTTTTCGTTACCGGGAATGCCAGTCGCCAGTCCGTATCATTTTTAACGGCTTGCATGAATTCATCGGTAATCAGTAACGACAAATTAAACTGTCTCAATCGACCGTCTTCGCGCTTGGCACGAATAAACTCCAGTACGTCTGGATGGCCAACATCGAACGTGCCCATCTGCGCGCCACGACGGCCGCCCGCTGAGGAAACGGTGAAACACATCTTGTCGTAGATATCCATGAACGACAGCGGGCCGGACGTATAAGCCCCGGCACCCGTCACGTATGCGCCTTTTGGCCGTAGCGTGGAAAATTCATAGCCAATTCCGCAACCGGCTTTAAGCGTCAAACCGGCTTCATGGACCTTGTTCAGAATATTGTCCATGGAATCGGCGACGGTGCCCGAAACGGTGCAGTTAATAGTAGAGGTTGCCGGCTTGTGTTCCTGCGCGCCGGCGTTTGAAATGATTCGCCCGGCCGGAATCGATCCGCTGCGTAACGCCCAGACGAATTCCTCAAACCATTTATCTCTTGCCGATTCTTCCTCTACATCTGCAAGCGCTCGCGCGACCCGCCGATAGGTTTCGTCAATGGTTGCATCGATGACGGTTCCATCCTTGGCGGTAAGGCGGTACTTCGTTTCCCAGATGTCCAGTGACGCTGGCTGAAATTTGATATCGGCAACTGTATTTGCGTCGATATGTACGGCGGACTTCATGTGCCCTTTTACTCCCCTGAACTCCTTACGGAGACCTCAATCCAATATGACTTTCGCTTTTTTGACAGCGAATAGTTCCCCGCTCGCCACATTCTGTTTTTTTGCGGCGAGTGCCAAAAAATGGCTAATCTAGCTATTAATTAAGACACAAGATGTTGTGCCAACCAAGACACAAGATTATG
>Ga0209987_10000381_pt1 | contig 23216 bp, 19 predicted proteins | sample N074metaG_FD_182134 | JGI IMG/M metagenome (GOLD analysis project Ga0209987, IMG submission 182134) | Deep subsurface microbial communities from Kermadec Trench to uncover new lineages of life (NeLLi) - N074 metaG (SPAdes) (version 2) | ecosystem: Environmental > Aquatic > Marine > Ocean trench...
GCTTCGCCAGCGCGAGCGACCACAACCAGGCGCGTACCAAAAACCAGCTCGAGCTGGCGCGTAGTATCAGCGCAGAGCGCGAGCAGCTGGAAGCCGAGGTGACGGCCGCCTTCGAGTAAGGCGCGCCGGCGCGTCGCCGATGGGCATAGGCGTCGACGGCGAGCGTGATGATTTATGCCGACCGTTAGCCACTGGCAGCGGCATTGAATAAGAGCGATGTGGGTAAGGCGCAGGTCGGCATGAACATCACGATTGCCGGCGACGCTCGCCGTCGACGCTCACCCCCTGATGGTTACCGCGATGACACGCCCGTGACACATCGGCGCGGCTGATCGCTACCCTCTACGACCCGGATCTCGACCCGCAGGACTCCCATGCTCGAAGACTTGAGCGTCGTCGGCATCTCCTGGCGCCAGGACGGCAGCGAAGGGCTGGAGCGGTACGCCCTGCCCGAGGACACGCTGGCCGACACGTTGCGCGACTTCGCCCGGCGGGCCGGCCTCGCCGAACTCGCTTATCTCTCGACCTGCAACCGGGTCGAGCTGATCTTCTCGCGCACGCCGGACACGCCCGCCCGGGACCTGCGCCCACTCGTCTATGAGCTCCTGACCGGCAGCCCGGCCGCACCCGGCGATGCCGAGCGCACGCTGAAGGCCTGGCAAGGCGAGGGCGCCTGCGAACACCTGTTCCTCGTCGCGGCCGGACTCGACTCCGCGGCCGTCGGCGAGACCGAGATCGCGGGCCAGGTGCGCCGGTGCCATGAGCTCGCGCTCGACACCGGCCTCAGCGGCCCACGGCTCGAGCTGCTATTCGAGGAGGCGCTGAAGATCGCCGCGCTCGTCCGCGGCGAGACCGGGCTCGGTACCGGGCGCGTCTCGCTCGCCGAGATCGCCGTCGCGCACATCCGCGAGCGGCTCGGGCAGACGCCGGGCAGGGTCGCGCTGGTCGGCGTCTCGCCGATGACCGAACGTGCCGCGCAGTCGCTGACCGAGCTTAAGATCCCGCTGCTGTTCGTCAACCGCACGGAGGACAAAGCGGCCGCGCGCGCCGCAGCCTACGGCGCCGAACACCTGTCGCTCGCGGCATTTCAGGACCACCCGCCGGCCGTCGAGGCGGTCCTGTGTTCGACCAGCGCGGGCGGACCCATCATCGACCTCTCGGTGCTCGAACGACTCGCGGCCAGGACCCCGTCGGGCCAGGCGCCGCTGCTGATCGACATGGCCATCCCGGCCAACATCGACCCGGAAGCCTGCCGCAAGCTCGACATCGAGCGCATCGGCATGGATCGGATCACAGTCGAAGCCGAACGCAACCGCGACGCACGGTTGGTGGAGGCCGCGCAAGCGCGCGAGCTCGTCGACGACGCGTTGTTGCGACTCCACGACCGTTTCGCCGAGCGCCTCTACGGCCCGTTGTTCGGCGCGCTGCAACGGCGTTACCGGCATACGGCCCAGGAAGGCGTGAAGCGCCTGCTGAAGAAGGAGCTCAAGGGCCTCGGCCCGGCGGAGCGCGAGGCGATCGAGGCCTGGTGCGAAGTCCTCGCCCGGCGCTTCGCACACATCCCGTGCCTGGGATTGCGCGGACTGCTCTACAACGGTCCCGATGGTTCGCTGGACGCGTTCCTCGACGGCCTGGATCCCGAATTCGCCGATGAGTTGCGCGAGGCCCTGGAGCAAACATCGGCACCGCAACGGGCGGCGGGCGCATGAATCTGCCCGGCAAACTAAGGATCGGCACGCGCGGCTCGCATCTCGCGCGCACCCAGGCCACAACCGTGGCCGCAGAACTCGCCGAGCTCGGTTACGAGACCGAACTCGTCATCATCAGCACGGCCGGCGACCGGTCCGCCGCGAAGAGCTTCGCCGACATCGGCCCGACCGGTGTGTTCGTGCACGACATCGAACAGGCCCTGCTCGATAACGCTATCGACGTGGCCGTGCATTCGTTCAAGGATCTGCCGACCGAATCGCCGCCGGAACTGACGCTCGCCGCGATACCGCAGCGGCTGGACGCCTCGGACACGCTGATCATGACGCGCGAGGCGATGACCGAGCAGTCCGAGATCCTGCCGCTGAAGGCCGGTGCGCGCATCGGCACCGCCTCGGCGCGGCGCCAGGCCTGGGTGAAACATCTGCGGCCGGACCTGATCGTCGAACCGATTCGCGGCAACGTACCGACGCGCATCGGCCGGCTGGACGACGGCTTCGACGGCATCATCGTCGCGGCCGCCGGCGTCGACCGGCTGCAAGACTCGGCGCTCGACGATCGCCCCGAGTTACACCTCGACGAACGGATCGTCGCGCGGCTCGACCCGACGACCTTCGTGCCCGCGCCGGCACAGGGTGCCCTGGCGTTGCAATGCCGCGCCGCGGACGAGGACCTGGTCACCACACTGAGCGTCCTGGCGCATGGCCCGACGCAACTCACGGTCGCCGTCGAACGGGCGTTGCTCGCCAAAGTCGAAGGCGGCTGCGACGTCGCGTTCGGCGCGTACTGCAAGGAAGCGAGCCGTGGCGACGGCACGCTCGAGCTCTTCGCGCTGCTCGAGCGCGACGGCCGGCTGATCGCGGCCGAAGCCCGGGACAAGGATCCGCACGCCCTGGTCGACATGGCGTGGGAGACCTTGCGCGACTCATGAGACCGCTGGCCGGACAGAGCGTCTTGCTCACGCGCAGCGCGGAGGACTGCGTGCCATGGGCGCGAGAGCTCGAAGCGGCGGACGCGACCGCCGTGATCCTGCCGTGCATTTGCTGCGAGCCACTCGACGCCGAGGAGGTCCGCGAACGTATTGCCGACGAGCTGCCGCGGACGGACTGGCTCGTCTTCACGTCGAAACGCGGCGTCGAGGCATTCGCCGCACTACACGACGCATCGTCTGACGACGCACGGTTACCCGCGCAGGTGAAGGTCGCCGCCGTGGGCGCGGCGACGGCGGACGCCGCCGTCGTCCGTTTCGGCCACGCGGACCTCGTCAGCGAACAGGGGACGGCCGCGTCGCTGGCGCAAGCGTTGGAGGCGCGACTGACGGACCCGGGGGCGCGACTCTTGATCGCCGTCGCCGAGAACGCCGGACGGACGCTCGAAGACGTGCTCGAACCGGCGGGCGCGATTTGCACGCGGCTCGATGTTTATCGTACCGTCCCGGCCCGCGAGATCGAGCCGAAGCACGCGCTGTCGTCGTTGGGCGCAGACAATATCTTTCTCGCGAGCCCCTCGGCGGTCAGGGGCTTGACGAACCAGGTCGAACTGGACAGACCGGCGGCCGTCTTTACGATCGGCCCGGCGACGTACGCGGCCGCGGAAGCGGCCGGCCTGACCGTGACCGGTCAGGCGAGGCGCCCGAATATCGAAGGATTGATGGAGGCCATGAGATGCGCGAACTAGAGTTAACCCTGCCGGGACCCGTGCGACCGCGGCGACTGCGGCGGACCCAGGCCATGCGCGACCTCGTCGCCGAGACGCACATCGCGCCATCGCAGTTCATCGTGCCGCGCTTCGTACTGCCGGTAGAAAAAGCCGCGGAGCCGATTCCGTCCCTGCCCGGCATCTCGCAACTCGGGCTCGAGAATCTCGTCGCCGAGACCGGCGCGGATCTCAAGCTCGGCATCCGCGCGGCCCTGTTGTTCGGCCATCCCGGGGACGATGCGACGAAGACGGCGGACGGGCGACTCGCGTGGGATCCAGACGGCGCCGTGCAAAAGGCCGTCGCGCGGCTCAAGGCGGAATTCGGTGACGACCTCGTCGTCATGACCGACGTCTGCCTGTGCGCATACACCGACCACGGCCACTGCGGGCTCGTCGAAGACGGCCGCGTCGTCAACGACGCGTCGCTCGAACCCATCGTCAAGACCGCGCTCAGCCATGCCGAAGCCGGCGCCGATGTCGTCGCGCCCTCCGACATGATGGACGGCCGGGTCGCGGCCATTCGCGACGCGCTCGACGACCAGGGCCACGACCAGGTCGCGCTGCTCGCCTACGCCGTGAAATACGCGTCGGCCTACTACGGGCCATTCCGCGATGCGGCGGACTCGACGCCGGCACACGGCGACCGGCAGAGCTATCAGATGGATGCGCGTAACGTACTCGAAGCGTTGCGCGAGGCCGGCCTCGATGAGGCCGAAGGCGCGGACATGCTGATGGTCAAACCCGCGCTCGCCTATCTCGACGTGATCCAGGCCGTGCGAGCAGTCACGACGCTGCCGCTTGCGGCTTACAACGTCTCGGGCGAATACGCCGCGGTCAAAGCGGCGGCCGCGAACGGCTGGCTCGACGAAGCGCGGGTCGTGCGCGAGAACCTCCACGCCATCCGCCGCGCCGGCGCAGATCAGATCATCACCTACCACGCGCGTGACGCGCTGCAGGGAGGCTGGCTATCGTGACGGAAGGCTCCGCGGAGTGGTTCGCCAAGGCGCAGACCCTGTTACCGGGTGGCGTGAGTTCGCCGGTGCGCGCGTTCGGCGCGGTCGGCGGCACGCCGATCGTCATCCGTTCGGCGAGCGGCGCAGAGATCACCGACGAAGACGGCCGTAGCTATCTCGACTTCGTCGGTTCCTGGGGCCCGTTGATCCTCGGCCACGCGCACCCGGAGGTCGTCGAAGCCGTGGCCGAGGCGGCCCGCCGCGGCACGTCCTTCGGCGCGCCGTGCCGCGCCGAGATCGAGCTCGCCGAAACCATCGTCGCGTCCTATCCGGGGATCGAACAAGTGCGCTTCGTGTCGTCGGGGACCGAAGCCGTCATGAGCGCCGTGCGTCTCGCCCGCGGCGCGACCGGCCGCGACCTGATCGTCAAATTCTCGGGGTGTTACCACGGCCACATGGATTCTCTGCTGGTGGCCGCCGGGTCGGGCCTCGCGACCTTCGGCCGGCCGTCGTCCGCCGGCGTGCCCGAACAGTTCACGAACCTGACGCGCGTGCTGCCGCTCGACGACGACGAAGCCCTGATCGAGTTGTTTCACATCGAAGGCGCGCGCATCGCGACCGCGATCATCGAGCCCGTCCCGGCCAACAACGGCCTGTTGCTGCAGCGCCCGGAATTTCTCGCGCTGCTGCGCGAACAATGCACCGAACACGGCGTGCTGTTGCTGTTCGACGAAGTGATCACCGGTTTTCGTCTCGGCGCGGGCGGCGCGGCCGCACACTATGAGATCACGCCGGACATCGCGACGTTCGGCAAGGTCATCGGCGGCGGCATGCCCGTCGGGGCGTTCGCGGCCTCGGCGGAGATCATGCGGCATCTGGCGCCGTTAGGCGGTGTCTATCAGGCCGGCACGCTGTCGGGCAATCCGGTCGCCATGACCGCGGGCCTGACGACGTTGAAAATACTGCAGGACAATGACGGCTGGCGGCAACTGGAGGCGCGCGGCCAGTACCTCGAGATCCTGCTGACCGCCGTGTTGGAGAGCGCGCCGCTCGACGCGACGCTGTGCCGCCTGGGCTCGATATTCTGGATAGCCTGGCACGCCGACACGCAACCGCGCAGTGCCGACGCGATCCCCGCGGCGGCGGGCGAGTCCTATGCCGGCATCTTCCACGCGCTTCTTACGCGCGGCATCGCGCTGGCGCCATCGGCCTACGAGGTCGGGTTCCTCTCGTTAGCCCATACTCAGGAAGACATCGACCGATTCGCCGCTACACTCGGGCACGTGCTCCACGATGTCGACCCGGCAAAACACATTGGAGAAGCCCATGGCTCTCAGGCGTGATCCTATCAAGGCATTGCAGCTCGGATTCCTCGCGCTACTGGTCATCTCGATCGCCCAGGTCGCCTATTGGATCACGGATCACCTGGCCTACACCCGCAGCGTGCACGACCAGCTCGCATTGCTGTACGAATCCGACGCCCAAGCCGTGATGGCATTTTACCGCGACGACCCGGAGTCCTTCGCGACGCTGCTGCCGCATCTGGACATCTCGCCCGAGACGGGCACGGCCACCGTCAACGCCGATATCGCCGCCGAGCTCGAGAGCGAGACGTCCTCGCGCATCAATCGCTTCGCCTGGGAGGGCGGCTTCTTCCTGCTGGTGTTGTTGAGCGGCCTGACGATCCTGACACGCACGATCCGCCACGATGCGGAGTTGCGCGCCCGGCAGCAGAACTTCCTCGCCGCCGTGTCGCACGAGTTCAAGAGCCCGCTCGCGAGCATGCGGCTGTCGACGGAGACGCTGCTGCTGCGCGTCGACGATCCCGATTGCCAACGCCTGGGGCATCGCCTGCTCGACGACGGCGAACGGCTCCTGCGGATGGTCGACAACCTGCTCGAGACGACGCGTGTCGAGGAAGGCCGCATGGAGCTGACGCCCGAATCCCTGCCGTTGCGCACCCTGGCCGAATCATGCGTCGAGGAACTGGCGGGCCGCGCACGCCACCACGACATCGAGATTCACGTCGACGTGCCGGAAAACTTGCGCGTCAGCGCCGACCGGACGACGCTCGAGACCGTGTTGCGCAACCTGCTCGACAACGCCGTCAAAGCCTGCATCGCCGGTCACGGCCACGCCGTCCGCGTGCACGCCGAACAAGCCGGCGCGCGCGTGAAGTTCTCCGTCGCGGACGATGGCCTCGGCTTCCCGGCCGACGACGCCGTCATGATCTTCGAGAAGTTCTATCGGCTCGGTGACGAATTACGCCGCTCCACGCCGGGCACCGGCCTCGGCCTGTACATCGTCCGGCGGCTCGTCGAGCTGTCGAACGCCCGGATCAAGGCCGAGAGCGAAGGCCCCGGTCACGGCGCGAAGTTCACGGTGTCCTGGCCCGCGGCGGAGGCCGCATGAATCGCGCGCACGCACGCATACTCGTGGTCGACGACGAGGAGCACCTCGCGGCCGGCATCCGCGAGAATCTGCAGGCCGAAGGCTACGAGACCGACGTCGCGCATAACGGCGAGCAGGGCCTGGCGAAGGTCCGCGCCGGCGCGTTCGACCTGATCCTGCTCGACGTCATGATGCCGAAGCTCGACGGCCTCCAGGTCTGCGAACAGATCCGGGCCGCCGGGTTGCAAACGCCGGTGCTGTTCCTGACCGTCAAGGGCGAGCCCGCCGACCGCATCCGCGGGCTTGAGGCCGGCGGCGACGACTACCTCGCCAAGCCCTTTCATCTCAAGGAGCTGTTGCTCAGAGTCGCCGCGATCTTGAGACGCACCGACTGGTACAACCAGAGCACGGCCTCTTTAAGCTTCGGCGGCAACGAGATCGACTTCCGAACTTATCATGCGCGCGCGTGGGACGGCAGCGAACACGCGTTGACGCACAAGGAAGCGATGATCATGAAGATGCTGGCCGAGCATCTCGGCGCGATCGTGCCGCGCGAAGACATCCTCGACAAGGTCTGGGGCTACGAGGTGTTCCCTTCGACGCGCACGATCGACAACTTCATCGTCCGCCTGCGCCGCCGTTTCGAACGCGACCCGGAAGCCCCCAAGCACTTCCACACCGTGCGCGGAGTCGGCTACCGCTTCACCCACGAACCGGAGACCCCCACAGAATGAGTGCCGCGACGTGAGCAAGCTGCTGCTGGACGCGATCCGCTGCGAGCCGACGCCACGCCGGCCGTTGTGGATCATGCGCCAGGCCGGCCGCTACCTGCCCGAGTATCGCGAGTTGCGGCGACGGTATTCGTTCAAGGAACTCGCCTCGTCCGCGGACCTCGCGACCGAAGTCACGTTGTTGCCGAGCAAACACTTCCCGCTGGACGCGGCGATCGTGTTCGCGGACATCATGAGCCCGCTGCCCGCGCTGGGCGTCGAGTTCGAGTTCGATCCGGGCCCGGTCATCGCGAACCCGATCCGCGATCAGGCCGGCGTGGATGCGTTGCACGATGTCGATCTCGACGCGATCGCGCCCGAAGTCATGACCGCGTTAACACAGACACGGGCGGAGTTGCCGGACGAGACCGCGCTGTTGGGCTTCTGCGGCGCGCCGTGGACGCTGGCCGCGTATCTCGTCGAAGGTCGCGGCGTCAAGGATTTCCCGACCCTGCGTGCCTTCGCCGCCGCCGAGCCCGCCGCGCTCGACAGCCTGCTCGCGCGGCTCTCCGATCTGATGGTCCATTACCTGATCAACCAGGCGCGTGCCGGCGCCGACGCCGTACAGATCTTCGACTCCTGGGCCGGCGTGTTATCGCTGGCCGACTGGGAGCGGCTCGTACGGCCGCACCTTAAAGCGCTGCTCGAGGCCGTCGGTCACGCGGGTGTGCCGAGGATCTTGTTCCTGCAGAACGCGCCACACCTCGTGGACGCCTACGCCAGCCTGCCCACCGAAGTCCTGGCCGTGGATTGGCGTGTCGATCTCGCCGAGGTGCAGAACCGCTGTCAGGGTCACTGCGCGGTGCAGGGCAATATCGATCCGGCCATCCTGCTCGGCGGCGCGGCGCCGACCCGTAAAGCCGCGACCGAGTTGCTGCAACGCGTCGACGCCACCGGCCACATCGTCAATCTCGGCCACGGCATCCTGCCAGACACGCCGCTCGAGAGTGTCGCGGCGCTAGTCGAGGTCGTACACAACGAGTCGGAATCGACGCCGGCGCGACGGACGCAGACGGGAGCATGAGATGAGCGAAGCGCAAACCGAGAGCTTGGATCTCAGCGAGAAAGGCCTGAAGGACGGCCAGCCCGTCTCGCTCGACCGGCGGCTGTTCATGAAGTTCACGGCGTTTACCGGTTGCCCCGATCCGGCCGAAACCGCTGCGGCCCTGGCCGCGGCCGGGGTCGAGGGCGCACTGTATCTCGACGCGAACGATCCTCAGGGAATCGGCCTGATCGTCCTCAGCGAGGACCCCGACTACTTCGTAGCGACGCTACGCGCGGTGTTTAACGCGCCGCCGTTCTCGAGCCTGACGCACAAGCCCGAGTTCGACATGCTGGGCCGGACCTACTCGCTCGGCTACGAGCCCGACCTCGAAGACGCGCTGCTGATCAAGCCCCGCAGCAAGACCCTGAACCCGGATTTTCCGTGGGCCGTCTGGTATCCGCTGCAACGCGCCAAGTCATTCCAGACCCTGCCCGAGATAAAGCAACGGCAAATCCTCGGTGAGCACGGCACGATCGGGAAGCGTTTCGGCTTCGCCGGCCTCGCGGCCGACGTGCGGCTCGCGTGTCACGGCCTCGACAAGCACGACAACGACTTCATCATCGGCCTGCTGGGGCCGAACCTGTTCCCACTCTCCGCCGTCGTGCAGGAAATGCGCAAGACCGAACAGACTTCCCAGTATCTCGATCGCCTCGGGCCATTCTTCGTCGGCAAGGTCGCCTGGCAGAGCCCGGCCTAACGCCGCCGATGGCCGACGCCCACGACGCGACCGTCGACCGCGAGGCCCACGACTACGACGCGGTGCTCGTGGTTTCTTTCGGCGGGCCGGAGGGGCCCGACGATGTCATGCCGTTTCTCGATAACGTGTTACGGGGCCTGTCGATCCCGCCGGCGGCGAAGGAACGGATCGCGCAGCGCTATCAGCGGTTCGACGGCGTGAGTCCGATCAACGCCGAGACACGCGCGTTCATCGCGGCGCTGGAAGCGGAGTTGCGTGCGCATGACATCGCGCTGCCCGTGTACTGGGGCAACCGCAACTGGCACCCGCTGTTGCCCGACACGTTCAAGAAGATGCAGGCCGACGGTATCAAGCGCGCCATCGCGCACGTGACGAGCACGTTCGCCTCCTACAGCGGTTGCCGAAAGTATCGTGAGGATCTGTATGCGGCGGCCGCGGGGTTGGACGAGCCGCCGGTCATCGACAGACTGCGGCTGGGGTTCAACCATCCGGGCTTCATCGCGGCCGTCATGGGCCGCACGCGTGCGGCGTTCGAGGAAGTGCCCGCCGAACGCCGGGCCGACGCCCCGCTGCTGTTCACGGCCCACAGCCTCCCGGCGTCGATGGCCCGCCACGCGCGTTACGAGGAACAGTTGCGCGAGGCCTGCGAACTCGTCGCCGACGGCCTCGACCACGATGAATGGGCTCTCGCGTATCAGAGCAACAACGCCGCCTATGGCGAGCCCTGGCTCGAGACGGATATTTGCGAGGTCATGCGAGAACTCGGCAGGGACGGAGTGGAGGATATCGTGGTCGTGCCGATCGGCTTCGTCTGCGATCACATCGAAGTCGTGCTCGATCTCGATATCGAAGCGCGGGCCGTGGCGGAAGAGGCCGGCGTGAAACTGGTACGCGCCGCGACGGTCGGCACGCACCCCACCTATGTCAGCATGGTGCGCGAGCTGATCGAAGAACGACTGTCGCCGGATGCGGATCGTCTGAGCCTCGGCCGGCTGCCCCCGAGCCACGACATCTGTCCCGCGGACTGCTGCCTGTCGGGCCGGCCCGGGAAACCAAAGCCCGCGCTCTGCGGCGTGCCGGGCGCGTGACCGTGGCCGAGACGCACCGCCACGACGTGATCGTGATCGGCGCGGGCCTCGCCGGACTGGCCGCCGCGTGTAAGCTGCAGGCCGCCGGCGTCGACGCCCAGGTGATCGAAGGCCAGGACCGCGTCGGCGGCCGCGTGCATTCGATGCGCCAGCCGGGCGGCAATCAAGAAGCCGGCGGCACCTACATCGGCGCCGGCTATACCCGCGTCATCGACGCGGCCGAACGTTTCGGCGTCGAGCTGATCGACGTGACGCCGATGCTCGCGTTCTTCCGTGAGCAGGAGCTCGTGCTCGGTGCCGAGATCATCCGCCAGGCGGACTGGCCGGATCATCCGGCGAACCTGTTCAGCGGCGCTGACCGCGAACTCATGCCCTGGGCGTATCACCGCGTGGTGACGGCTAGGGAAAATCCGCTGAACGAGCCGGGCGACTGGCTGGACCCGGCCTCGGCCGTCCACGATATCTCGGCCTACGACTGGCTTACCGGCCTCGGCCTCGGCGACGCCGCGATCGAGCTCGCCTACGGCATGAACGTGAGCTTCGGCGACGATGCCCGTGACGTCTCCGCGTTGCTGCTGTTTTTCCGCGCGGCCTTTTCCGTCGCGCAACGCCGGCTCGCAGCCGAAGGCGTCGTCGGTTACACGGCCAGGGATGGCGTCGCGCGCATTCCCGAAGCGATGGCCGCGGCGTTGGACCCGCCGGCGCTGCTCGGCAAGGTCGTCGTGGCGATCACGAGCGAGACCGACTACGCCACCGTGCATTGCGCCGATGGCAGTGCCTATCGAGCGCCGCGAATCGTTTGTTCGTTACCGTTCGGGGTGCTGCGGGACATCAAGATCGAGCCACCGTTCAAGGGTCTGCAAGCCGAAGCCGTGTCGACGCTGCCGGCGCAGGCGATGACGCAGGTCTATCTTGCGCATCGATCCAACTTCTGGGAGGCCGACGGCTACACGCCGAGCCTGTTCACCGACGGCATCGCAGGCATGGTGGCCGCCGCGAGAAACGGCGCCGACCCGGAAGAGGTCACGAGTTTTACGGCCTGGACGCTGGGCCCGAACGCGAGCCGGCTCGACGCGCTGCCGCCGGCCGAGGCGGGCCGCCTCGTCATCGACCAGATCGAGACCATCCGGCCCGCGGCGAAGGGCCAGCTCGAACTGCTGGGGATCAAGTCCTGGGGCACGGATTCGTTCGCCCGCGGCGGCTGGGCCTATTTCCGGCCCGGCCAGGTCGCTCGGTTCGCGGCCACGATGGGCGCCGCGCACGGCCGGGTCCACTTCTGCGGCGAGCACTTAGGGAGAGTCAGCCGCGGCATGGAAGGCGCGATGGAGTCCGGCGAACGCGTTGCCGAGGAGATCCTCGCATTGTAGGAGCGGCCGCTCGGTACCAGAGGCTGACGGTCGGCATAAACCATCACGCCCGCCGTACGCTCGCTGTTGAAATACCGGCCGGGCCGCGTTTCTTATACCTTTCGGCTATACGCGAATAGAAACTTAGCCGTTCACGTGGCGTCCTGCCCTCCCTACGATACGCGCCATGAGCAGTTCAGCCGCCGCGATCACGCTAGACACACCCGGCCTGCCGGCGCGGCGGGCACGCCCCCGTGTCTGTGACGACGCCGACTCGCGGGAGGCGGCCCTGGCGCATTGCAACAGCCAGTTCGAGGCGCTGACTCCGCAGGAACGTGTCGAGTGGTCGCTGACGCATCTCCCCGGCCGCCATATCCTGAGCTCGAGCTTCGGCGCACAGGCGGCCGTGTCTCTGCACCTCGTCACCCAGGTCTATCCCGACATCCCGGTCCTGTTGATCGACACGGGCTATCTGTTCCCCGAGACCTATCGTTTCGTCGACGAACTGACGGAACGGCTCAAGCTCAACTTGAAAGTCTATCGCAGCAAAGAGTCGCCGGCCTGGCAAGAGGCCCGTTATGGACAACGTTGGCAACAGGGCATCGAAGGAATCGACGCGTACAACGAGCTCAATAAAGTCGAGCCGATGCGCCGCGCGTTGAAGGAACTCGACGCCGGGACGTGGTTCGCGGGCTTACGCCGCCAACAGAGCGAGAGCCGCGCGAAGATCCCCTACCTCGACCTGGCCGGCGACCGCTGGAAAGTCCATGCCATCGCCGACTGGACTGATCGCGACGTGCATCGTTATCTCAAAGAGCATGATCTCCCGTATCACCCGTTGTGGGAGAAAGGCTATGTGTCGATCGGTGATCGGCACAGCACGCGGCCGATTCAAGATGCCGGCGTGGAGGAGATGACGCGCTTCAACGGCTTGAAGCGCGAGTGCGGCCTGCACGAGATCGACCTCGCCGATCTCTAAACCGCAGACGGCAGACGCGATAGTCTACGCTGCGGCCGCTTCGTCCTGCTCGCAACCGCCGCGGATCGGCAGCCGCATATCGCTCAACAGCGCATCGACCTCTTCCTGGGTCTCGAGCTCTGCGATGTCGGTGATCAGCCGCTTCGAATAATGCGGCGCGAACAGCTGGATGAAGTCCACCATGAAGCTCCTTAAGACGATGTCCTTCGGGAAGCCGAGCCAGGTCGTGACCTGCGGAAACAGGTTCTTGGCGTCGATGGCCTTGAGGTCTTGCTGGTCCTGGCACTCATAGGCCATGGACGCGATCACGCCGACGCCCATGTCCATGCGCACATAGGTCTTGATGATGTCCGCGTCGCGCGCGGTAAACACGACACGCGGCTCCAGGTTCTCGTCGGCAAACGCCTTCTTGAACGAAGACTCCCCGGTCAGGCTGAAGACATAGGTCACGAGCGGATACGCCGACAGGCTCTTCAAGTCCAGTGGCTTCGTCTCGCGTGCCAGTGGATGCGTCTTCGGCACGAGCGCGATGCGGTTCCAGTGATAGATCGGCAACAGCGTGAGAGTGGAGAACAGTTGCTGCGAGCCCGTCGCGATCGCGAAGTCCACCTTATGCGTGCTGATGAGCTCCGCGATCTGCTCCGACGTGCCCTGATGCAACTCGAGGTCGACATTGGGATAACGCTCGTTGAAGGTGCGGATCACATCGGGGAGGACGTAGCGCGCCTGGGTGTGGGTCGTCGCGATCGACAGCGTCCCCTCCTGCTCGCCCGTCAGGTCGCTGGCGAGGCTGGTGATATTCTCGACTTCACGCAGGATTTTCCGGGCGCGATCGATGACTTCCCGGCCGGCCGGCGTAATGGCGGCCAGGCTCTTACCCTTGCGCGTAAACAGCTGCATGCCGAGCTCGGCTTCAAGCTGCTTGAGCTGCTTGCTGATGCCGGGCTGGCTGGTATAGAGCCGCTCGGCCGCCGCCGTGATGTTCAGGCCGCTGTCGACGATGCCGATCAGGTATTTGAGCTGTCTCAGAGTCACGGGCTCGTAGGTCCTCCAATACGCCAGTCCGCCAGCTAGCCAGACAAAAACGCCGCGTCCTTATGGGAAGCGGCACCAACAGTCACCGCATATAACCATTGGTTACATGGCCTGTCAACCGCGAAACATCGGTAGTTTTCAGTCCCTTAGCGTTTATGCCCCTAGAGCATATGACCAGGAATAGACGGTCTTGTTCCCGCGGCGCGGCCGGCGGTATCTTGCGCACTCCTGGGGCGCCCTTGATGTCCGCCCGCCGAGCCACATCGAAGACCGCAATGACCATGGACCACCTACCGATATTCGTCGAGCTTCTCGACCGGCCCTGCCTCGTGGTCGGCGGCGGCGCGGTGGCCGAGCGTAAAGTTCGCGAGCTGATCGACGCCGGCGCCGTCGTGACCGTCGTGAGCCCGACCGTCACGGCCGGGCTCGAACGCCTCGGCGACGACGGCCGGATTCAATTACGGGCGGAGGCGTTTACCGAAGCTCACCTCGAAGATCACTGGCTCGTCGTGGCCGCGACGGCCGATCGAGAACTCAATACACGCGTCGCGGGCGCCGCCACGAGCAAGCAGCGCTTCTGCAATGTCGTGGACGACGCGGAGCTTTGTTCGTTCATCATGCCCGCCGTCGTGAGGCGATCACCGGTCACCGTGGCGGTCTCCAGCGGCGGCCGTTCGCCGGTCGTCGCACGCTGGGTCAAAGGCCTGATCGAGACGCTGCTCCCGGAGCGGCTCGGCGACGTGGCGAGCCTGGCCGGGCGTTGGCGGCAACGCGTGGCCGAGGCCATCACCGACGTCGATCAACGGCGACGATTCTGGGAACGGTTACTCGAAGGACCCGTGCCCGAGCGGTGCTACGCGGGCCAGGAGCGGCAAGCCGAACTCGTCATGGAGCAGGCGCTCGCCGACTGGCACCAGGGCGATGCGAACTCCGTGGGCGAGGCCTACTTGGTCGGTGCCGGCCCCGGCAGCGCCGACCTCATCACGCTGCGCGGCCGGCAGTTGTTGAGCCAGGCCGAGGTCGTGCTCTACGACCGTTTGATTGGCGCGGACGTACTCGACTTCGCGCGCCGTGATGCCCGGAAGATCTCGGTCGGCAAGCAACCCGGGCAGCCGTCGATTACCCAGGAGCAGATCAACCGCTTGTTGGTGCAACTCGTGCGCAGCGGCAAGCGCGTCTGCCGCCTGAAAGGTGGCGACCCGATGATCTTCGGCCGCGGCGGGGAGGAACTCGAGGCGCTGGCCGCAGCCGGACTGCCGTTCCAGGTCGTCCCGGGCGTGTCGGCCTTCGCGGGATGTGCGGCCTATGCCGGGATACCGCTGACATTGCGCGGCGTCGCGCGTTCGGTCGTACTCACGACAGGCCATACCGAGGACTCCGGCCAGTACGACCTGGCGCCGCTGCGATCGGACCAGACGCTGGCGCTGTACATGGGTGTCGCCCAGTACGGCGAGATCGCCACACAGCTGATCGACAACGGGTCCGACCCCGAGACGCCAGTCGCCGTGGTCGAACACGGCACCATGCAGACGCAACGCGTGATCAGTACCGTACTCGGTAAGCTAGCCGAGGCGGCGGCGACACTCGAGATCAAGGCGCCGGCCTTACTCCTGGTCGGCGAGACGACGCGGTTCGCCGAGCGCTACGCCTGGTTTGCGCCAGAGAGTCTGGTCGTCTATAAGGGGAGCGGCCACGAGCCCCTGGTGCGGGTCAGCTAGCTAGCCGCTGCCCGCCCAACAACAACGACGACCAAGAGGGCAGCGCATGATCTACGAGAGCATTCTCGACACCATTGGCGATACGCCTGTCGTCAAACTGCATCGCGTCGTACCCGACAACGTAGAGATCTACGCGAAGGTCGAAGCGTTTAATCCGGCGGGCTCGGTCAAAGACCGTCTGGCCTTCGCGATCATCGACGACGCCGAGCGCCGCGGGACGATCAAGCCCGGCCAGACTATCGTCGAGGCGACGTCCGGCAACACCGGCATCGCGCTGGCCATGGTCGCCGCGGCCAAGGGCTACCCGTTCGTCGCGACGATGGCCGACAGTTTCTCCGTCGAGCGCAGGCAGATCATGCGGGCGATGGGCGCCAAGGTCATCCTGACACCGGCCGCCGAACGCGGCACGGGCATGGTCAAGCTCGCCGCAGAACTCGCCGCCAAGCACGGCTGGTTCCTGGCCCGGCAGTTCCAGAACGAAGCCAACCCGGCCTTCCACCGCCAGACCACGGGCCCCGAGATCCTCAAGGACTTCGCCGGGCGGCGGCTGGACTACTGGGTGACCGGTTGGGGGACCGGCGGCACGCTGACCGGCGCGGGCGAGATGATCAAGCTGGCCCGGCCCGACGTGAAAATCATCGCCTGCGAGCCCGAGGCTGCGCAACTCGTCGGCGGCCAGGAGTGGCATCCGCACAAGATTCAGGGCTGGACACCGGACTTCGTGCCCGATGTGTTGAATCCGGATATCCACGATCAACTCCTGCCGATCAGCGATGACGACGGCAAGGAGATGGCACGGCGGCTCGCGGCCGAAGAAGGCATATTCGTCGGCATCTCGGCCGGCGCGACGCTGGCCGCCGCACACAAGGTGGCCGAGACCGCCGAGCCGGGCTCGGTCATGCTCGTGATGCTGCCCGACACCGGCGAGCGTTATCTCGGCTCATACCTGTTCGACGATCTGGTCGAAGGCTCCGACGACGAGTGGCTGGCGAGCCTGGACGCTTAGCCGATGAGTGCGCCACGAGGGGGCTGGACAGGATAGTCGTCGTGGGCGAGGAGCGTGCCACGGACGGCCATCAACGCGCCTCGACCTTGCCGTAAATGGCGGACGCGATAGTTAATGTCTCCCTGCGCCGTACCCACCACGCAGTTATTCAACACTGGTGCCAGCGGCTTCGGTCGACATCAACCATCACGCCCGCCGGTGTCGGTCACCGCAGACGTTGGTACGGCGGTTCCGTCGCGATTCTTCGCTATCATGCGGGCATGAGTGATCCCCGGGTCATCATCGTCGGCGGTGGATTTGCGGGCCTGCGCGCAGCCCGCGGCCTGGCCAAAGCTCCGGTAGACGTCCTGCTGATCGATCACCACAACTACCACCTGTTCCAACCGCTGCTGTATCAAGTCGCGACGGCCGGCTTGTCGCCGGGCGAGATCGCCTGGCCCATCCGCAGCCTGCTCCGGCGACAGCGTAATGCGCGTGTCGAACTCGGTGAGGTCGTCGGCGTCGACACCGTCGCGAAGACCGTGCTTGTTGGCGAGCGGGTCGTCGGCTACGACTATCTCGTGCTCGCGACCGGCGCCCGTCACGGCTATTTCGGCCACAGCCACTGGGAACCGCACGCGCCCGGATTGAAGACCATCGATGACGCCACCGAGATTCGGCGGCGCATTCTCGTCGCGTTCGAACACGCCGAGATCGAGCCCGATCCGGAGAGGCGGCGCGCGTTACTGACATTCGTCATCGTCGGCGGCGGGCCGACCGGGGTTGAGCTGGCCGGTGCGCTCGTCGAGCTGGCGAGGAAGGCCTTGGCGCGCGATTTCCGGCGCATCGATCCGAGCACGGCACGGGTCATACTCGTCGAAGCGGGCGAGCGCGTCTTGTCGGCCTTTCCCGAATCCCTCTCGAGCAACGCAACGTCGTCATTGCAGAAACTCGGCGTCGAGGTACGCAGCGGTGCGGCCGTGACGGATTGCGATGCGGACGGCGTCGCCATCGGCACGGAACGCATCAGCGCACGCACGGTGTTGTGGGCGGCGGGCGTCGAGGCCTCGCCCGTAGCGTACTGGCTCGGCGTGCCGGCGGATGCCGCCGGCCGCGTCGCCGTCGCCGGCGACTTGAGCGTGCCCGGCCACCGGGATGTCTACGTCGTCGGCGACGCGGCACGAGTCCCCTGGGGTGAGCAGCCGGTACCGGGCATCGCACCGGCCGCGAAGCAGATGGGCGCCTATGTCGCGCGGGCCATCCGCGCTCGGGTCGATGGCGGGCGCTCGACGCCGTTCAGGTACCGACACTACGGCAACCTGGCGACGATCGGCCGCAGCCGCGCCGTGATCCACTTCGGCTGGTTACGCTTGAGCGGCTGGCTGGCGTGGTGGATCTGGGGAAGCGCCCATATCTACTTCCTGATCAGCTTGCGCAATCGCGCGCTCGTAGCCTGGCAGTGGCTATGGTCTTATCTGACGTTTCAACGCGGCGCGCGGCTCATCACCGGCGACGAGGACTAATCCGCAACCGGCTTCAGGGCGTATAGCTCAGTTGCAGAAAGAAGAAGCTCGCGTCCCCGGCCGGCCCAGTATCTCGCAGGTAGCGACCGCCGAAGAACCGGCTGACGCCGGCCGCCAGCGTGAGCCTCGCGGCCGCCAGCGGCATCGTGACCGCGACGTCGAGTTCGCTGCCGACATAATTGTCGACGTCGCCGGCTGCCTGCCGTACCGGCCGCAGCCCCGCGTTATACCAGGCATCCGTGTCCTCCTCGTTGAGCCAGAAGCTCTGCCAGCCGACCTGCAGGCGCATTCGTTCGAACAGCGGTCGCGCGTAGGTGAACTCCAGATTGTGAACATTCTGCAGCGAAAACAGATCCATGATCCCGTAGTACGGATGATTCAGCGGATACAGGTTATCGAATGTGCCGTGATCGCCGTCGTTCGGATCCTCATCGCCGCTGGCCAGGTTGTACGCGACACCCCAACGCCCGGACGCCAGGTCCCACTCCACGCCGGCATGGATCATGTAGGCGGCGTGGTCGAGGCCGGCGAAATCCCCGAATTGATATGCGCCCTGCAAGTCCAGTCGCCATGATTCACGCCGGCGGACGAGACGGGCGCCGAGTGTATTCACGCGGTCGCCGACGTCACCGTTGCCGCGATAGAAGTACCAGTACTCCAGTTGTCCCGGAGACGCCCTGGTCTCGGTCACGAAGACGCCGTGAAAGTCGCTGTCGAAGTAGCGGTTGCCCACATCACTCTGGTCGTTGAAGTGATTGGCATCGACGGCGACCAGCGCGCTGGCGAACAGCGTGATCTGCCGCATTCCAGCGTCGCCGAGGGTCAGGCTGACGCCGTCGTTCACTCGTGCCGTGTTGACCCATTCCAGCGACGCCACCAACCGATTATCGCCGAAGTTGAACTTCTGCCGCCCGACACGAAGCGCCGCGGCGCCGAAGTCATGCTCCAGATAGGCCTGGTGGATATCGAGGTGATCGGCGAACACGTTCGGCACGGCCTCGCCGTTGACTGTCGGCACACCGGCACGACTCTCGCCGAAGACCCGGGCATCCTGCAACTGGACGAAGACGTTGGACCGATCACTGCCGCGATAGCCGAAATCCAGACGGAGCCGGGTCAGCAGATAACTCTGCTCGCCGCCGTTGAAGTCGAAATCCTGCTTCGACTCATAGCGAGTCCTGAACGACCCGTCGAAATGAAAGCCTGGCGCGTCGAAACCTTCTTGAGCTCCACAGACGCCGATGCCCGTGAGCCACAGGCCGATCGCGGCCAGGCGTCCGCTCCTGCGTTGCGCCGGGCCTTGCCGGCCCACTAGCCGAACTTCGAGAGCAGCTGTTGCGGGATAGGCCCGACGCGCGCCGCTTCATCCATCGCGGCAATGACGTGCCCGGGTACCGGCGAGATCCGCTGCGTCGCGAGACTCACCGCGATCATGACCACCGTCGAACCGAGCACGCCGGCCAACATCGGATGCAGGCCGCTCGTCGCCACCAGCCCTGCGGGCTCCCAGGCGAAAGCGATCGTCGCGCCCGTGACCATCGAGGCGATCGCGCCGGGCGTATTGGCCTTGCGCCACCAGACCGCGCACACGTAGGCGGGCAGGAACGCGCTGCCGAGCACCGACGTAGCGAACACGACGATATTGAACACCGTCGGCGCGTCGAGGAGCGCCACGGCGTAACCGGCAACGCCGATCGACAGTACGAGGCCGCGCGACACCCAAACCATCTGCCGTTCCGACGCGTTGGCGTTGATGAAGCGTTGATAGAGATCCCGCGAGGCGACCGAGCCTATCTGCAGCAGCAGCGAGTCCGCCGTCGACATGATCGCCGCCATGATGGCCGCCATGACGACACCGGTGACGGCGGCCGGTAACAGAGTCTCGGCCAGCCGCATGATCGCCAGTTCCGGGTCATCGAGATCCGGCAGGATGACGATCGCGAGGATGCCCAATATATAAGGGGTCGAGACGAACAACAGGTTCCACGCCGTTGCGTAGGCTCCGGCTTGCCGTGCCGTCGCGGGATGTCGCATCGCCATGTGCCGCGTCACGACGTGCGGCCAGCCCATATAACCGACCGAGAAAATCATCACGGCGCCGAGGACGATACCCCACTCGCCTTCGTAACCGAGGCCCTGGCCCCATACCGACAACAGTGTCGGGTCGATCGAGCCGATCGATTGGTTGGCGGCGCTCAGGCCGCCGACCTCGAACAACGCGGCAACGAGTATCCAGATGATACCGATCAGCATGACGACGCTCTGCAGGGCATCGGTATAGGCTACGGCCAGGTAGCCGCCCATCAGCGTGTAGATCAGGATGATGCCGATGGCGATCAGCAACGCCAGCGAATACGGTACGCCGGTGACGAGTGCCATGCCCTTGCCGCCGGCGATGAGCTGCGCGAGGACATAGCACCCCAGCAGGAACACCGTCAGCACGCCGGCGATCAGGCGCACGGCCGGCGACGGGTAACGACGCTCGAGGTACTCGATCGATGTCAGCGCACCGATAATCTGGGAGAACTTCCGCATCCGCCGCCCGATGACCGAAAGATTCAATACGCCGCCGCCGATGTCGCCGGCCGCGTACCACAATGCCCAGTACCCCTCTACAAAGCCGAGCGCGCCCGCGCCGAGAAACATGTAGCCGCTCATGGACGTCGTCTGCAGCGTCAACGCGGTGATGATCGGCCCCACCTTACGGCCGCCCAACAAATAGCCCTCCAGATCCTTAGCCCCACCACGGCGCATCGCCCAGACACCGATGCCGAGCACGAGCGCGAAATAGAAGGAGATGAACAGGACCGCCATGGTGTTCATGCGTCCTCGTCTCCGGAATTCGAATCCTCTATCCAGTCGCGGGAGACGATCAGGAACACGATCGTGTAGGCGATCCAGAAAACCGGAAAACCGAATACGAGCAAGGTCGTGCTTAACGGCAAGCCAAACATCGATACGAGCAGCACACGAACGGCGCGACGGCCATTATGGCGGGCGCGCCGGTCGCCTCAATGGGAAACGCGGCTGATTATCGGAGATGCAGGCGGGAAAAGGAAACGGCCGGTAGCACGTGCGGACGCAGCCTGCGATCTATTGCTGCGGGGCTCGCGCGGCGAATCTCGCCGAGTTGCTCGAGCTTGGCGGCACGGGCTCATTCCTGGGGTCGTAGACTCGCTTGATCTCCACCTCATCCCCCGCGGGGGTCTCGAACGTCACGGTCCAGATCAGCCGCTCGCCGTCCGCCACGAGCTCGAACGTTTCGACCGACGCCAGCCCATCGGTCGGCTGACGCTCTACGACGAAGGTGCGTTCCTGCCACCGTGCAGAGAAGCGCTGATCGGCATCGCTGACGGTTTCACCGGGCCGATAAACGACGGTAGACAGGCTGTCGTAGTCTACTTCCACCGTGTCGGAGGCTTGCACCACTTTGAGCTCCCCCATCGGGTCGGTGATCTCCCGGGGGAACTCGGGCGTCGCTTCCTCGTCGTCGTCGTGGTCGGGAAGCATCGCGGCGATCTGGCCGACCGAGATGCCGAACACGCTGATACTCCTACCGATCGACTGCAAGATTCCGACCGCGGCAGGCGCTTGCTTCCCCACGCCGCTCAGTACGTCGCTCGGCCTATCGCTGAGCTCTTCGTTGATGACCCAGTCGCCACTCAGATCGACGGGCTCGCGGGTCTCTGCCGTCCGATCCGGCGTGGCGGCACACGCGATCAGCGCGCTGCCGGCCAGCGCCATCAGGATGACTCGGTGGAGCCGATTCTGCCTAGGATCCATGGCCATGCCCTCTGCTGTCATGCGATCGCTCCAGTGTCGTCCGGCGATTCACGGTAACAGGGAGATACAACGCGGCGCGGCCGCTGAAGTTGACGGGGCTCCGGACAACCGGCACTGACGCCGCACCCAGCATGGGCTCGCCGCCGGGCCTCGCTACTCGGCGACCAGGATATCTTCGTTTAAGACTTCGCCATCCACGCCGTGGTGGCGCAGCGTTAACGTGGGCGTACCGTCACGGCGTTCCGCGGTCACCGACAGGAAACCGCCGATGATGTTCAGATAACGGTGCTCCGGCCGGATGTCGTCGTTACTAGACCAAGCGCCGGCGTGCGCGTCGCTCGCCGCCCCCGTCGCGTACTCTCGTAACCCCGTTGCGTCGTGCACCGAGACGTACTGCCAGTGACGATCACCGCAGATCACGATCATATTCTCCTGCTGCGTCATGAACTCCCGCAGGTCCCGGCCCTCGGTTCCGAACGCGTCATTGGCGTGGCTGTCGGACTTACCCTCGATGTCCGGGCCGACGAACGGCGTGGGGCTGATCAAGATCCGGAACGTGGCATCGGATGCCTCGACGGTTTCCTTGAACCAGGCCTTCTGATCGGCGCCCCAGATCGTTTTTTCCGGCCCGTCAGGGTCCGGGTTCGCGCTGCGGTAGTCTCTTCCTTCGACCAGCCAGATCTGCACATCCTGACCCCAGCGGAACGTGCGGTAGGTCAGCCCTGCCATCGGCACCTGTTCCGTAAAGACGTCGATGCCCTGTTGGAACGTGAAGTCGCCCATGTACGTGCTCTGCTGAGTCGGCCAGGTATCGTCCTGCCACGTATCGTGGTCGTCCTTCATGAAGTAGCTTACGACCCGCCGCTGGAACTCGACATTGGTGGGGAGGCTGTACATCCGGGCCCATCCCCAACGCGCCAGGTCGATGTTTTTCGCCCACGCGTCGTAATAGACGATGTCGCCGGTGTGGACGAAGAAGCTGGGTTCGAGGTCGATGATGGCAGGATAGATGCGGAAGCCCCCGCCCGGCGCATCCTGGTCCTCATAATCCTGACCCGTCGTCACGGCGAACACGACCCGCGCGGGTTCGTCCGGTAAAGGCGCGGTGCGAAACCGGCCATCGAAGAGCGAGCCGGCCGTCTCGCTCTCGGGCGAACGCCCCTCGACACGCAGCACGTACTCGGTCGCCGGCGCGAGCCCGGTCAGCGTGAACTGGCGCGTGAAATCCCGCTCAGGATCCACGGCCGTCCAGGCGGTCGAGCGCCACTCGACGCCACCCGTAGGCCGGTAGAGCACGCGGGTCTGACCCGGCGCGCCCCTGACGGCACCCTCGATGGTGTCGAGCGATGAGCCCTCCGGATAGATAACGACAGGTGTCCAGTCATGCGGGTGAAACCGCCCCGGCGGGGCTTCTCTCAGTTCGTCGCTACCCGGAGCCCGGTAGCGGAACTCCGGCAGCGGCGCCTCGCTGCCGATCCGTGCCGGCTCCCGCGTCAGC
>Ga0209987_10000383_pt1 | contig 23180 bp, 22 predicted proteins | sample N074metaG_FD_182134 | JGI IMG/M metagenome (GOLD analysis project Ga0209987, IMG submission 182134) | Deep subsurface microbial communities from Kermadec Trench to uncover new lineages of life (NeLLi) - N074 metaG (SPAdes) (version 2) | ecosystem: Environmental > Aquatic > Marine > Ocean trench...
CCGACACGGGTAAGAGAGCGGGGCATGCGGCGATTCAAATCGCCGATGCAAGCGCAACGCTTTTTGAGTATTCATGCGACTGTTCACAATCTATTCAATCTTGGTCGGAACCTGGTTTCAGCTAAACACTATCGATTGTTTAGACAGCGCGCCTTTGTGTCCTGGGATTATGCTACAGCACCTTGACCAGTACCTTTCACGGAGTTTGCACGGGTTTAACAAATAATTTGTCAGTACCAATCCGATGCCTACGTGGCCGATTAAATAGTACCCATCACCACCAAAAACTTAGAAAACGCCTCCAACAGGGGTGTTTTTTTGGCAAAAATATTGTGGAGCCCTTCCTGAGCGGGCGATTGTCAGGCTTGTTGTGTATCGAATAGCGCATCGATTATCGGGCACTCAGGAACCAACCCGCCATCACACTTGGAGACCATGGAGTTGAGCGTGTGTTGCATTTTCTGAAGATCGCGAAGTTTCTGCTCAACATCGCGCAAATGGACAACCGTCCGGTCGCGCACTTCGGCACAGGTGTATTGCTCGCTGTCCACGAGATCCAGCAAAGCGCGTACCTCTCTAATGGTGAAGCCCAGTTCACGGGTGCGTCGGATGAAAGACAGTCTTTTCAGGTGTGATTGAGCATAGATCCGGTGGCCTCCGGCGCTTCGTGGCGGGTCCGGCATCAGGCCCTTTTTTTCGTAATATCGGATGGTTTCACTGTTGACACCGCTGTGCCTGGCCAATGTGCCTCGGGAAAAGGATGTTTTGCCGGATTTCATGACTTTTACCCTTGAACCTGTAGTAACTACAGGCCTTATAGTATGAACTTGAAATCGTATGTCAATTGGAGTCAATCCCGGTTTGCAGGACATTGCTAAAAGTCAGGATCGAAAGCGCAGCGTTGCGGCAGCAGGAGGCGCACTTGGTGCCGTGCTTGCATCATCGTGCTGTCTCGGCCCACTGGTGCTCATCACGCTGGGTGCAAGTGGTGCCTGGATAGGCAACCTGACCGCCTTAAAGGCCTATCAACCTGTGTTTGTGCCAGTCACGCTGGCGTTTCTTGGCTTCGGTTTCTGGCAAGTCTATGGACAATCGACGTGGAGTTGTGATGAGGATTCATACTGCGCAAGCCCGACATCCGATCGATTGATCAAGATCGTGTTATGGGCTGCAACCTTACTAATCGGACTCGCTTTGAGCATTGATCTGTGGGCACCATTCTTTTATTAAGGAGAAAATCATGCGGAAATTCTCGATGGTTCCGGTTTTGTCAGCGATAGTCGTGCTTGCTGCCGGCAGCCTCAACGCAGCCCCTGGGGGAGAGGAAACAGTCAGTTTCACCGTCGAGAAAATGACCTGTGCCACATGTCCCATCGCTGTCCGGAAAGCTATGGAACGCGTCGCAGGCGTCAAAGAAGTGACCGTTGACTTTGAATCCAAAACAGCAGTTGTTACCTATGATGCGAGCATGACAGACGCGATCGACATAGGTGCCGCATCCACGAATGTCGGATTTCCCGCCACCGTCCGGGACGGTCACGACGAATGAGCGCCGTGGAACAGGCATTCGCGGAATACTCGACCATTACGTGCCCGGAATGCGGGCATCAATCAAAAGACAAGATGCCAACCAATGCCTGTCAGTATTATTACGATTGCAAGAATTGTGATGTGCTGCTCAAACCAAAGGCCGGTGATTGCTGCGTATATTGTTCGTATGGCGATGTGAAGTGTCCGCCGATCCAGCTGGGCGATTCATGTTGTGCATAGTCGATAAATCGCCGGTGACGTCAACGACAGAAACATGGCAACCACAGATCTGACACTCGATGAACCGGGTTCGCTGCCACGGCCTGGTCCAATAGGTCGACTCGTTCGCCTTGCATTTGGCTTGACATGTGCCTGGTATATTCAGGGTCTTCTGGTTGTTTCCAACCAGCTCATGGACTCAAGTGGTCATGTCAGGTCTGTGGTCTGGAATGGAATAGTCGTCGGTCTATTCCTGATCAGCTACGTAATTAACATTGGCTATTCGCGTTCCTGGAAAAAATGGCCCGCTATTGTTAGTGCAGCATTATTTCTCATTGTTGCAGGAATCGGCTATATCACGTCAGCATCTTTCCAAACAGAATTTCTGGCGCGCACGCTATGGGTATGGGAAATCTATCTGTTCTCGCACCTGGGCCTGGCTTTCCTGATATCAGGAGTTATCGTAACGCCCGGTTGCGAAATGCGTGCGTTTCATGATCTGTATACGCGGGTCACCGGCATACCCACCAAAGAACACTATTGTCCGGTCGGGCCATTACATCCCATTGATCAGTGGGAAGCGGGCAGGAAATAGGGGACAGACTCCATTACTGTTGCATAGACTCTGACATGGAACCGGTAAAACGAAATCGCGGCTGAAGCCGCTCCCACGTTGCTAATAAGAACTGTGGGAGCGGCTTCAGCCGCGATTTTCGTTCAGCCGATCATCGTTCGTTTCGGTTTCACAACTTTCAAAACGATTGAAGAAGACGCATCCTTGACGGCCGGCATGCTCAAAAGTTCGCCGTCGATAAATTTTCCGAATGCGTCGAGGTCAGATGCGACGACCTCGAGCATGAAATCGATCGATCCGGAGATCATGTGGCAGGCCTGCACCTGCGGGTGCTCGCGAACACGGCGTCGAAAATCTTCGGCGAGTTTCGTGTCCTGGCGCTCGACGTGCACGGTGACAAACGCCTTTACGGCATGACCCAGCGCGGCCTCGTTCAGGTTGACTGTGAAATTCTCGATGACGTTGCGTGCCACCAGTGCCTCAACGCGCCGCTGGACGGCGCTCGCCGACAGGCTGACCCGGGTGGCCAGTTGCGACCAGGTGATGCGTCCATCGGTCTGCAGTGTCGACAGGATTTCCGTATCGTATCTGTCCATGAGTCACAATTCCTGCGAAAATTCAAGAAATAGTAAAGAATCCTGCAGATTATAGGCCCTGGAGCATCGAAAACGCCAGCACCCTGCTGCTACTCTTGTCTAGACTGACGCCCTGCAAGTTACTCGAGCCATTCGGAGGCCGCGATGTCATATCTCAAGAAAATCGATCATGTTTCCTACGCAGTTGAAAAGGGCAACATTGAAAAGTGGGCATGGTTCCACATCGAAGTGGAAGGCGGCACGCTGATCAAGCGCATCGACGATGCCCGTCCCGGCGACCCGAATAGCAGCATGAAAATCTGGTGCATCGATTACGGTAATTTCGGCATCGCACTGATCGAAGGCATCGACCGTGCCGAGAAATCCCAGGTGACCAGCTTCGTCGAGAAACATGGCGATCACTCCTGCCAGCACGTGGCTTACGATTGTCACAATCTCGAAAAATTCATCGGCCACATGAAATCACTCGGCGGACATCCGCGCGGCAACGTGCTCGTGCAGGATGATGGCTTCGGTATTCTCAAGCAGATGTTCGCCAAGGGTTATGCATCAGGTCATGCCGGTGAAGCAACATTCCCCGAATATTGTGAGCGGCCGCAGACAGCCGACGAGGCGAAGGCAGTGGAAATCACGTTCTCGAACAAAGCCGGTGGCGAATTCTACAAGCAGGTGCAAAACGCCATCGACGAAGATGACCAGCAGCCGTTCTTCGATTTCAGCCACATGGCGGAAGACTGGGAAGTTCCTGCAGAGCAGCCTAAAGGATCCGCCGACCCGGTAGCGAAACTCGTTGCAGCCTGATTAGCGCCAGACCTCGCGCGCGGTATCGACGACCAGTTGCAACTTCGCCCACTGATCATCCTCGGTTATTTCGTTGCCGTGCGATGTACTCGAAAACCCGCATTGCGGGCTGACACACATGTTTTCGATGGGCATGTAATTTGCGGCCTCGTCGATACGCCTGGCGAGGTCGGTAACGGATTCCAGTTCGGGAAATTTTGAGGAAATAATGCCGAGGACAACAATCTTGTTGTCAGGAACGAATCGCAATGGCGCGAAATCTCCGGAGCGTTCATCGTCATACTCGAGAAAATACGCGTCGACGTTGAGGTCGTTGAAAAGCACTTCGGCGACCGGCTCATAGCCGCCTTCCGCGAACCACTGACTGCGAAAATTCCCCCGGCACAGGTGCACAGCGATCACAAGGTCATCCGGACGATCGTCGATGACTGCGTTGATCAGCGCGGCGTAGGTGCGCGGTAACTCGTCCGGATCGTCGCCACGTTCGACGGCGGCCGCACGCATTTTGACGTCGCATAGGTACGCGAGATTGGTGTCGTCCATCTGAATGTATCGGGCGCCTGCTTTGTAAAGTGCATCGATCTCGTCCCGGTAGCATTGCGCCAGGTCGTCAAAAAATTCACCGAGGTCCGGATAGGCGTCAATGTCAATTCCGGCGCGTCCCCCGCGGAAGTGCACCATGGTTGGCGAAGGTATCGATACTTTCGGCGTGTTGGCTACCTGTGCCTGCAGGAACTTAAAGTCATCGACCTGTATGTCCTGCGTGTGTCGCAGCTTTCCCGTTACGCTCAGAGTTGGCGGCGTGAATCCAACTTTCTCCTGGGCATTGGAGCTTGCCGCGATACTCCCGGTGACACTTACCCCATCCAGTTTTTCCAGAAAATCCAGGTGGAAGAACTCGCGACGAAACTCGCCGTCCGTCACTGCCTGCATGCCGATGGACTCGATTTTCCGGATCGTTGCGGCGATCGCTTCATCTTCGATCGTGCGGAGTTCTGCTGCGGATATTTCGCCTTGTTGATGGCAGACGCGCGCAGCGAGCAGTTCGGTCGGCCGCAGCAGGCTGCCCACGTGATCCGCACGAAATGGTGGATTCAGCTTGCTCATTTACTCGTCTCTGATCGATAGTTTTTGCGGTCGGCGATTTCGAGGGCGACATTGCCGGAACGCGGCATTACCATGGTGATTCTGACACGTACGGAATCAATAGTATTGCAAGCGACGTTTATATTTGAGCTGCCCAGATTACTAATCATCAGTGCTGCAACATTCCTGATTTAATGAGGGCACCAATCACAATCAGTTTGCTTTTCATGGTGGTGCTGACGGCCAATGCGCATCACGCAACGGTGGCGAACTTCACGCAGGAAATATTCGCCGTTGACGGCGTGATTGAACTAGTGCGATACCAGAATCCCCATTCCTCAATCCTGATCAAGCACACGTCGGAGGAGGGAGAAGAAATTTACTGGCTCATCGAAACCGGCGCCAATACACGATGTTCCTGCATGAGATCGTCTTCGAAGACGGCACCGTTTTTGACGTCGAGGGGTTGACGAATTAGTCGGTACTGACTTTTTCTCTTAATGGCGCCACCTCGTGGGCGACTGCCCGGGCACTGCCACGGCGGACCAGTTCAAGCTCATAGCGGGCTTGTAAGTTGAGCCAGAATTCGGCCGAATTGCCGAAATATCGGGCCAATCTCACGGCAGTATCGGCTGTAATCGCCCGTTTTCCATTGACGATGGCCGATACGCGAGTTTTGGGCATGTGCAAGTCCTTCGCCAATCCGTTTTCCATTGACGATGGCCGATACGCGAGTTTTGGGCATGTGCAAGTCCTTCGCCAATCGATATGCGGACACATCCAGATCATCAAGGAATTCTTTTTGCAGAATTTCGCCGGGGTGGATTGGCTTTACGAAAAAGGCTTGAATCTCAGTGCTATGCTTAAAAACTGTTGAAAACAAAAAGATGATCAACCGCTTATGAAGTCAACAACGCAGGTGTGGCTGCTGCCACCAATCGCCCTACTGCTTGCCATCGCTGTTAGCGGGTGCGCGCCAAACGATGATGGTGTCGATGCCACCGAGGGATTCGAATCCATCGATGCCCAGATTCGAGCAGAACTCGTGCAAATGGCGGACGATTTCGTGAATTTGCGCGAAATGCAGGGTTTTCATTACGAGATGTCTCTGGAAGAAGCCTATCGCTGGCAGGACGTGATGGTAGAGATCATGGAGCCGGCGATGGGTGGCGTGGTCGGCTACAAAACTGGCGGGCACTCCGCCGGAGGCGGATTCTCAACATTTCCGCCGGAAGGCATCAGGGCCTATCTGCTCGCAGGCATGATGCGACCGAGCGGTACTGCCGTCAGGGTCGAGGAATTTCGCAGGGGATTTCTCGAGGCCGACTTCGCCTTTCGCGTCGGCGACAGTTCGATTAACGACGCCCAAACCGACCTCGAAATCCTGGCCGGGCTGGACGCCATTATTCCGTTCGCGGAAATACCGGACCCTTATTACGATCCCGATACACGGACGATCACCGGCACCATTGTTGCCGATATGGGCACGCGCATGTCGTTTACGGGTGAGCCGGTGCTGCTGGAGGCCACCGAAGAATGGATCGAAAAGATCAACAATTTTACCTTTGTGGTCTACGATGAGAACGATGTCGAGATTCAGTCAGGGCAAATGACCGGTTGGTATGAGCCGCTCAAGGTCGTTCGCTGGATCCGCGACCAAATAGGTGAATCTGGCAAGGAGCTTCAGCCCGGACAACTGCTCTCACTAGGGAACATCGGCATCATGCGCCAGCTCCATGAAGGCTCATCAAGGGGGCCGGCGTATACGAGCAACCAGTTCAGGCTGGAATATCACGGCCTGACCGACGAGCCGGCGATCGTGATCATCAACATCGCAAGGTAGTGGGGTCAGACCCCGTTTTTGAGAGACGGAGCACAACTTATGAGAGAGTTCGATGAAAAACGGGCTCTGACCCCGATTATGACGGGCGCATTACTTGCGATTGCGTCATCTGCTGTGCTCGCGCATCACGGTTGGAGCGGCTACAAGGAAGTCATCGAGATGTCGGCGACGGTGATCGAACTGAAGCTCGGCAATCCCCATGATCGCCTGATCGCGACCGACGAATCGGGCCAGGAATGGAATCTCCTGCTGGCGCCACCGGCGCGCAATCGCCGCTTCGGATTCAACGAACAATCTGTCAGTGTCGGCGACGAGATTAGATTGTACGGGCAAAAGCACCCGCAGCGCTTCGAAATCAAGGTGCACTGCCTCTACCGCGACGGCGAAATGCTTTACACCTACCGCTACGATAATGGTCGCAGCAGTCTTTCGAGAAGCCGCCGCACCAGCAAAGAAAACTGCTGATTATTCGCGGCTGAAGCCGCTCCCACAAAAAATTGAATGCCAAACAAATGTTTCGTGGGAGCGGCTTTAGCCGCGATTCAACCTTATAGCGAAAACCACGCGGTCTTGAGATTGGTAAACTTATCCAGTGCATGCAGCGAGCGGTCGTAGCCGTTGCCGGATTGCTTCATGCCACCCATCGGCAGAGAGATAGCCGCACCGCCGTAACAATTGACATGGACGATTCCGGATCTTATTGCGCGCACCATCTGGTGTGCCGTGGTCAGGTTTGACGTCCAGACACCGGCCGCAAGTCCATAGGGCGTCGAGTTGGCAATGCGAACCGCATCGTCAGCATCATCGAATTCGATCACACTGAGCACCGGGCCGAAAACTTCTTCCTGTGCAATCGTCATTTGCGATTCGACGCCTGTGAACACTGTTGGCTGCATGTAATAGCCGCCGGTGTCCTCGAGAATTCGTTGGCCGCCGGTCGCGAGCGTCGCGCCTTCTTTTTGTGCTACATCGACGAACTCGAGGTCCTTCAGCAACTGTTCTTCATTCGATATCGCGCCAACATCGGAATCCAGATCAAGTGGATCGCCAACCTTGAGCGCGTTGGCGGTCGTCAACAGTTTGTCCGTGAATTCCTCGGCGATCGGCTTCTGCAGAAGCAGCCGGCTGCCGGCAACACAGACCTGGCCGGAGTTTCTGAACATGCCGTTGACACTGCCTTCGACCGCGGCGTCAATATCGGGCACGTCGGCGAATACGATGTTCGGGGATTTTCCGCCGAGCTCGAGAAATACTCGTTTGATATTTGACCGTGCAGAGTATTCGAGCAGGCGCCGGCCGATCGTTCCCGAACCGGTAAACACCAGGACATCGACGTCCATATGCAAGGCCAGTGCTGCGCCGGTGACGGAGCCGCGGCCCGTTACGACATTGAGAACGCCTTCAGGCAGTCCGGCCTCCAGCGCCAGCTCGGCGAGACGTAATAAGGACAGCGACGCACTCTCCGCCGGCTTGATCACGACTGAATTGCCGACTGCGAGGGCAGGGGCCAGTTTCCATGCGCCGATCATCAGCGGAAAATTCCAGGGAACGATCGCGCCAACGACGCCCACCGGCTCGCGCTGCGCCATGCCGAAATAATTGTCCGCTGTAGCGGCAACCTCGCCGGCAACCTTGTCAATGGCCTCGGCGTAGAAACGAAATGTTGCTGCAGCACTTCCCGGTTCACCACGCATCGCCACCCTGATCTCGGTGCCGTTGTCGCGGACACCAAGCACCGCGAGTTCCAGTGCATGGTCCTCGATCAGCTCCGCGACGCGCAACAACACTTTCTTGCGCTGCACCGGCGATGCCTTCGACCAGGCACCGCTCTCAAAGGAACCACGGGCCGCGGCGACTGCATCGTCGACATCCTCGGCGTTCCCACTGGCGATCGTCGTCAGCTCGCTGCCGTCAATGGGGCTGATGATCGTGAGCACCTCGCCGCTTCGCGACGGTTTGAAATTGCCGTTGATCAATAAATCACGGGGTTGTACGGGTTCGCTACGCAGGACGTCGATGTCGGGTTGCTGGAGCATTTCGGTTGACCCACAGAGTTACAAGCGGTTCAAATAATGAACCGATGAGTCAAATAATGCTTGCAAATATGCCCACCCAGGTCAAGAATGATTCGCCAAAGATCCGCGCCAAATGGCAATCAGTGGACGGGCGATGCAGACAGTAGACAAAGCGCTTGGCTTGTTGGGGTTTTTCTCGGAAGGAAGACCCGCGATTGGCCTCAGTGAGATTGCCAGATTGTCAGAATTCAACAAGGCCACAACCCGGCGCCTCCTGCTGGCGCTGGAAAAACACGGCTTCGTCGAACAAGATGCCAAAACCAGGGCATACCGGCTGGGAGCGGGACTGTTGAGACTCGCTCGCGTGCGCGAGGCGGTAAGTCCGGTACAGACCGTCGTGCAGCCGATACTGGAAGACCTGGTGTCGCGGATTGGTGAAACTGCACATTTTTCTCTGTCCGCGGGTGGCTCGCTGGCGACGATCGGCCTGGTCGAATCCACGAAATCGAACCGCGTCATGCTGGAACGAGGCGAGGCGATACCACTACACGCGACCGCATCCGGCATGGCGTTTATGGCGTTCGCGCGGCCGGAAATCGTGAACGATGCGCTGGGCAAGACATTAACCGGGCACACGCAGTATACGATTACGGATGCGCAGGATCTGCGCAAGCAATTGCTATCCGTGAGGAAAGCGGGCGTGGCCGTTGCGAAAAGCAGTTACGAGGATGGCGTGTGTGGTATCGCGGCACCAGTCCTGGGTCAGGACAGATTTGCCCGTGGTGCGGTTGCGGTAGCGCTGCCTGAGTCGCGCGCCAAGCGCAATGTCATTGTCGCGATTCAACCTGAGGTGCGCCGCGCCGCGGCCGAAATTACGACCGCCATGGGCGCAGAGCCTTATCCGGCCATCTACGGATCGCAGGGAGCGGCAGCCGCATGAGTTCCGGCATCGCGCTCATTGTCGATTTCGGTGGCGTCGTTACGCGAACGCTGTTCGAAACACATGCAATGACGGAGCGTGCTTTGGGCCTGTCACCCGGCTCCCTGACCTGGCAGGGACCCTTTGCTCCGGAATCCGATGAGCTTTGGACGTCAATGCAGAATGATGAGATTTCGGAGCGAGAATACTGGGCGCAGCGAAGCAGCGAGGTCGGACGTCTGCTCGGTAAGCATTGGACCGAGATGTCACAGTTCGTGAAAGCAGCGCGGGGTGCAGACCCGGAATCTGTAGTGCGGCCCGAGGCAGTGCAGGCCATCAATTCTGCGAAGGCGCGCGGTGTGCGGCTGGCGATCCTGTCAAACGAACTCGACCTGTTTTACGGGTCAGACTTTCGCAGCAAGTTGCTATTCCTGCAAAAGTTCGACGTGATTGCGGACGCGACATACACGAAGATGCTCAAGCCCGATGCGCGTGCCTACCTTGATTGTGCGAGGGAGCTCGGCGTCGAGCCGCACCACTGTGTTTTCGTCGACGATCAGAAAAGAAATGTGCAAGGCGCGCAAGCCGTTGGGATGAACGCCGTGCATTTCGACGTACGGCAGCCGGGCGAAAGTTTTCGGCAAGCATTGTCGTTGCTATTGGAATTGCCGGAGGAACTCGAACATGCGTGATCCGCAATTCCTCGAAGAACACAATGCCAGGCATTTCTGGCACCCCATGGCGCATCCCGCAGAGATGCTGAACAACCCGCCGATTGTGATTGCCTCGGCCGAGGGCGTGGAGATCACCGACATCAATGGCCACACGACACTCGATGCGGTCGGCGGCCTCTGGAATGTCAACCTGGGCTACTCCTGCCAGCCAATCAAGGACGCGATAACCGAACAACTGGCGACACTGCCTTACTACTCCTCGTTTCGCGGCACCTCGAATGCGGCGGCGATTGAACTGTCGTATGCACTAAGCCAATGGTTCAGCGAGGACGGCCTGACCCGCGCGTTCTTTACCTCCGGCGGTTCTGACTCGGTCGAGACTGCGCTGCGGCTGTCGCGTCAATATCACAGGATTCGTGGCGAGCTGGACCGCAGCAAGTTCATCAGTCTCCGCCAGGGTTACCACGGCACTCACTTCGGAGGCGCATCCGTCAACGGCAACGCCAAGTTCCGCCGAAACTATGAACCGATGTTGCCGGGCTGCTTTCATATTCCCGCGCCGTGGACTTATCGCAACCCGTTTGACGAGACCGATCCAGCGCGCCTCGCAGAATTATGCGCATCGCTGCTGGAAGAGGAAATAAAATTTCAAAGCCCGGACACGATTGCGGCATTTATTATGGAACCGGTGCTCGGTTCCGGCGGCATCATCGTGCCGCACAAAAGCTTCATGCCGATGGTTCGGAAAATCTGTGACAATTACGGCGTACTCCTGATCGCCGATGAAGTGATCACTGCTTTCGGACGCACCGGTGCCTGGACGGGTTCAAGATTGTGGGGCGTCAAGCCGGATCTTGCCTGCATTGCCAAGGGCATCAGCAACGGCTACTTCCCATTCGGCGCCGCGATGATCTCGGAAAAAGTCGCGGACGCTTTCGAAAACAACAAAGACGCTTTCGGTTCGATTGGGCACGGCTATACCTATTCGGGGCACCCGGTGGGTGCAGCGGCAGCGCTGGCAACGCTGACAGAGACCCAGAAACTCAATGTTGCCGATAACGCGGCTGCCCGCGGTGGTGAATTGCTTGCCGGTTGTCGCGGCTTGCAGGACCAGCACGAAATCGTGGGCGATGTTCGCGGCATTGGCCTGATGGTTGGTCTTGAGCTCGTCGCAGACCGGCAATCCAAACAGCCCCTGCAAAAAGAGGCGATGGACACGGTGCTGAGAACGGCGTACCGGGAAGGCGTCATGTTCCGCATATCCGGCAACAACATCCTCATCTCGCCGTCACTGATTATTAAACCAGAACACGTAACGGTAATTGTGGCGGCGCTCGACGCCGGACTGTCTGCGGCAGCACAGGCGTAACGCTATGGTCAAGAAAGCCAGAATCCTTGTGATCGGGACGGCGGACACGAAAGCCGATGAACTGCTGTATTTGAAGTCATGCATCGAAAAAGTTGGTGGCACTGCATTGATCATGGATGTCGGCGTCCTCGGAGACCCACCGTTTACGCCGGCATATTCGAAACATGATGTTGCGGCAGCGATCGGTATCACCAACGACGACATCATCGCGCTGGGTGATGAGCACCAAGCGATGATGCGGCAGGCGGAGGCGGCGACGGCACTGGCGGCAGAGCTGGAACGAAGCGGGGAGATCGACGGCATACTCGCCATCGGCGGTTCGATGGCAACAGACCTCGCACTCGATGTTGCGGATGCGCTGCCACTCGGTACGCCGAAAGTCATCGTTTCCACGATTGCATTCTCGCCCGTCATTCCCCCCGGCCGCCTGCCGCCCGACGTGATGATGTTGCTGTGGGCTGGCGGCTTATATGGGCTCAACTCCGTCTGCCGGTCGGTGCTGAGCCAGGCGGCAGGTGCTGCTGTTGGCGCAGTACAGAGCAGGGAACTGCCGAATGCGGACAAGCCGATGGTCGGCATGACATCACTGGGTAGCTCGTCACTGAAATACATGGTGCATCTCAAGCCGGAGATCGAAGCCCGCGGTTTCGAAGTCGCCGTATTCCACACCACCGGCATGGGCGGACGGGCACTGGAATCGCTGTCGAAAAAAGGCCAGTTCGCAGCCGTCATGGATTTCTCGCTGATCGAGGTGAGCAACGAGGTCCAGGGTTCCGTCGTATCGGCCGGCGCCGATCGTCTTGAAGCAGCGGGGCAGGCCGGCGTGCCACAGATCGTCGCACCGGGTGGCGTCACGCTGGTTGATCTGCAGGCCTGGAAAAAGGTACCGGAACAATTCGCAGACCGCGAGTTTCATATTCACAATCGATTAATTGCTTGTGCAAAACTGAATGCGGATGAACGCGTCCAGGCGGCAGAAATGATCGCTGCGAAACTGATGAAAGCAAAAGGACCGACCGCGTTCATCATGCCGAATAAAGGCATCGACGAATGGGACAAGGAGGGCGGCCCGTTCCAGGATGATGCAGGCCTTGCCGCATTTGCAGACACGATTCGCGATTCAGTGGGCCCGCCGGTCGACCTGCTTGAAATCGATGCGCACATAAACGACAAGGAATTTGCGACAGCAGTTCTCGGAATTTTTGATCGCTGGATCGACGCGGGAAAAATCAGCAGAGAGGTGGCACCGTGCTAGCCGCAATAACCGGCGATCGGCAGCAGCGTGTCGATGTTAACAGCCGGCCGAGCCTTATCGCCATCGTCTACCTGGCCGTCGTGGGGCCCTGCGTGTTCATTTTGCAGCCGGGTTTCGTCCAGGGCCTCGTTGAATACCTTGGTTTGACAGAACAGCAGGCGGGGTTCATTGCTTCTGCGGAAATGTTTGGTCTGGCGACGACGACAGTCCTGCTCAGTTTTGTCTCATCGAGAGTAACCTGGCGCAATGTCGTCACGATCTGCATTTTCGTTTGCGTGCTTGGCAACCTGGCCTCGCTGGGCCAGTCGGATTTCAATACGCTCGCGGCGATTCGATATATTACCGGGCTGGGTTCCGGCGGGATCATATCGCTGACATTCATGATGATGGGCCTGAGCCTGACGGAGCGCTCCGATAGAAATTTTGGTTATATCGTCGTCTGGGTCCTGACTTACGGCGCATTCGGCTTGCTGTTGATGCCGAAGGCCTACGTAATAGTCGGCATGAACGGCGTGCTCATATTTTTCGCGGCGTTCTGCGCGCTTGGGCTGGTTTTTGTGCGGCGCCTGCCGGATTCCGGGGATCATGTCGATACCGGTGAGGAAGCCAGGGGATTTTCTGCCGCGCTCAAAGGATCAACGCTCGCGGCCATACTGAGTTATAACATCGCTATCGGCATCGTCTGGGCATACCTGTTCCTGGTCGGTCTCGAGGCCGGCATGCCCGTGCAAGCGGTAGCCAACGCCTTGACCGTCTCGCAATTCCTCGGGATCGCCGGCGCGTTTTTGGCGGTACTGTTCGAGGTACGCCTTGGCCGGCTGCTGCCGCTGGCCATCGGCGTCATTGGCGGGGCTGCCAGCGTCTACTACCTGGTCGGGGATATTGGCGGCGCGGAATACTGGATTGGCGTGTGCGGATTCAATTTTCTCTGGAATCTGAGCATGCCGTACCTGCTGGCGACCCTGGCGGACTTCGACCTCAAGGGTCGGATGGTGGTCCACGGCGTGTCCATGCAGTTCATCGGTTATGCGGTCGGGCCTGCAATTGCGGCCCGGCTGCTCGGTTTCGGGTACGATGTGATCAATACGACGGCGGCAATTCTGTTTGTCGCCGCCGCGTTGTTGCTACTACCTGGAGTGATGGCGCAGCGCGAAGGGCTGCGCCAATGAATGCGAAGGCAATGATCTTCGATATTTGAACTATTTCAACTTAAACTTCAGCTACTGGAGCTTCGTTCCTTATGGGGGAATTAGAAAAATGAAATCAATAACTACAGACAGTTTTTGGCAGGGACTATCAGGCGCCTTGACTAACACGTTGATCGTTGCGCTGATTGGCGTACCGTCCTTGTCCTACTCACAGATCCTTGAGGAGATCATCGTTACGGCACAGAAGCGTGAGCAGAACATTCAGGATGTTGGTATTGCGATTACCGCATTCAGTGGCGATCAGATGCATGCACTCGGCATGACAAATACGACAGATATCATTCAACAGGTACCGGGGCTGGACGTGGTTGCCTGGTCGCCAACATTGACCACCTTCAATATTCGCGGCGTATCGCAAAACAACTTTACCGACAATCTTGAGGCACCGGTGGCGGTGTACATTGACGAGGCCTATGTCGCGAGCATGAATGGTATCAATGCGCAAATGTTCGACATGCAGCGCGTTGAAGTACTGCGTGGGCCACAGGGAACGCTTTTCGGCCGTAATGCGACAGGTGGTGTTATTCAATACATCACACGTAAAGCCGATGACGACGAAACCAATGGCTATGTCGAAGTCAGTGGTTCGGAGTTTGGTACGTTCTCGGTTGAAGGTGCGATCGGCGGCGCTTTCTCCGACACGGCGCGGTTTCGTTTTGCGGCGCGCAAGGAAGAGTCGGATGGCTATATCGATTCATCAGATTTTCCTGAAGGAAATCCACTGCCGAGCGGCGGCGGTAACTTAGGCGGTAGTGATGGATATGCGCTGCGAGCGGCGCTGCAGTTTGATATTTCAGACCGCGGGCAGCTCGACCTGCTGTACAGGTATTCCAAGGACGACAAAGTACCGACAGGCGGCTACAGCTTCCTGCCGTATGCCGACAATACCGATCCGCGCGTGTATATCCCACCCGAGTTTGAGGATTTCGTCGTCAACGTGATTGGCGCCCCGATTGAGGCCACAGCCGACATTTTCTTCTGCTCCAGTCAACTGGATTGCTTTACGCCTGTTGATACGGCGGGCCGTACGGTGTTTGAAGGCGACCATCCAACACCGCATCTAAACTTCGCCGACTATGCCGGATTTATGGACCGCGAAGTCCACAACCTGACGGCAGATTTCGTGTGGGAGATGGAAAACGGTGTGGAGTTCACGTCGATTACCAACTGGTCGAACGTGGACAAGTTCTACACGGAAGATGGTGACGGCATTCCAATACCGATAATCGAGTTCACGACAATTTCGGATTTCACACAAATCTCGCAAGAACTCCGATGGGCTTGGGATACAGACAAGACGAGCTGGCAGGTTGGCGCGTACTACCTTGACATTGATATGGACGGTGACGTCATCACCCGCGGCGCGCCGGTCGCAGGCGCAGCTTTTGAGCTGGGCTTTGATCCGGCGCTGCTAACTGATCCCGCGATCGTACAGGACTATCATTTGGATTCGCGGAACTGGTCGGTTTTCGCTCAGGGCGAATTTGACCTGACGGATACGGTGACATTAATCGCCGGCGGACGCTGGTCTCAGGATGACAAGGATTTTGATTTTGTGACCAGGTTCATTTCTCCGGGAGATGGCATATCGGTTCCGGGCATTCTGGACCTGAAGGCAGACGCTGCTGCGGCGGGCACGGATCAGGATACAGTCGACTACGGGGACTTCGCAGGCAGACTGCAACTTGACTGGCGACTGAATGACGACACGCTGGTATATGCGTCTTTCAATCGCGGCATAAAGGGCGGTAATTGGGCACCGGCCGGGAATGCGACGCTTGACATCATCAGGCACGACGAAGAAGTGCTGAGTGCGTTCGAGGCCGGCTTCAAAACCACAATGGCGGGTGGACGAACTCGCCTGAACGCCACGGTACGGGTGGACGAACTCGCCTGAACGCCACGGTATTTTATTACGACTATGAGGATTACCAGGCATTTACATTTTTGAATGGCAATCCCAGCGTGACCAATGCCGATGCGACGAATGTAGGAGCTGAGATAGAACTCTTCCTGTTGCCAAACGACAATTGGGATATCGTCCTCGGAGCAGCATTCCAGGATTCCGATGTTGACGGCGTTAGGATGACAGGGCAGCAGGTAACACCCGTAGGCTTCCCCGTCGACTGGCCAGTCGATTTCATCGACAACGCGGAATTGCCGAACACGCCAACGGTAAGTCTGAATTACCTCATCCGATATAATTTCGATGCGTTGAGCGGCAATATCGGACTGCAGTTGGATGGCTACTACAATGACGACCAATACCTGGAAGTAACAAATGGTGGTGCCGCAAAACAGGACGCCTATTCGGTCTTGAACGCAAGAGCAAGCTGGACCAGCGAGGATCAGTCCTGGCTGATTACTGCCTGGGTCAGGAATCTTACTGATGAGGTGTACAAGCAGTACGCTCTGGATCTTGGCATTCTCGGCGGCACGGTGTATTACGCACCGCCGAGGTGGGCTGGCGTTAACCTCAGCTACAACTGGTAGCAACGCAATCGCGGAGCGACCCGTAACAATTTCGGGTCGCTCCGCGGTTTCTTGTCTTGCCCGCAACGGGTAAATTCAAACCGATCGGGAAACCTCAGACCTAATGCGTAGGAAGCGTGTTCTTACAGGGCTTGTCTTAGCAGCTGTGGCGTCGATCGGTGCCTGCGATATGCCGGCTGTCCAGGCACCCGCCGGTTTGAGTACCGAAAGGCCGAACATCCTGTTAATTGTCGTTGACGACATGGCGTTCTCGGATCTTGGCAGCTTCGGCGGCGAGATTCCGACCCCTAATCTCGATCGGCTGGCCTATGCGGGAATTCGTTTCACAAATTTTCATGGTGCCCCGATGTGCTCGCCGAGCCGCGCCATGTTGTTAACTGGTGTAGATTCGCACCCCGCGGGTTTCGGCAACATGCTGGAGGAGTTGTCGCCGAATCAAAAAGGGCAACCTGGTTACGACGGTTACCTGCACGAGCGCGTGGTAACTTTCCCGGAGTTGCTCAGGGACGCCGGCTATCGCAATTACCTGAGCGGCAAATGGCATCTCGGATCCGGCGACATCGCCGGTCCCCCGGCACGTGGCTTCGAGCGGTCTTTTGGTCTCAATTCGGGCGGTGCGAGCCATTTCTCCGATATGCGCCCTGCTTATGCGCCTTCGCCGGAAATCAAGGCCAGTTACTTCGAAGACGGGGTAAAACTGACCGAGCTGCCCCCCGAATTCGAATATTCGACGCAATTTTACGTCGACAAAATGATCGAATACCTCGGTGATCACCGGTCTCAACAGCAGCCGTTTTTTGCCTACCTGTCTTTCACGGCGCCGCACTGGCCGATTCAGGCGCCGGATGCCGCGATCGCAAGACAGGCTGGCCGCTACGACGACGGTTTTGACATGCTGGCGGAACAACGCCTTGCGCGGGCGAAAGAATTGGGTCTGATTCCGCAGGATGCCGGGCGCGCGGGGCGCTCGCCGAAAGAAATGCCCTTTGCTGAGCTCGGCGAGGAACAGAGGAAAATCGAAATTCGTGCGATGGAAGTCTATGCCGCGATGATCGACGAGGTCGATGTGCATACGGGCCGCCTCATTGATTTCATGACATCGCGCGGCCTGCTGGACAACACGATCATTTTTTTCATGTCTGACAATGGCGCCGAAGGCCACGATCTCGACGAAACATGGCCAATGGAAGCATTCCCCGATATTCGCAAGACCATCGATACGACACACGATTTCAGTGTCGAAAATATTGGCCGGCTCGCGTCTTACACACTGCTTGGTCCCAACTGGGCAAACGCAGGCGCGCCATCCTTCAAACTGTACAAGGGATTTCCAACCGAGGGCGGCACGCATGTATCGGCTTTCGCGTATTACCCACGGATGATTACCGCACCGGCGATCTCGAACGATTTCGTCTTCATCAAGGATGTTGCACCCACCATCCTCGAACTTGCGGGCGTCGAACATCCGGGTGACGAGTATGACGGCAGGCCGGTCGAACAGATGACCGGCATCTCGTTCCTGTCACTGCTGGAGGGCAAGGGACCTACAGCGCCGGATCGTGTGACCGGCATCGAACTGCTGGGCAAACGTACGATTCGATCCGGCAACTGGAAGCTCGTGCACATGCCGGAGCCTTACGGCATCGATGACTGGCAGCTTTTCAATGTAAAAGACGACATTTCAGAGTCTCGCGACCTGTCGGCCCGATATCCGCAAAAAGTGGCAGAGCTAAAAGCCCACTGGGATGCATACGCAGAGAGAAATAAGGTCATCATCCCCGACTGGGTGAGCGGCTACTGATTTGAGGCATCCGTGAATTCTACCCAACAAATCCACTCGCAGGTCCACCTGGTCGGCAGTATTGCGATGAACAATTGCGACGAGGTATTTACGCGTGTCAGCAGCGAACTTGGCGAACACCTGTGCCGCATACCAGATGGCGAGACCGGAGAGCGGTCGCGCTGGATATTTTTTCAACGCCAGATGTTGCTGGATCACCCTGCAACGGAAGTTGATCCGACGGTGCCTGAGCTCGAGCTCAAACAGTGGGATGGCAAACCAATGCGATCATTGCCGCTCATCCGGTTCCGTGAGGGCGCGGACCTCAATGATGTTCATTTCGAGACCGGATACGACAAGGCTGCGGAATATTCCTATGGATCATTCGAAGCAAAACGTAATGAGGGTGTAATTCCTCAACACGCCCGTTTCCAAGTGTGCCTGCCGACGCCGATGGCAAATGCGTATATGTACGCCAGTCACAAAGCACGTGACGATTTTCTCCGCGTCTACGAACGTTCACTGATTCGTGCGCTTGACGCAATATTGCTGGGCATTCCTCACAATGATCTTGCCATTCAGTTTGACGTCTGTGTCGAGGTGCTGTTGTTCGAAGGCTATTACGAACATCGACCCGATGATTACAAGGAGCAGGTATTCTCCATGCTTGCCCGACTCGCCGGCAAGGTGCCGGACGATGTCGAGCTCGGATTTCACCTTTGTTACGGGTCGCCGTATGACGAACCGCTGGTTCGCCCGAAGGACATGTCCATTCTGGTCGAACTTGCGAACGGCATTGCCGAAAACGTTGAGCGAAAAGTCGACTTCATACACGTTCCGGTTCCGCAAGGCCGCACCGAAGCCGAATTTTACAAGCCATTACGTTCATTGAAGGTATCGCCCGAAACCAGGATTTTCCTTGGGCTTGTTTTTCAGGGTGATCCGGACGGCGATCAGGAGCGTATCGCTGTTGCAAAAGAGTACCTGGCTGAATTCGGCGTCGCGACGGAATGCGGGTGGGGACGGACTGATCCGGACAATGTCGCCGGATTGCTGGCGAGCCATCGGCAGGCAGCGGAATGGTTAAATCAGTACAATAATCGCCCGCAGGCGCGGGCTTCTACGAATGCTGTGTAGGAGCCCTTCTTAAGCGGGCGATGCCGACTTTGGAAATTTCAGAATAATGATAAGAAGAATTTTGTCGCACGACGGCGCCATCGACATCAATTCCAAACAGACTTTGTGGTCTGTGTTCCTGGTTGGCGTCATTGCGCCTGAGGTTTTCATCGTGCAACCGGGCTTCGTGCAGGGCCTGGTCGAGTATGTCGGTTTCGATGACCAGGGTGCCGGATACACGGCCTCGGCGGAAATGTTCGGGCTGGCCGCGACCGCCATACTGATGACCTTCATCGCGCACCGGGTCAACTGGCGCACGGTGATTCTCGGTTCGCTGGTCGTCATGTTTCTGGCCAACGCGCTGTGCACATTGACCACCGACCTGAATGCTTTCGTGGCGCTCAGGTTCATCGCTGGTCTCGGCGCCGGCAGCCTGGTGTCGCTGAGTTTCGCGATCGTTGGATTAACCAGTAACCCCGATCGCAATTTTGGCCTGCTGATCATGTGGGTGCTTACCTACGGCGCCATCGTGTTGTGGGCAATGCCAACCGCCTATGCGTTCGCAGGAATGAGCGGAGCATTATGGTTTTTCGCCTTGTTCCCGCTAATTGCAATGCCAGTCATAAAGTTTTTGCCGAAAAGCGGCGAGGGCGTCGCGCAGGTTGAAGAGGATGCCGTCAACCTGACCACGGGCATGAAAACGCTGGCGCTGTTCGCGATGCTCGCGTACTTCATTGCGCAAGGCGTCGTCTGGGCATACCTGTTCCTGATCGGTCTCGCCGGAGGCTTGAGCGAACAGGAAGTCGCAAACGGTCTGACGCTGTCGCAATTTGCCGGAATTGCCGGCGCGCTGCTCGCGGCGCTCATGTCGAATCGATTTGGCCGTTCGGTACCGCTTACCATTGGCATCCTGGGTGGCGCACTCTGCCTGTATTTCCTGGTCGGGCGCTACGAGTTTCTCGTGTTTGCGCTGGCAGTCGGCATCTATAATTTTGCGTGGAACCTGACGCATCCGTTCCTGCTGGCGGCGATGGCCAGCTTCGACCGGCGCGGGCGGGTCGTCGTGTACGCGGTTGCGATGCAAATGGCTGGTCTGGCGATCGGGCCGGGGCTCGCTGCTTCGGTGATATCCGAGGGCGACTACATCAACGTCAACTGGCTGGGAGCGGGTTTATTCGTCGTGAGCCTTGCACTGATATTGCCGCCCGTGCTCGCGCAAACAAAACTTTTCGATGCTGCCGGCGGAGACTGATCAATGTTTGGGAAACTCGAGGACAAGGTTGCGATCATCACCGGCGCCGGTCGGGGCATCGGCGCCGGCATCGCGAGCGTGTTTGCTGCAGCCGGTGCGAAAGTAATGGTAGCGACGCGCACGGCAAGTCATGGCGAGGCGACTGTTGCGGCAATCGAAAAGGCCGGCGGCACCGCGGCGCTTTGTGCGGTGGATATCGGTGAACTCGAGAACGTCGAGCGTGCCGTTGCGGAAACGGCGGACAAATGGGGTGGCATCGACATTATGGTGCACAACGCCGCGTCCTTTCTCGGTGGTCCGGTCGCGGATTATTCGGAGGACGATCTCGAGACCGTCTTGTCCGTGAATCTGAAAGCCTGCTTTCGCCTGTCGAAGGCGGTCATCCCTTTCTTTAAAAAGTGCGGCGGCGGGCGCTTGTTGTTTACGTCGTCGGTCACGGGGCCGCGTGTGGTTATGCCGGGCACTTCTTATTACGCCGCCTCGAAAGGTGGCATGAACGCATTCATCAAAACGGCAGCGATCGAGCTCGCAAGAGACAACATCACTGTCAATGGTGTTGAGCCGGGTTTCATTCGAACCGCGGCGATGGAGTTGCTGGCCGATGAGGAAGGGCTTAAGCAAATGGCGAAGTACATTCCGGCCGGCTATATGGGCGATCCGGAAGACATTGCCTATTGCATGCTCTATCTCGCCAGTGACGAGGCACGCTACATCACAGGCCAGACGATTTGCGTGGACGGCGGCTCAACGCTGCCGGAAAGCCCGGTTTTCCTGGAAGAACTAGAGGGCATCAGGGAGCTTGCCGGTTCATCGTAATTTGGCTAATGGAATGACGAGTACAGACGAACTGATCGCACGAAGAGAACGGCTGCTCGGACCGGGCAATCCGCTGTTCTACGACGAGCCGGTGCATCTCGTCCGCGGCGAGGGCGTCTGGTTGACTGACAATGACGGTACCCGCTACCTCGATTGCTACAACAACGTGCCTTGCGTCGGGCACTGTCATCCACGAGTTGTCGACGCCCTGTGCAAACAGGCAGCGCTGCTAAACACGCACACGCGTTATCTGCACGAAAATATTCTCGACTACGCCGAACGCTTGCTGGGCAAATTCGATGACAGCCTGGATCGCCTTGCGCTTGCGTGCACCGGCAGCGAGGCTAACGAGCTGGCGCTGCGCATCGCACGATTCAATACGGGCGGCGAGGGGCTTATTTGTACCAACGCGACCTACCACGGCAACACCGCAGCGGTCTCGCAACTGAACTCGATATTCGAACCGTTCGAAGGCTACGGCGATTCGATCCGCATGGTGTCCTGGCCGGATTCGTATCGTGCACGGGATGAACTGGAAGGCGATGCGTTGGCGGACGCTTACGCCAACGAAGTCAGGCTCGCGATAGAGTCGTTCAACGAGAGCGGCATAAAGTTCGCCGGGATGATCGTATGCCCTATTTTCGCGAACGAGGGATTGCCGAACGTGCCCGAGGGATACATGGACAAGGCGATCGGCTATGTGCGCGATGCTGGTGGACTCTATATCGCGGACGAGGTGCAGGCCGGATTCGGGCGCACCGGCGAATGGTGGGGCCACTCCTCCAGCGGTGTCATTCCGGATATCCTGACGCTTGGTAAACCGATGGGGGCGGGGCATCCGATCTCGGGCGTGATCGCCAGGGGAGAGTTGCTCGACAATTACCGGCGCCGCGAGATGTATTTCAATACCTACGGCGGCAACCCGGTTTCCTGCGCGGTCGGCCTTGCCGTTCTCGACGTAATCGAGGACGAAGGCCTGGTAGAAAACGCAGCCACCGTCGGCAACTACGTGCTGCAGGGATTTCAGGAATTACAGTCCAGGCACGAGATCATCGGTGATGTGCGCGGCCGCGGCCTGTTTTTCGGCATCGACCTGGTCAGCGACCGGGAAACAAAGCAGCCGGATGCAGGGTCCGCCAAAAGAATTGTCAATGAATTGCGCCACAGGGGAATATTGATGAGCAAGATCGGTGAGCATGACAATGTGCTGAAGCTGCGTCCGCCGCTGTGCTTCTCGAAGGAGAATGCCGACCTGCTGGTCTCAACGCTGGACGATGTGCTCGGTAATGTTCAGGCAAGACTAAAATGACAGACTTCTTCGATCTGGATGTTGCAGGCCGGGCGAAGCGGCTCGAGGCCGCGGGCCACGCTGCGCTGCAGCACTGGGATATGGCGGATTGCGAGTTACACCTTATCAAGTATCGTGAAAACGCAGTATTTCGCGTCGATAGCGGCGGGCTTCGCCGGGCATTACGGCTGCATCGTTACGGTTACCACTCGAACGCCGAGTTACTCTCGGAATTGCAATGGATGCAGGCACTGGCCAATGCGGGTATCAACGTACCGACAATCGTGCCAGCTGAATCGGGCGAGTTGTTCGTGACGTATGCTGCCGATGGCCTGCCCGGCGATAT
>Ga0209987_10000386_pt1 | contig 23138 bp, 30 predicted proteins | sample N074metaG_FD_182134 | JGI IMG/M metagenome (GOLD analysis project Ga0209987, IMG submission 182134) | Deep subsurface microbial communities from Kermadec Trench to uncover new lineages of life (NeLLi) - N074 metaG (SPAdes) (version 2) | ecosystem: Environmental > Aquatic > Marine > Ocean trench...
TTACTTCAAAAATGCCAAAATGGGAGATGAAAGATGATGTCCCTACTATTGTAGAGGGAGAAGAAATAGATCTCCCTACAACCACAATCCCTGTATCCATCACAATGGCAAAAATTGGAAATCATATTGTAGTCGATCCCAACTCCGATGAATGGGCTAGCATGGATTCTAGAATTACAATTACTACTGATCCAGAAGGTAATATTGTTGCCATGCAAAAAGGAGGAAATGACGGATTTACCATAGATGAAATTATCAAATGCGGTGACCTTTCAATTAAAGTAGGTGCGCAAATTAGAGAAAATCTAAAACAAGCAAGCAAAGGCAGTTAATAAAATGGCCAAGAAAAAATCTCTAAAAGGATTAGGAGCCAGATATGGAATTAAACTTAGAAAGCAATACACAAAGATTCATCACCAGCTTAAGGAAACAAGAGTGTGCCCTGATTGCGGTTCTAAACAGTTTGGAAGAGACGCAGTAGGAATTTGGTCTTGCAAAAAATGCAACTTTAAGATTGCAGGAACAGCCTATGACGTCAAACTTTAGTTCAAAAATTACTGTTGATGCTAAAGAGAAAACAAGGGCAATATTTGATTCAATAAACACCGATAATGAATTTTATCCAGAAAATCCAACAAAAACAAGCATGAAATTACAAGAAAAAATTGTAATCTCTATTGAATCAGACCATATTTCTCATCTTAGAGCTAATCTTAATTCCACCTTACGATTAATACAAGCAAGCTATGACGCAATAGAGTCTGTTGATGATCCATAATTTTTGAATAGTGATTTTAGAAATTTTTTAAAATGGAATTATTCAAAAAAAGATTAAGAAAGATAAACTATGACTAAATTCAATCATATTCCTATAAATTTCACACCATCAGAACTGATCGAAAAAGACGATGAACACTATTATCAAACCCCAAGTGGGGCCATTTATCCGTCAATCACAACAATATTGCAAAAAACTCAAACTCTAGAAAAACAACAAAGTTTGCAAAATTGGAGAGAACAAGAAATAGCATCAGACTACATAACTCAAGAGGCAGCTATTGTTGGCTCCGAAACTCACAAGTTAATTGAAAATTATCTAAACGGCGAAGAAATTTTTGAAGAATTCAGACTTTTGTCAGAGGCTCATTTTAATAATCTACTTCCATTTGTAAATAAAATTAATGATATTCACGGTATTGAATTAAGGCTTTATAGCGATAAAATGAAGTTGGCCGGAACTTCTGATTGTATTGCAAAATACGATGGAACTTTATCTGTAATTGATTATAAGACCAAACGAAGCAATCAAAAAGAAGAATGGCTTACAGACTATTTTATTCAAGCCACATCATATGGAGTCATGTTTAAGGAACTTACTGGAATAAAGGTAGAGCAAATCGTAATTCTTGTTTCAAGCGAAAAAAACACTCGCATGGAATTTATTAAAAACCCTGACGATTACCTGGAATTACTCGAGCAACGAATTGACCAGTATTATTCCAAATAAACAATTTTACATCCGGTAAAGATATAATGAATTTCAAATCTCTTCACTAACATGTCAACTGGACAAATGCCTCCTTGGCTTCAGGAGCAATTAATGAAACTTCAACAATCTCAACAAAACCTTCAAGCTATAATGCAACAAAAACAACAAATCGAAATGGAGCGAATCGAGAATGAAAAATCTCTGGAGGAGCTAAGAAAGGCATCAGATGATGACATAGTCTATAAACACGCAGGTTCCATTTTGATAAAATCCACAAAAAAAGATCTCATTGAAGAGATTGAAGAAAGAAAAGAACTAACTAAAACCCGCTCAATCGTTCTTGAAAAGCAAGAAACTAGATTAAAAGAGTCTTTAAAAGAACAAGAGGCAAAAATCACAGAAACAATGAAGAGTGGAACGCCATCCAGTGGAGCAAAAACACCTGAACCAGGTTCACCTGCAGACAATCCTAGAAAATAGAAGTTTAGGCAATTTCAAATCAGATATTAACAAATTAATGAAATTAGATTTGATGAAATTAGAAAATTTACGAATAGTTGTAGATGAACGAGAAAGAAAAAGCGGGATACCTGACCTTCTCAAATCAGTTGGCCTGAACGTTGAAATGAAGACTCTTCCAATAGGTGATTATATTGTAGCTCCTGAAACTATAGTTGAAAGAAAAAGTATTCGCGACCTACTATCTTCTATCTTTGATGGTCGATTGTTTGATCAATGTACACGACTAAAGGAAAATTTTGAATTTCCTATAGTTTTGATGGAAGGGAATGTTGATGAAATTGAAGAGATTACCGAAAACCCTCTAGTATTCTATGGAGCACTATCTACTGTTGTCATTGATTTTAAAATCCCAATCATTCCAACCCCTAATGCTATCCATACTGCAAAATTACTTGTCTCTATGTGTTCTAGAAAAGGGATTCCAAAAGGACCATTTTTGAAAAAAATTAGAAAATCAAATGATTTAGAGAAACAACAACTCTCTACTCTTTGTAGCCTTCCAGGAGTAGGGGATAAATTTGCCATCAGAATGTTAGAAAAATTTGGTTCCCCAATTAGGGCCCTTAATGCTTCTACTTCAGAACTTGCTAAAGTTGAGGGGCTTGGTGAAGCTCGCTCCAAAAAAATAAAGAAAATGCTGGAATCCAAAAGTAAGTTTCTAAAAAAATCAAACCAAAAAACATTACATGATTCATGAATAAGGAAATTCTCTACGACGATTCATTTGTTGAGTGACACGGTAGACGCTTTCCCCTTTAGTAATTTTCTTTTGAGAGGTGTTCCACACTTGGGGCATTCTGTTCCACTTTCATGTTGTGAGCGACAACCGGGGCAATAGTGCACCCATTTACCTACATCCCTAATACCACTAGTCATAACAGGTAAAATCTTTAGGCCTAAATTTTTTACAACATTAGAAATTGCAAAATCATCTGTAATTATTTGACCATCATGACCTATACATAAAGCGATAATCGATAAATCTTGTTTAGATAACTGCTGATAATCCCCTGTATTCTTGGAGGCTCGGATGGCGGCCTTTGTAGATTCTTCATCTGGGTCTCTGATTTTTAATCTATTTGTTTCCAATAGTGTTTCTAGCACTTCATGATTCTTTTTGATATGCTTTATTTCGTCATAAACAAGAGATGTTGTATAACAATCATTAGAAGAACTAAACGGAACTCCCGCATAAAATGCACTTGCATCTAAAATTCTAAAATCCAAGTTTACTCAGTTGTCTCAATCCTCTTTTCTTTAATCTTACAAAGACTGCTGGTTTTTTGTATTTTTTAATAATAATTGGTTCTCCATACCCTGCAGATTTTACAACCTGTGCATCCATTACTATGCTGCAATCATGAGAAGATATTATTTCTATTTTTTGATCTGGCACCACGATTGATTCTAATCTATAAACTGGGGCAACTGGAGTAATTATCAGAACATCAAGACTCTCATGGAGTATTGGTCCACCTAAGGAAAAAGAATGACCTGTTGAACCGCTTGGAGTAGCAATAATGACTCCATCCATTTTTTGCTTTACGGTATCATTTTGAAATTTTATTTCAATTTCTGCTGTTTTAGTAAGATTTGTTCTATTGATGTAAATTTCATTTAAAGCTGGAGGAAATTCTTTACCCCCACAAGAGGCAACGACTCTAATTCTTTTATCTAAAAAGAACTTGCCTTTTAAAATTTGATTTATCGCATTATCTATTTCGTCAATGGTAATTTCTGAAAGTATTCCTCTATTTCCTCCAACATTTATTGTAAGAATTGGAGTTTCATTTTCTAAATGTCGAAAAACTCTAAGAGTTGTTCCATCTCCTCCAAGAGTTACTACGAGATCAAACTTTTCTTTTTTTAACTCTCCTAGCGACTCAATTTTTTTAGCACCTTTTACTTCAATTGGGGCTACTGTGTAAACTTTAGATTTTATTGCCAGAAATTTTTTGGCAACATCTTTTGCAGCTTCTTCAGATTCCTCTGAACCTACTTTGCTTACAATTGCGACTTTTTTTAATTTCAAGTAGATATTCTGATTTTTATTAACTTAAAAATGATATTTTTAAGATTTCTTTTAGGGACAACAATTAAGTAAGAAAACAAAATTGAAAGATAATATGAGTTACGCACATCCTGAGGTATTAGTTGACACAGAATGGATGTCTCAAAACCCTCCAAATGAAAATAGAAAATTAGTTGAAGTTGATTATGATCCCGTAAATGGATACCAAAAAGGACACATAAAAGATGCCAGCTTAATCTGGTGGAAACGAGATATCAATGATCCTGTAACAAGAGACATTATCACAAAACGAAAATTTGAGGAATTAATGTCAAAAAATGGAATTACTGCAGATACTGAAGTGATCCTTTATGGTGATTTTAACAACTGGTTTGCTGCATTTGTTTTTTGGGTTTTTAAATTCTATGGACATGAAAATCTGAAAATTATGAATGGTGGAAGAAAAAAATGGGAATTAGAAAATAAAGAATATGTCACTGAAGAGCCCCAAATACAACCAACCAAATATGTAGCACAACCTCCTGATGAAGGACTTCGAGCTTACTTGTTTGATGTTAGCAGAGCTTTATCTAAAGAGGATACTGTTATGGTTGATGTACGATCTCCTGCAGAATTTTCAGGAGAAATAACGGCACCACCTGAATATCCAATGGAACATGCACAACGAGGTGGGCATATTCCTGGCGCAAATAACATACCATGGGCAACTGCTGTCAATGACGCAGATGGGACTTTCAAATCCGTAGATGCGCTTAAACAAAATTATGAATCAAAAGGGATTACTCCAGATAAAGACGTAATATGTTATTGTAGAATTGGAGAAAGATCATCTCACAGTTGGTTTGTTCTCAAGTACCTACTTGGTTATCCCAAAGTTCGAAACTATGATGGTTCATGGACTGAATGGGGTAACATGATAGGAAATCCTGTGGAAAAATAAATTGCTTCTAGACCTTCCAGTTTTAAAGAAGGGCTCCTTTTACTACATAAAAGATGGAGATTCAGATTTCATAATGGAGGATAAAACCAAAAGAGGTCTTACCATAAAGGAAACCTCAATTGATGAAAAACTAAATGTCAAGGCAGATAAGGGGATGATTCATGATATGGATGGTATAGGTCATTGGGTTCCAATTCGTTGGTATTTTTCAAAAAATCAATTTGATCTAAACCAAGTCTCAGAGTACGCTGAAATAATGGAAAAAAAGTACATCCAAATGCGTGAACTTACCTGTCCTGATGACGACTAGATAACCTTTTTAAATAAATTCAATGTACTGAAATCAAATGTCATTACTTCTAAAAGATAGAGTTTTCTCAATGGAGGCACCTACTGCCAAACGGGGAGTGTATCCTCTTCATGGTTACAAATTAGGGCTTTATCGATTACCCATCAATTTAGAGGATCCAGATGATATCAAATCTGTTCATGATGGCTTGAAAAAGACATTTGAAATGGATGCTTACGCTGATAGAATTTATGCTACCTATCGCTGGAAGGAGCAAAACATGAAAGATCCTGATGCCAAGGGCTATGAGGAAGCTGAACTATCGGTAACCGTAGAAATTGTTACTGGAGAAGTGGTGGACATTATTTATCAAATCTTTCCAATAGAAAAATTTGGGGATACTCAATGGGTTAAAGATTATAGGAAAAAAGCGGATCATTTTGCAAAAATGATGATGGATACTATCTTACGAAATACAATTTTGGCAGATAAGATGATTGATTATATGATCAAAAAGGAAAAGATTACTGAACTTCAGGCCATTCAAAAGTTAGAGGAGATGACTCCCTTGGCAAAAATAGTTCTTGATGCCAAACCAAAACCAAAACCAGTAGAAGAGGCATCCGCTGATGATGGAGGACCTGCCATTCCAATACTTGATGGTCCAAAACCAGGTCCAATTGATGTTGATTATAAATCAAAAATGAGGGCCACAGCAGCCTATAGTGTATCAGGAAATTCCATCAAAACCTGGGGAAGACTTGGTACTGATAATAAACAAATGGGAGTTTGGGGAGAATTTGTTTCTGTAGATTACGATATTTGTATTGCAGATGGAGCATGTATTGAAGCATGTCCTGTAGATGTTTACGAGTGGTTTGATACTCCAGGCAACGTCGCATCTGATAGAAAACCTCTAATGGCAAGAGAGCCAGATTGTATTTTCTGTCTTGCTTGTGAGGGTGTATGTCCACCACAGGCAGTTAAGATATATGAAATGAAATAGGCAGAAAAATTTGCAAGTATAAATAGATAGCAGGCATTCGGGGAAGCTAGGGAATGGTAGTAAATCCTTTCAGCCAATTTGTATTTGACCTATTTATTATCTCAGCCATTATAATCATCGCCTATACTCTCAACTTTTACTATCTAACATTTCTTTCAGTTAGAAGAAAGGAAGTTTTTACTACTAAAGAAATGGGAACTCCTACTGTAACCATTCAACTTCCAATTTACAATGAAAAATATGTAGCAAAGCGCTTGATCGATGCTGTATGTGGACTAGATTATCCTAAAGACAAAATGAAGATTATGATCTTAGATGATTCTGATGATGAAACTGTAGAACTATTAGCAAACGAAGTAAATTATTACAAAAAACAAGGATTTCAAATTGAACACATAAGACGAGGCACTAGAAAAGGGTACAAAGCAGGAGCACTCAAGTATGCAATGCAAATAACAGATTCAGAATATGTGGCTATTTTTGATGCTGACTTTATTCCTCCAAATTGGTTTCTTAAACGAGCAATTCCACACTTTTCCAAACCTAATATTGGACTAATTCAATGTCGATGGGGTCATGTCAATGAAAACTATTCCACTATTACCCAAGTTCAAGCCTTGAGTCTTGACTTTCATTTTTTAATTGAACAAAAGGCAAAAAGTAATTCTCATTTATTTATGAACTTTAATGGCACAGCGGGAATTTGGAAACGTGATTGTATTGATGATGCTGGTGGATGGCATACTGCAACACTTGTAGAAGATTTGGACTTGAGCTACAGGGCTCAAATGAAAGGATGGAAATGTATTTTCTTGCCAGATATAGTAGTTGATGCAGAGCTCCCAGTTCAAATGAATGGGGCCAAACGACAACAATTTCGGTGGGCTAAAGGGTCAATCCAATGTGCAATCAAACTTCTTGGAGGAATTGCTATTAACAGATCAGTTTCAATTGAGGCAAAAATTCAGGCCTTTGTTCAATTAACACGTCATATTGTTTATCCACTAATGCTAATTCAATTTCTAGCGTTACCGATTCTTTTAGCTGGAAACATCAATCTTTATTTGGTTAGTTTCATTCCTGCCTTAACTATTGTAGCATATCTTGCAATGGGTCCTGGAGCATACCTTATGATAATTCAAAAAATGTATAATAAATCTTGGAAATCAAAAGCCAAAATTCTTCCAACTCTAATCGTTTGGAATGCGGGAATGTCAGTAAACAATACCGTTGCAGTTTTTGATGCCGTGTTTGGAAAAAAGAATGAATTTTTGAGAACTCCAAAATATGGTATCATAAACAAACAGGATGATTGGCGAGATAAAGCGTACAATTTACCATTTACAAAAACTACTCTGCTTGAAATCTTTTTTGGTGTTTATGGTATTATGGGAATTTTAATCTCAATCTTTTCTAACAATCCTATTTTTGCTCCAATTATAGCAATTCAAACAATAGGATTTTTCTTCATTGCATTCATGAGTATCTCTCATACACGATTTAAAAGAAATAAATCAAAGCAATTACGGGCTTTAACAAAGGAAGAGAAAATGGCAAACAAGTTTTACAAGGTTTCTATGATTGGTATGGCGGCAATTATTATCTTTGGAGGCTTCATGGCAATCTATGGCTATAATGTCGATATTTATCCACTTGATAGAATGCGAGGACATTTTGATGGAATAGTTGGTTCCTCAGATCCCATAGTAATTCGCGCTCATTTAGTTGAAATAAAACAAGATTTGACTACAGTAATGGTAAACATTGGCGAAACAACAAATGATGAGGGCGAAGTCATCGGAAAAAACCCAGTTTGGATATTTCCAACAGAATCTACAAATCTTCTTAGAATAGAAAACGATGTAAATTCTATGATTACCAGCATAGATAAAATTTCAACTGTTCCTAAGGATAGTTCTGCTTACCATACAGGAATGTTAGATATGAACGATCGAGCTACATTACTTAAAGAAAACATCATGGATGCCACCCCCTACATGTACGTAAGCATATCAAATATTGTATTTAGCACAATGTGGATTGCTGTAATAATTGGAATCTTTGCAGTCCTTAAACGAAAGAAAGATCAACTAGCTGTAATTGATGAAGCATCCGGTGTTTAAGAAATATTTAGCTCTTTTCTAATTTCATCTACTGCTCTAATACCATAAATGTCTCTTATCTGTTGAATTCTGATTGATTCTTTTAATAGGTCTCGTCCTATGGCGTTAGTCAAAATAGTCAATACCTCACTAAATCTAATTTCCCATTTATCTGCGCAATCGAGAATCTTACTTACTGCCCAATTTCTCACTTCATGTGGTAACGGAATTTTGTCACCTGATTCTATCGATAGTCTATCAAATAGATTGACTATGTTGATAGTCTGAGACGCCATTTTTTCAAGGTCTTTTGCTTCCCCATACTTTGATTCTGAATGCATTCTTATGTTTGATTGATATTCAGATAATTTCAGTAATGCAATCATCTCCTTTGATGTGTCAGTAGATACCTTGTTTGTGACATTTCTGACTGATTGAAGTTCTTGAAATACTTGGTCTGTTTTTTTATGAAATTCTGCAGATAATGCATCTTGCCTTTTTAGCATATCATTTATTGATGATACCTTTTGTTCGATGGTGTTTGTTTTATCAAAAACACTATTTTTAAAATCTACCAAATCATCTTGAACTGATTTTAGACCCTCACCAACAAATGCAGTAGAGTCTGCTCTATGTGCTAGATTACCAATCTCTGTTTCAATTTTGTCTATCTTTCCACCAAAACCAGAGATTATCTGGGTTTTATCAGCCACAGTCTCGAATTGTTGTTTCAGTCCATCAATCACACCTCCAAGGGAATCTATTTTCTCTGCCTTTTCTGAAATTACATCAATTGTCATTTTTATAGCCTTAAGATCTGAATTCAATTTAGAGTAAGATTCAGTTTTATCTACAATCCTACCTAATTCCCTCTTTAGATCTAAAATTGTATTGGAAGATGATTCAATCTTGTCAGTTTTTCCAGAAATGGTTTGGACTGTATTTTTTAGAACTTCTATCTCTTGCCCAATATTCACTACTGAATCTGTTTTACCTGAAATGTTACGTAAATCATCCCTTACCTCATCAATTCTTTGTGCTATCTTGATAATCATTTGAGAATTATTACGGATGGAATTTATGCTGTCTTCCACTTGTCGAGATAGTTCCTCTGACTTTGGCGATACCTTTTGTATTTGACTTATTTTGTTTACTTCATCTTGCAGTTTTGTGGTTTGATCATTAATTTTTGTAATTATATTTGATTGTGCTCTTACTTGATTTAATCCAGAATAAAGTTTTTGTGTATCGTTTTCAATAATGTTTAATCGATTGGATTGTTTTTGTATATTTTCTAGTGTGGAGGTTAATGTATCGATCATTCCTTTCATGGATACCAGAACTTTTTGATTGTCACCAAAAATCTTAGACATGGCTTTTATCTCTCTTTGTAGTCCATTAGTGGAATCGGAAACTGCTGCGACTTTTTTTAAAATAGCAGCTGGAGTTGGTTCTCTCTTTACAATCTTTGGTTTGCTTGTAGGTTTTATTTTATGACTTGATGTTTTCACTCTTTTCGTCATTGATGGTTTCTTTACCATATCTTTTGAAATGAAAATATAATGATAAAAAAGTTGGGTCTAAAATAAAAAATGTAAAGAGTTACTTATTGACAACATTTGGTGCATGAAGTAACTCATGAAAAGTCTTTTCGGCAAGACCGTTGGGTGTTTCAATAAATCCCATGGGGCAATAGTCACATTGAATCATATAGTACGGTATGGTACCGTACTATTAATACATGGGTAATCTCACAATTACCGATTGCCCAGTCAAGTATCCACGGTTATATTTCTACATTTTTTCAGATGATCTATTCATCACTTTGTGATTAAACAAAAATTATTTGGCTTAAAGACTCTCAAAAACAAAATAAAATTTCTTAAAATCATCTATACTGTTAAATTGGTCTAGCAAAATTTTCAAATTGTCAAGAGTCCAAATTATACAATCATTTTAGGACCACAACTGTTTTTAGACAAATTTGTTTTATGAGATTATGCAAAATTTTGCTTTACAAATTAACTCTGCTGACATCCAACAATCGTTGAATCAAACTGTATCCAGCATAATTGATCAAATTACACCCCAACTTCCGCATACTACTTTTGTAACCGATTTAGCTTTTATCATGATAATAGGTGCAATAGTAACACTTGCGTTTTTCAAAATTAAACAACCTTTGATTATTGGCTATCTTTTTGCAGGAATGTTAATAGGTCCTTTATCGCCACTTTGGGCTTGGATACTTCCTCAAGGTGGTCCTGGATCAGAAATAATTGGCAGTGTGGGAATTTTATCTGATGTTTCTGCTCTAAACTTGTTTGCTGAAATCGGCGTAATCTTATTGATGTTTGTAATTGGAATTGAGTTTCCATACGCTAAAATTAAAAGTATTGGTAGAGCAGCAGTAGGTATAGGTACTATTGGATTATTTTCTACCTTAGGTGTTCTGTTTTATGCAGCTACTGCACTTGGATTGAACTTTATGGACTCCTTATTCATAGCAGCCGCTCTTTCTATTTCTAGTACTGCAATAATCGTGAAAATATTTGAGGAGATGGGACGAATCAAAAGGAAATCCTCTATTCTTGTTTTGGGTATCCTAATTGTAGAAGATGTGATTGCCGTAATTTTGATTTCATCGTTACAATCTATTGCTCTGGTGGGATCAGTATCAATAGAATCTGTTATAGTTGTAGTATTAGTTGCACTCGGACTAATTGTGGGCACATTTACTGTGGGAGCTAGAATTATTCCACCATTAATTGATAGAGTGGCAGGAACAGAGCATCGTGAAATACTGCTTTTGAGCGTTCTCGGAGTTTGCTTTGGTTATGCTCTTTTGGCCAACCTTGTAGGACTGTCAGTAGCCATTGGAGCATTTTTAGCCGGAGTCCTTGTAGCAGAATCTAAATCTTCTGAAATCTCAAAGATCTTAACCCACCCAATCAAAGATATGTTTGTCGCAATCTTCTTTATCTCTGTAGGTGCTTTGATGGATGTTTCTCAGCTTGGAGATTACATCTATATCGCTATTGCGTTAATGGCAGTTGCCATTTTTATGAAGTTTGGTGGAAATATGCTTGGAAATCTTTTGTTCAAACAAAAACGTGGAGAATCAATTCACTCTGCTTTTGCACTAGCTGCCCCAAGAGGAGAATTCTCTATTGTAATTATTAAAACTGGACTTGATGCAGGCGCAATAAGTGCATTTTTGTTCCCATTAATTGGTGTAATAACAATAATTACTGCCTTTCTCACGCCATTTTTGATGAGAGCAGGTGACAAAATAGCTCCAAAGTTGCAAGAAAAAGATGCCTGAAGAACTGAAAAAATTACTCCAGCAAGTTCATGAAGGTGTTACCATTTTTGATTTTGATGGAAAATCTGTTCCCTGTATTATTCTCGAGGAAAGAAAATATGATGAACTCTTGTCAAAGGTTGCAGGAAAGTCACTCTCAATAGACACAGACCTTAACATTTTACAGGATGGATTGGGTCATGTTTTTGTTGAAGTTACATTTACTTTTTCTCAAGGTGGAATCGTAGAAAAAATTCTGATAAATGCAAATAAAGATATTCTGTTTTTTCAATCCTTGGCAAAAACATCTATGCTTGCTATCTCATCTCCAAAGTCCTCATATGGAAAAGATAATGTGTTTATGATTCAACTGCCTAAACCTGAAAAAGCCGAAGACGCTCTCAAAATAATTGAAAGAGGATTAAAACAATCTGATAGTAATTGAGTGGTGCAGTTACCGGGATTTGAACCCGGGTCACGTACTTGGCAAGCACGAGTACTAACCAGACTGTACTATAACTGCAACAATCATGGGAAACGAATTTGGCTATTAAACTGTTTTTAACTATTTCATACAATGAAAACAATGGATAAAATTCTAAAAAACAAAATTGAAGAAAAAATTCAAGAAACTATTTCCAATAAAAATGAAATAAAACAACTCCTTCAATCACTGTCAAGTGTAGGTGAGTCAAAATCATTTGTACTTGGAATTATTGTGGGGAGAATTTACAATTCATTTTACTATCAATCAAAAAGAATTCTGAATCGTGAACCTACAGATAAGGAATTTCAAGAATTTGTAAAACTTGTAAAAAGTAAGAAATCTAATTTTGAAAATTTATGGTGATAGTTTACCATACTCAAAAACTTTAATCCTTGGTGTTGTTGGCAGTTTCACACATGCCCCATGTAGTGCTTTTTTTGCAGCTTCTACGTGCGAGTCATTGACATATAGTTCCATAATACATTGTCCCGCCCTAACTCTAGCACCCAAGCTGACGGCTTTTCCCCAAGCCCTTCTCATTCCTTCCTGAAGTCTGTCTGCACCAGCTGCTGCAATCATTTTATTTTCTCTTAAAAGATTGTGGGGATAAATTCGCAACCTAGAATAATATCCAGTCTCTCCAGTAGTTTTTTCTAATGTTTTATTTGCAGCCAACCTACATGCTTCAATGGCCATATGTCTAATCTGGACTTTATCTTTTGAGAGTAATTGAACACAATATTCATATTCTGCCTTTTTTCCACCTTGGAATTTTGCAATTTTTATCTGGGGTTTACCTTTGATGAACTTTTTTCTAGTAAAGGGCTGTCCCCTTCCAGATCTATAATTAGCACCATGCATGTTATCATCAAACAAAAATGCCCATATTTTAACGGTTAGACAACATTTATCCAATACTTATATCCAAATTATTACTTTGCATTGTCCCTTCCTACCTTTGCAAATATATTGACTCTATACCAATTGTAGTGGGGCGATGAGTCGACATGATAGATGACGTATGTGAATTTTGTAAAGGAGTTGGAAGCCCATCGCAGATATGTGTTTATTGTAATGGGACAGGGGAGTGGAATCAAGCTGCACAAGTTTACATGAAAAATCATATTTGTCAATGCATAATACTGGATAGAGAGTTCTGCCCTGTATGTAACAAATCTTGTCATCATGACACGACATTGAATCCAAAACAAAGGACAGATCCAGGTTTTGGTGGTATGTCATCACCAAAATCTTACAAGCAAGAAATTATAATAGCATAATTCCATCTTAACCTTTATTTTTTGACTGCTAAGGATGATCTAGGTGTAATGTTTTCTTACTTTCATACTTTTATATCTATACTAAAATATCATATCCTATGAAGCAAAACTATCTAATATTGTATCATTTAGGCGTACTAAATCCTGACACGGAGGAATTTGACGATGATGAGTATGACTGATTCTAGCGACGATTTATTAAAAAAATCAGAAATTTGTTGATGTTTGCCAACATAAATATGGAAATCTTTTGATTTTCTCATTATTATGGATGATACTCCTCTTGTTGAAGGCGAATTAATTTCTGGTCACGCCAGAATTTCTAATAACGAAATGATTCATGAGCTTGAACTAAAAGGATATGGTGAACTTGAAAATGACAAATTATCCTTAAAATTTTTTGAATCTTTGTACCTACTTTATTCGGATAAATTAATTCTAAAAAAAGGCAAGAAAAAAATTGAGTTTGATGACCTTTTGAATATCTCCCAAAAGCAAGATCCTGAAGCTCTTACCAAGTTTTTGATATATCGGGATTTGAGGAATAGAGGTTATGTAGTAAAAGACGGATTTGGGTTTGGTTCTGACTTTCGTGTTTACGAAAGAGGACAATTTGGAGAAAAAGGAGCAAAATTCTTAATTTTTGGACTCAATGAGGGTCAACAAGAAAAGATGGGGAATCTTCAAAAAAAAATTGAGCAAATTACACAAATGGGTAAAGAGCCAATTATTGCCATAATAGAAAGACGGGGCGAAGTAATCTATTACAAAATTAATAGAATGAATTTTTATGAAAATAAAGCAAGATTAGAGGAATCTTTTCAGATTTAAATGTCGTAAGCCCATTCAGTCGAGAATTTTAACAAGTCGTTTTTCTCTGCAAATAAAAAATCATAAACTTCAACATACTTTGTTTTGTTTTCCCACAATTCTTCAAAATCCTTTCTTTTTCTGTCAACTCTTGATTTATCGTTCCACGAAGTAAAAACATCCACTGACTCAAAATCCTGTGTTTGTGTTGAAAATGATTCATTTGATGTTCCACCAAAAGCAACAATTTGATCGTCTTCATCCAAAAACAATCCTATTCTTTCGGAAAATGTATTTGTAACATGTTCTGAATTTGTGATAGCAACTTTGAGCTCAATTTGGCCATTATTTACAAGATCTTGGAGTTTTTGAATTTTAGAGTCTTTGATTAGCTTTCCATCAAATTTTTTGGTATACTTTTCAGAAAAAAGCTTAGTCAAAATACCCAGTTCTGCCGTCTTAAACCTATGACCTGTTATCATTCTTATTTTTGCCTTTCCTGAGGAGAAATTTTCAAATACCATTGCAATGGTGGCCAAGGATTGAATTGATAAAAAATCCACACATCTGTCATACTCTATGCAATTGCTAAGACATGGAAAAAAAAACTCGGCCACAATATCATCTCTATCTGAACGATATTCCTCCTTTAATCCAATATCTCTCAGACCCAATGTTATTTCATCAAATTTTTGTTATTTAAAGAAACAATTTTGATATGTTAAATTTTCAAATAATTATCACAGATTTCATAAATACTAATTTCTAATCATATAGATATGAACAAACAAGTGGTAATTTCAGCACTTGCAGGGATAATTATTGTTCTTGCCGTTACTGGAACTACAACACTTACGGAAAATCAAGCAGACGCAGAAATAACTCCTTTTCCTTCTCGTGAAAAGGTAATCTCAGTAACAGGTATCGCTACTACTTCAGTAGAACCTGATTTACTTGTGATCACCTTTGGGGTTGAAAACCAGGAAGAATCAGCAAGAGATGCACTAATTGGAAATTCTAATTCAATGACATCAATTGTAGAAACAATACTAGCTTTGGGAATTTCCGAAGATGAAATCAGTACCTCGAGAATCAGTATCTATCCAATTTATGACAACTACCGAGATCCTGTCACTGAAAGATATGTCCAAGAACTAATCGGTTACCGTGTGACAAATACCATTACTGTAGAAACTAGTCAACTGGACAAAGCAGCAGATATTATTGACGGTGCAGTTTCTTCGGGTGCAAATAGGGTGGATAACGTATCTTTTACTCTTTCTCCACAAAAACAAATTGATGTAAAAGACGACCTTTTGAGCAAAGCCATTCTTAATGCAAAAAAGAAAGCAGAAAATGCACTAGCTCCACTAGATCATAAGATAATTGGGGTAAAGGCAGTTACCTTGTCTGAATTTGGAATGCCTCCACCCATACCAGTATTTAGAACAACAGGTGCATTTACTGAAGATGCTGCTTTCAAATCATCTACGCCTGTCTTCTCTTCAGACCAAGATATCACCACCACTGCGAGCGTAATATTCTTGATTGGAAGCAACTAGCTTCTTTTTTTTATTTTTAAAATAGTTTTACGTTTACAAAGACTTTGAGCCCTAAAAGCAGAAAATTATTAACAAACCTGATTTTAATCTAGTTTTTTTAAAAATTCACAATGGAATCCGGTCTGAATACGAATAAAGAAAGAAACCTCTTAATTGATTCTATTCAGTACCGAATATTTTATTCCGAAATTAATTTAGATAAAATACCAACTTCCATTTCATTAGATGTTTTCCCCAACGATAAAATTTCCACCGAGATTGTAATAGATGGATTCTTGTTTTATGCAAATGGATCCTTGGACTTAGTTTTTGCAGAAATTAATAAAAAACTCAGTTTGGGATTAGCTCCCAATCAAATCAATCCTTCAGATATTATTCATGCTCTTAAGAAGAAAAATACCAATGAAGCAATGGTGATGATTGAAGAATTTCAAAAATATTTTCAAAAACCTATCCATGAGGAAAAAATAATTTCTGACCAAGAGTTTAATGATGGTCTAAACCGATATGGTTATGATATAATTGGGTTTCATGCTGAATACGAAAATAGAAACCAAGTAAAATACCAACATTTTTGGAATCGTGCAAGCAGCAGGTTGTGGGAGATTAGGAATCAACAAAAGTTAGAATCTTATGATTCTCTTCTAAAAAATGCAGGAACAATAGGAAAAGATAAACCTAGAAACTATTTGAGAGTAAAACTTGTAGATGATGATCATCCTGCTATTTTTTGGGACTCTGCTCATTATGAAAACCCAAAAAGATATTTTACAAATATCTTATATCTTGTAAAACAATTTATTGATAAAATACTTGAAATTTTAAAGCCACTATATCCTCTAGACTCTAATCTTGTAAGCGAATAGAGATCTTGAATTTTAATTTAATTATAATAGATCAAATGCTTAATTCTTAAAATAACTCCAAAAAATTGGAAATTACTATTGGTTTCATGCTCGTTTCTACCTCAATATGGATAGTAAATGTTAAAAGATAAAACAAGAATCAAACTATCTGATGATAAAACTTGTTTTCTTACTTCCATTATTGGTACTTAGTGTAGGAGTAGCATACGCAGAACCCTTTGAAAATATTCAAACAACTGTTTTGGATTATACAAATAACACTGCCACAATTAAAATAACTTGGGATCAGGATGAAAATGCTTCTTCCTATCAAATAGGATGCGTGAGTTGTTTTCCAAATATTATAAAATCTACTTCTGAAAACAGTATAATTATTAGCAATGTCACTCCTTTTCCAAATGGCTCAATTGCAATGCTTTATGGCTTAGCTTACGACTTTGAAAATAAGATAATCACTGCAAAGCAAATCTTTGTTGATCTAACTCAATAATCTCGAAATTTTTCTAAAAATTATTTGAAAAGAACCTGTGTTTCATTATCTGTTTTTAAATTGTAAATACATCAAGAATTTTTGAGATATTATTTCTTCGAGAACAGACTTGTGTTTTTCATCTAATTCAATCTAATGCTAAAAATTAACGACAAGGATGTGGGAGGTAAACCCCAGATATCGGAAGTCCAAACCTAGTCCAAGTTTCCCTTTGTCTTAGCTGTTTAGTTGGTGGATAACAGCTCCTTGTCAGATAATGGCTACTAAATTAAAATTTAAGTTATCCTAAACTAGTTTCTAAAATTTGTTAAAAATAATAACAAAAATATAACATCTGTTCACCCAATCAGAGGCATACTTTTTGTTTAATAACTTTCTATTATACATATGAAGAAAAGCTATGGAAAAGTCAAACAAATCAAAGATTCTTTTGATGAGGATTGGAAACGTTTAGAAAAATGGCATATTGGTAGAGCAAATTTTCCCTAAAATCATAAGTTAAAGAAACAGTATAGATTAAAAATTAATTTGGTAAAGAACATTCTCTTTTGATCAAGGGTCAGGAAAACTATGCTTTTTTAATTTGGGAAGCCATTTAGTTCTAAAATTGTACCTATTTTCCTTCTTTTCCAAGATCGTAGTTTATCAGCACATATGCGTTTCTCATTTTATCACCAATTTTTTTCATCTATTTTTCCTATATATGATTAGGCTAATATTGTATTTTAGATAAATAGAAAAAAACTTTAAAGAAATAAAGTATTTTCCTAAAAAATTAAATAAATTATAACATATTTTATTTACTCTTTATCTTTTGCTCTTTCCTTAATAATCGATGACCATGATTCAATTAATTTTTTATTCATACCAGCAAAGGCATCAGAATTTTCATTGAATGCCTGAATGTTTTTTGATAAAGCCTCAAGGGATTTTATCATCAATTGATTTTGAAAATTCCATACTTTGTTAGTTTGCTCAGTAAAGTCAGTAACAATTTGAAGTGACTCGTCAGTTAATTTGACATCGGAATCTGTTTTACGCGTAAGATATGATTGAAGCAATACAATGGATTTTGCATTCTTTTTTCTCGATTCTATTATTTCTAGTTGAAGATCAGATACTGATTGGAGATAGGTAGCAGTATTGAGACTTACATTTTTAAAATACTTGTCAATGCTTTGCTGAAATATTTCAAATATCTTATTTTCGGTTGAAATTTTAGTGTCTTTTTGAGATTCTATTTTCACTTTTGATGGTTTTGGAGAATTCATGGTTCTATCTCTCTAATAATAGGGAATACTTTGATTTAAATTAATTTTGAGTTTGAATATTACTGAGGTTAAAATTTTTTTTACAATTAATTCATAAAAAATAATTTAGGATTTGTTCGAGCTGATTTTACAATAGGCCCCACTAAAATATCTGCAAGTTTAATTTACAGTAACTTTAGTGTTTCAGCTATAATTTTTGTATGATCAGCTTGAACATCAGTTGTCAAATAGACTAGATGATCACCTCCATAAGGAATTGTAATTCGCTTTATCTTTGCATATTCTGCCAAGACATATTTGCCTTCACCGATCTTGCCTGAAAGATCATTACGAGCATTCCAAGAATCTATTGCCCTTTGAAGTGACTTTTTGCTTTCATCTGGAGTCAGAACATTTGTTACCCCTTCACGATGACCAGTGTGTTCGATTTTTCCGTCTTTGTTTGCAATTGTTGCAAATCTAATTTGAGGGTCAATGTCCATGATTTTACCATACAGTTCTTTTGCGTCCATAATGTCATATCTGAGATTACCCTGATGAAAAGCTTTGCATAAAATGGTTGATTTTAGATTTTTTTGGTAAATTATTGATTTTAATTCAAACAAATCATCAAACCATAAAGATGTAAAATCCCTAAATCAAAATAATAACACGTAGACAAAAGGGAGAAAAAGAAATGACAGAAAATGAAATCAAAAAAGTAATAGAGATAGATGCCTCTCAAGAGGCAGTTTTTAGTGCAATTTCTGATGCACAAGAGTTAACCCAGTGGTTTCCAGATGCTGCAATATTGGAGCCAAAAGTTGGGGGGAAATTCAAGCTTTCATTTTTAAAAGATTCAAAAAACTCTAGGATGAAATTGGATATGGATTTTATCAACGAAGGAAAGGTTCTTGAGATTATTCAAAACAAAAAACTTGTACATACTTGGCAGTGGCAGGCATTTTCTGACTTTCCCCAAACCATTGTGACCTGGGAATTAGAGCAAGTAGATAACAAAACTAGATTGACATTGACCCACTCAGGATTTACCGGTAAAGAGCAGGGTCCTGCAAGCCTAGAGGAGCATAACAAGGGATGGTCATTTTTTCTTAATGGGCTGATTTCATATTGCAAGAAATAGTATATCACAATTAACCTAGATGTAAAGAGGGCAGAGTATCTTACAAGTAGAGTAGAAAGCAATCTTTGCAATAATTGTTTTACAGAAAAACATTGGTCAAATAAATAAAATCAGATGAAAAACAAAAATAGTTTAGATTTAATCTACAATCCGCCACCAGAGACTTGTCCCAGTTCTATCTCGTAACCACTAGGATCTACAATGTAGACTGATTTTGATTTCTCCCAATCAATTGTTCCTCCATATAATATCTCGACTCCAAGATCCTTGCATTTTGTAATTATCTCATCAAAATTTGAAATATTAAAGCCAAAGTGAGCAATTCCACCTTCTGGTGACATTTCAGGCACTTCATACAAGCAAAGCTTGATGGCGTCATTTCCAATGATTTTGGATGGCACATCTGTCTTGTTTGGGTTTTCTTCTTGTTTTACCTCAAAGCCAAAAAGATTTTGGTAAAACTCTACGCTTTTCTCCAAGTTCTTGACTTTCATATTTACATGATCAATTGATGTTGCCTTAAGATTTCCCATACAATTCCTGCAGATATGTGCCATTTAGTTTTTTTTATTTGGTATATTGATTAATTAGAAAACTCATCATGGAGTAAAAATAACAAAGTCAAATTCAGAATATTTTATTCCATCTTTTTCATCTAATTTCAAAATTAAAGAAGGTTTTACAAAAAAGTCATGGTGTTCATCTCCCTCAAAATATAGCTGAGTAGTATGTGATGCCAAACCATGAGCGGAGACCTTCAGATGAATATGTGCAGGGCGCATCACTCCAGCTTCTGAATATTTGCCAGGAAATATGGTTTCAAGTTTATACATACCATACTCGTCTGCTTTAATTTTTCCACGAAGTGTAAAATCTTCAAAATTGTAATTTCCGTTTGAATCAGTTTGCCAAACATCAACTATTGCTTCTGGTATAGGATCACAATGTTGATTTAAGACCTGCCCAGAAATTACTAGTTTTTGCCCTTCAAGTGATTCTCCAAGTTTCTCTTTGTATGGTGCCCCTGGGATATAGTAAGGGCCCTGTGGATTGCCTTCAGTTAAAGCACATGCAAAGCTTGGATTTTGTATTACAGGATTTGGCCAGACAAATGTTCCTATCACTATTACAACCAAAATTACTGAGGCTGCCATACCAACTGACTTTTTTTTCATAGATTATCCCTTAAAATTTAACTTCCTTTTAGACTCTCCTTTCTTTATCATCCACCAACGAAAGTAAACGAAAAGAGAAATACCTACAATAATTCCTCCAATAAGCAAGTATTGATCGCTGTGATCCTCAAAAAGACATTTCTGAATCTGACTGTGCAATTCGTAGTACTCTAATAGTGTGGGATCATTGTAACTGATAATATTTTGTTCGTTGAGAAAATTGATCCGTTCTTGGATTTGCTTTTGTAATGTATTAAGATTTTCATTATCTTTACTGCTACAACCATATCCAAGTTGGAGGAAAATTTTTCCTAGATTAATCAAGATTTACTAGATTAATGATTTTCTTTGCATTTAGTATTTTTGGCCCCCATTACTATCAATCCAAAAGTTTTCTAGTCATCTAGTAATCAAAACTGAAAATACTTTAGAATAATGTCAAAAACCCTCACTTTGTTTAGAATCTACTTAGGACATCTATAGTGTCAATTTGATCTAGATGATCTGCCAAATAGTACAAAATTATATCCGAATCTATTTCTATCCACTCTGATTTTCCTGAGTAACTTACAATATCCTCAACATGGGCGCCATTAATTCCAGTTAAACGTAATAACGCTTTTTCATCTTTAAATTTTATTGGTAGTTTGATTAATTTTTCTTGCCCGTGGCCTTGAATGTTAATCTTGTATTCCTGGTCAATCTCAGCAATTCCAAAAAAGTGATTTGGGAACATATCTAAACGTTTTATCTTTATTGACAAGGTTTTTTTCAGTTGGCTATCCATTGTCTTTTCAATGATTTTCTTATATTTCTAAATGTCTCAAATATGAGAATGAGCTTTAGCATTTTCAACAAAAAAAGCAGATTTGATTCTCTGATTTGTAATTATTTTATTAAAAACAGGTGTGCTCCCGTCGGGATTTGAACCCGAGATCACTGCCTTGAGAGGGCAGTATGCTTAGCCGGACTACACCACAGGAGCTCGAAGAAAACGAGATGTTTTCATAATTTAAAGGAAATGCTTACACAATGAATTCTTTGGTAAAAATTTTCGAGTTTGATCCTTTATACAAAATTCAGATTGTAGAATTATCATGAACTATGCGGACCTAATCCATGAGAAATCTTGGTCTGATTATCCAGTGGGCTTGGGTGGATGTAGAACTAGTGATAATTTTTTTAATTCCTGTGATTATGATATTACTGTCTTTGATGACAAATCTCAAAATGATGAGATTATTCAATTTCAAAATAATTTTGTAAAAATTCATCACGGATCACTCTCTGAATCTCAATCAAAGAAACTTATTCAATATGATAACATGGAGATTATCCATGACGAGTCTTGGGATCTTCGTATGCTTCTCTCAAAGGTCAAAGAAAAACGATTAACTCTCTACAAAGACCATGCAAAAAACTCACTTATTGAATCGCTTTTTTGTTGTGAAAAAACTAAACAAGGAATTAAAGAATCAAGTGTTTTTGCAGCATGCTGGCAAAAATGTGCATCATTTTTGTTAGCAGATGGTATTTTGGCACTAAACCAATGCAAACCTAGTCCCTCGCACATGCTTGACTCATTGAGAAAATTTGAAAAAAATCCTATCAACGAAAAAATATCCGTTGTAAATGAAACAGTTGGTATTGAACGCTCAACACCCTCATTGTTGTTGCGGATGTTAAAGTCAACAATTGGCTTCTCTGATCTAGTTGAGAAAAATAATCACTCTTTGCTCATTCAACAAAAACATGACTATTTTATAAAAAATTCAATGCTATCTGACTGTTATTTTTATTTGGGTTATCTCAACAAGGAAAACTTTGTAAAACTCAGGGATTCAATTGAAAAACAACCTGACCTTTTCCATATTTTGAAAATATCCTTTGACATAGATGCTGACCCAAATTTACTTGAAAAACAGGCTTATCTAGTCCAAAAATCCTCAAATGACATTTTAGATAACATTTCAAGGTGATAATTCTTTGGGTTTGGGCTAAACTTATAAAATGAATGACTTGTGTGTGTAGATATGGTAGATCAAGCATGTGGATGCGAAGCAGATAGCGGCGATCCAGATTATTCATGTGACTGTGCAATGCAAGGACATTGTATATGTAGCGCTGATTGCAAGTGTGCTACTGACGTTTGTAAAGAAGCTGTTGGACAAATGTCTAAATAGTAACTTTCAATTTTATTTTTTATTATTAATCTTAATCGTCCTCACTTGCATAACCCCAGGATTTTACCAGTTCATGTTGAAATTTGTCGGCTTGTTTTTCTCCAAGGGCAAAACCACAATTCTTGTGTGTAGGTACAACTTTCATTCCGTCTAGCTTAAACTCTACTTCATACATGTGGACCTTGGCGCATTCACACATTTCTAGAA
>Ga0209987_10000388_pt1 | contig 23124 bp, 25 predicted proteins | sample N074metaG_FD_182134 | JGI IMG/M metagenome (GOLD analysis project Ga0209987, IMG submission 182134) | Deep subsurface microbial communities from Kermadec Trench to uncover new lineages of life (NeLLi) - N074 metaG (SPAdes) (version 2) | ecosystem: Environmental > Aquatic > Marine > Ocean trench...
GAAAAAATTTTCCTTAGAATTGGAGAACTAAATCCAGAAGATAATGGTCAAATAGCATTTTTGAAACAAACTAATGAAACCCACTATACAGTGTATCAAACAATTCAATTTAACGGAAATGATAAACTTGCATTCAATTATTACACAGATATAAAATTATCAAAAATATTAGGATTGTGTACAGTTGATGATATTTTAGGAGAATGGACTGTTGTTTTTAGAGGAACAGATTATACAAACTTGAAATTTATCATACTTGATGAGATGCTTCCTGGAGAAGCAGATTCATTTGACACTCCGGTTTGTTAAATTATTTTTTTAGATCATTGTGAAAACAAACTCTTTCACCAGTATGACATGCTGGTCCAGATGGTTCAACAAGATAAATAATTGCATCTAAATCACAATCAACTAAAATTTTTTTAATTTTTTGAATATTACCAGATTCTTCACCTTTCATCCAAAGTTTATTTCTTGAACGACTCCAAAACCAAGAATTGCCAGTCTTTTTTGTTAATTCAAGTGATTCTTTATTGGAATATGCAAGTGTAAGAATATCTTTTGTGTTAACATCCTGAACTATAATTGGGATTAGTCCACCACTCTTTTCAAAATCAATATCATCTATAGATTTCTGCATGAGTATAATTTGAGAATTAGCTATTATAATCTTACATGGATTTCTTTTTCTTTAAGGTATTTTTTAACCTCAGAAACTCCATGAGATTTATAGTGAAAAATTGATGCTGCAAGTGCTGCATCTACATCTGATTTTTGGAAAATATTCGCCATATCATCAGGTTTCCCACAGCCACCCGATGCAATCACTGGAATTGATACAGAGTCAACAATGGATTTTGTAAGTAAAATATCATAGCCATCTTTTGTACCATCTTTATCAATACTAGTTAGAAGAATTTCTCCCGCACCCAATTTTTCTGCTTTTTTTGCCCACAAAATAGCATCAATTCCAGTTTCTTGTTTACCACCATAAATGAAAACCTCAAACCAGAATTTTTTACCGTCTTCTAAAAATATAGTTACATCATCTTTAATCTTGTAATTTCTTTTAGTGTCAATTGCAACTACAATACATTGCTTACCAAATAATTCCATTAGTTCTGTAAGAATTGAAGGATTTTTTATTGCACCAGTGTTAATTCCAACTTTGTCTGCACCATTAAGTAAAATGTTTCTTGCATCTTCTAATGATTTTACTCCACCACCAACAGTAAATGGAATATCAATAACTGATGCAACTTTTCTAACTAAATCTTTGATTGTATCTCTTTGCTCATCAGATGCAGTAATATCTAAAAATACTAATTCATCAGCACCATCATTACTATATTTTTCAGCTAATTCTACAGGATCACCGGCATCTTTTATTGATTCAAAATGTAAACCCTTTACAACTCTACCATTTTTTACATCCAAACAAGGAATGATTCGTTTTGTTAAAGTCATACTACTTTCTTTGCCCCCTCTATTGAGATTTTATTCTCATAAAGTGCCTTGCCCAAAATAACTCCAAAGGCATTTTTACTCTTCACATTACTAACATCATTAACATTAGATATACCACCACTAGCAATTACATTAATTTTCTTTAGACTACATGCTTGTTCTAAAAATTCTAAATCAGGTCCTTCCATAGTTCCATCTTTACTCACATTAGTTAGTAAAAATTCTGTAAATCCCATCTCAAGAAATTCTTTGATTGAATCAATTAACTTAATTCCAGTTTTATCTTGCCATCCATGAATTACTATTTCGCCATCTATATGATCAACTGAAATTACAATTTTTTCAGGGCCTAATGATAAAAGTAGTTTTTTTAGTATCTCTTTATCTTTAAAGGCTAAAGTTCCAATTACAACTCTACTTGATATTTTTGCAACATCTAAAATTAATGATTCATTTCTTAGACCTCCAGCAACTTGAACTGGAATTGAAATTGCTCCCAAAATTTTCTTGATTATTGAAAGATTAGAACCCATACCTAAAGTTGCATCCAAATCTACAAGATGTAACATATCAGCACCATTTGCTTCCCATTTTTTTGCAATTTCAACAGGATTATCACTATACACTGTTTTCTGTTTTGGATCACCTTTGTAAAGTCGAACTACTTGCCCATTCATTAGATCAATTGCAGGAATGATTTTCATTTTTTACACACATCAAGAAAATTCTTTATCATGATTTGTCCCACAGAACCAGATTTTTCTGGATGAAATTGTGTTCCAAAAAAATTATCTTGTTCAACTACTGCTGGAACTTTAATACCATAATCTGATTCTGCAGTGATCACCTCATTAGAATTTGGTTTAACTCTATACGAGTGAACAAAGTAAACCCAAGAACCGTTATCAACTCCTTCTAAAAGTTTACCTGGTTTTTTTATCTCTAAATCATTCCATCCCATGTGAGGTACTTTCATAGATGGTGGAAGAATAATTACTTCACCATCAATTATTCCCAAGCCTTTCTCTTTTCCTTCTTCACTTTTTTCAAAAAACATCTCCATTCCGAGACAAATTCCAAGAACAGGTATAGTACCAACATAATCTTGAAATTGAGTTTTAGAGAAATCTCTAATGCTATGCATAGCAGGATCAAAGTTTCCTACACCAGGAAGTAACAAGCCAGAATATTCATTAGGTTTATCAAAATTATTTATTACATCAACTGAAGCGCCTGCTTTTTCAAGAGAATTTTTGAGGCTGAAAATATTTCCAGCACCATAATCAAAAATTGCTACACTTACCATTACATTGAACCTTTGGTACTTGGAATTCCTTTTTGTTTTTTATCTATTGTTGATGCATTTCTAAATGCAACAGCAAGTGACTTTATTGCAGATTCTACTTTGTGGTGATCATTATCTCCATACTTTACAGTAAGGTGTACACAGCAATTCAGATTTTGAAGTAATGATTGGAAAAAGTGTTCCAGATCTTCTTTTGATATGTCTTCAATTTTACTTCGTTTAATTGACAAAGTTAATTTCCAAAATGGACGTTTAACTAAATCAATTGAAGCTTCAGCAAGAGATTCATCCATTGGAACAGATGCATAACTGAATCTTGTAATTCCACTTCTAGAGCTCAATGCTTTATCAATTGTTTGTCCTATAGTAATTGCAGTATCTTCAATAAGATGATGTTCAATTCCATCATTTGATTTTGCATCAACTTTTAGATCCATCATGCCGTGTTTACCAAATGATACAATCAAGTGATCAAGAAAATTGATACCAGTTTTGATACTTGTTTTTCCAGTTCCATCTATATTGACAGATACTTGAACGCTAGTTTCCTTGGTACTTCGTTTAATTGATGCCTTTCTTGGTTTCATATTTATCACAGATTATGTAATTTGCTTTATTCTAAATTTAATACCTTTGGAAGTAAATTAATTGAATCTAATACTAGAATGGCACCATTACGCTGAAATAATTCTAGTTTTTCTTGAGGATTCTTACTTGTACCAATAATTCCACAAAAAGTAGTATTACTTCCCAAGTCAGTGGCCTTTTTTGACATAATAAAATCTTCCATTGAATCTCCAACAAACAGAGTTGAAATACTCTTCATTCCTTTTATTGCATTAAGAAGTGATTGAGGATTAGGTTTTGCAAGTTCTCTTGATTCATCTTCTAAAAATGTAGAATTTTTTAGGTCAAATTTATCCAATAATGTCTTTAAAGAATAACTTGTAGATTCTTTTCCTCTACCTGTCACTATTGCAATTTTTGAATCAAATTTATTTTGTAATTTTTCAATTAATAAGTTATTTAAAATTACATCATCTTGCTCAATTAAACCTGATTCAGAAAATTTTGAAGAATTTTTAAATAATTTTTGGTATAATTCAGGCCCATAAAATAATTGATCAAATATTTGATACAAAGGATTTTCATCATGTATACCAGGATAAGATAATTGTTTTTTAATATCAGAAATATCAACTTGATTTTCTAGATATTTTTCTACAGATAAAATTCCACTGGAATCAGCATTTTCAATAACATCAAAAATAAAACTTGTTTGATCTTTTCCTAGGTTTTTTGCTGCAACTAGGGAAATTATTGCAGCATATGTGAGATCAACTTCATCATTGAATCCACCTGTTGATTTGAATCCATCAATTATTTTAAAATCTACATCTATTGAATCATCAATTTTTGCAAAATTCTCTAAAACATATTGAGTTGTTTTAATGATTGCCTGATCATATGATTTTGTAATATCAATTAAAACACCATCACAATCAAAAATTATTGCATCAATTTCATTTAAAACATCAATATCAGAATCATTGATATAGATTCCTTCAGATTTTTTTCTTAAAGTCATCCCAATAAATCACGAATAGCTAGTAAAAATTTTGAGTTCATTTCTTTTGTTCCAATTGTTACTCTAAGACATCCTTCATGATTACCTATTTGCCCTAATTTTCGAATGGAAATTCCTTGTTCAGCAAGTGCTGAATATACTCTCTTGTAGATCCCTTTAGCATCAAATAGCACAAAATTAGCCTTGGAATCAAATACTTCAAAGGCATCATATTTCTGCAAAGTTTCAATAATTCTTTTTCTTTCAATTTTGATATTAGTCACTGCATCTTTCATTAGATTTGATTTGTCTAATGCTAAAATGCCAGACTCGATAGTTATAGTGCTTAGAGGATATGGATATTGTAAGACACTCATAAAGACATTAGTAAATTTCTTATTTGCAATAAAATATCCTAGTCTAAGTCCAGCCAATCCAAATGATTTTGAAAGAGTTTGTACAACAATTAGATTCTCTTGAGTTTTTACCATACTTGATAGAGAATAATCACCAAACTCACCATACGCCTCATCAATTATCACAAGACCATTAAAAGATTTGATAAGTTTTTGTAATTCATTTTTTGAAAATTGAAATCCAGTCGGATTATTTGGAGAATCAAGATATAGTATATCTGCATTTTTAGATTGTTTGATAAAATCTTTAATGTCTAATTTCATATCATTTGAAAATGGGATTGTAATTAAAGGAATTGAATATAATTTACATCGCTCTTCAAAAAATCCAAAAGTAGGATTGGAAGTAAGAATTTTAGTTTGTTTTGATGCAAAATTAGATAGTATCAAATCTAAAATTTGATCAGAACCGTTACCAACACCAATCATTGAAGAATGTATTTTAACAAATTTAGATATTTTTTGAATCAAGTATTCTACTCCTCCAAGTGGGTATGCTCTTACATCAGTATTTTTTCTTGCTGATAAGATAATATCATTTTGAAATTGTTTTGGGATAACATAATTTTCATTTGAGTCAAGCTTTAATGCATTCTGATTAAGTTCAGGTTTTTGATAACCACCAACAGAAGAAAATTTTTTTATTTTTTCTTCAAACCAATTTTTTTTCATTCTAGTCTACCTCTAACTGCTTCATAGTGATTAGGAAGTCCTTCAGCTTTTGTTAAAACTTCAAGATGTTTTGAAATTTTGGACAATGATGATTTGGATGAAATAACCTGTGTGTTTATTTTGATAAAGTCCAAAACTGAAAGTGAGCCTCTAATTTTTCCAAATCCATTAGTAGGAAGAATGTGATTTGAGCCTAAAACATAGTCACTAGCAGATGATGGAGTATAGTTTCCAATCAAAATTAGTCCTGGTGTATTAATTTTTGAGGATAAAGATTCAGGATTTTTTGTCATTATTTGTAAGTGTTCAGGTGCCAAAGTATTTGCAAGTTTAATCATGTCAGATTTAGTTTGACAAATTGCAATAAATCCGTTATTTTTTAGACTTAATTTTACTAAATTATCTCTTTGAATTTCATGTATTAGTTTAGAAATTATATTATTAACAGATTTGGCGAGTTTGTCAGAAGTTGTAATCAAATAACAAAGAGTATCTTTGCTGTGCTCTGCTTGAGAAATAAGATCTAACGCAACAAACTTTGGATTCGCTGAATTATCTGCAACAATTCCTAATTCTGTAGGACCTGCAAGCATATCGATTCCAGTCTGATCACTTGTCAAAAATTTTGCAATGGTAACAAATGCACCTCCAGGGCCTACAATTTTGTCAACTTTGGAAATAGTTTTAGTACCGTATGATAATGCTGCAATAGATTGTGCACCACCTGTTTTGTAAATTTCATCAGCACCACAAATATTTGCAGTAACAATTGTTAATGGATCAATTTTTCCATCTGAATTTGGAGGAGATACCACTACAATTCGTTTAACACCTGCAATTTTAGCTGGAACTACAGACATAATCACAGAACTCGGATATTTTGCCAACCCGCCCGGTATGTAACATCCAACACTTTCGATTGGAATAAATTTTTTAGAAATTTTAATTCCATCATTGTTAATAGTTTTATTTTTTAAGAGAGATTTAATTACAAATTCTGTTTTTTCAAGTCTAGCTTTCGCTAACCGTATCGCACTAAGTTCATTTTTGGAAACTTTAGAGTATGCATTTTTTATTTCTGTTTGAGATACACGTAATGAAGAAATATTTGCGCCAGTAAATTTTTTTTCATATTTTCGGATTGCATCATCACCATTTTTTTTGACATTTTTTAGAATGGATTCAACAATGGTTTTATTTTTTTGAGGCTGTTTTTGAAGAATTTTAGCTGCAAATTTTTCAACATTAGAAACTTTGATTATTTTCATCAATTTTCTTCGTCACGTTTGATCTCCTCAAGATCCAATATTTGTCGTGGTTCATGAACTACAAGACCTTGAGCAATCTTCCTTAGTTTTGGAATAAGTTTGTAAAATTCGTCTTTTTTTATGACTGTGTTTATCCCATACCATCCTTTCTCACTAAGTGGGCTTATAGTTGGTTTTTTGAGAGATGGCATCTGCGCTAGAAGTTTCTTCAGGTTTTTCTCGTCAACATTTAGGTAAATGTGCAAGTATTTTCTACCATAAACAGCTCCTCTCATAAGAGTTACAATATCAAATATTTTTTCACGTTTTTTTGGATCCTTTAATGATTTCTTGTTTACAATCAAATGTGCAGTAGATGTAAGCACTTCATCAACAATTTTTAGTTTATTTTGTTTTAGAGTTGTGCCAGTTTCAGTAACATCCACTATTGCATCTACATCTTCAGGAGGTTTTGCCTCAGTTGCACCAAAAGATAGATGAATTTGGACATTTTTGTTAGTTCCTAATCGAACCCATGGAGTTACAATTAGTGGATCTTTGGAACCATAATATTTTTTGTAAGACTTTGATTGTTTTAGAAATTTAGAGGTGGTAGTAAGATATTCAGAAGATATACGAAGTATTTTTTTCTTTTTACCATAATCTGCAATCATTTCATCAAGATTTTTGTAACTATATTTATCTGGAAAAGCTACCACTAATCTAATTTTTCCATATTCTAAATCTAAAATGGGTTCGACATCAGCATTTGTTTCACCTACCCAATCTTTACCAGTAATGCCTACATCATACAGTCCTTCTGCAACCAAAGTAGGAATCTCTTGAGGACGAAGCATCTTGACGATAATATTTGGATCATCCAGATAAACTCGATACGTTCTACTTTTTCGATTGACTTTAGTCCAAGATCTTTCTAATAGTTTGAAAGTAGCATCCTCTAGACTTCCTTTAGGGATAGCAAATCTTATTTCAGACATTTCCAATTAATTTCACTTTTTAGGTATATAATCGCATGTTTAAATTTGTGCGAGTAACTCTTTAGCTCTATCAAGTGAAATTTTCTTTTCTTCAATCATTTTTTGAACAATTTCATCTATCTGTCCAGATGTAGCTCCTGCAGCAGCAGCAAGATTTCTTGCATGTAGACGCATGTGTCCCTTTTGAATTCCTTCAGTAGTAAGAGCTCGAATTGCACTGAAATTTTGAGCCAAGCCAGTTGCAGTCATTACACATGCAAGTTCTTGTGCTGATGAAACTCCAAGAATCTTTATGCAGACTTTGGCAATCGGATGAACATTTGCAATTCCACCAACAATTCCAACTGATAGAGGAATTTCCAAGATTCCAACTAAATTACCATCACTATCTTTGCTCCATTTACTCAGAGAACGATATATACCAGATTTTGAAGCATAAGCATTTGCTGCAGCTTCAATGGCTCTACTATCCTGACCAGTTGCATTTGCTACAGAAATGGTTCCATTCATAATACCTTTGTTGTGAGTTACTGCTCGATAAACATCATTGTCAGCGAATTCAAATGCTAAAATAATATTATCAACAACAGATTCTCCTCCAACAGCTTCTTTATCAAATACTGCTTTTGCTTTAGCAATTCTTCTTGTAGAATAATTTGATAATATTCGAAGTAATGTTCGCCCACCTGTAATCTTTTCAATTAATGGTGAAACAGCTTCACACATAGTATTTGTAATATTTGCACCCATTGCATCTCCAACATCAATTAAGAGTTCTACAATAAGCATTTTACAAGATGGTGTATTGATTTCTTTACAAAAAATTTCTTTTGCACCTTTACCCATTTTAGATAATGTATTACTTTTGGAATTTGCTAGTTTAAGAATTTCATTTGAAGAATTATTGATTTTTTGAATTGCAGAAGCAATATCAATATCTAATAGTTGTATTTGACCAATACTGTAAGATTCATTTGCTGTAACTTCAAATCCACCTTTGATTCGTGCAATTTTAGCTCCTTTAGATGCTGCAGCAATTACAGATGGTTCCTCAATTACCATTGGAATTAGGTAGTCTTTACCATTAATCTTGAAATTTGTTGCAATTCCTAATGGAAGTGAAAATGTACCAATTACATTTTCCACCATTTTATCTGCTTTATCATATGAAATTCCTCCATTGTTGTTTTGTAAAATATCTAATTCTTCATTAGAAAGGTTTGCAAAATTTGCAACAATATCTAATCTTTCTTTTCTTGATTTTTCAAAAAACTTTGAAATGGATGAGTCTGGCATTTTATTTTATTATCCTCAATAATTTATCATCCATTCTATCTGGAAAACCTTTTCCATCAGTGTTTGATGTTATAACATACAGACTTCCATCAGTACCTTGTACTACATCACGAACACGACCAATTCCACTAAGAATGGATTTCTGAGAACTGAGCCCTTCTTCAAAATCTAGCTGGTAAAGATTAGTTGCTCTCATAGAGGCCATTATGAATGGAGATTCAAAATCAAGTCTATCTCCAGAATAAAACAAGATACCACCTGGTTCTATACTTGGATCAAAACAAAGAATGGGGTTTTCAAACTTATCATTACCAGAGCATTGTTGTTCAGGCCAGCCATAGTTTTTTCCTGCTTGAATTAGATTAATTTCATCATTTTTTTCAGGCCCAAATTCTGCTACAAACATGTTACCATTATTATCCCAAGTCATTCCTTGAGGATTTCGATGTCCTAAAGAATAGACTGGCGAATCAGAAAATGGATTATCATTTGGAATAGTGCCATCATCGTTTAATCTTAAAATTTTTCCAGATAAAGAATCAAGGTCTTGTGGAAGATGAGATGAATCAGAAATTGTACCAGTACCTACATACAGTTTTTTATCAGGTCCAAATTTTAGAAAACCACCATTGGTAAAAGAAGAGCCAGGAATTTTATCAAAAATAATTTCAACATCTTGTAATTTATTTTCAGATTCAGTTATTCGTAGAATCTTATTCCACAAACTTCCATCTTCTTCATATGTCAAAAATACATAGATGTAATGATTATTTGAAAAATCTGGATGAAGTGCAATACCTAACAATCCTCCATCAAATACATTAGCAGAACGAAATGTAGCCAATGGTGATTCTAACAAACTATTATCTTGAATAACTCTAATGGATCCATCTTTTTCTGTAACAAAAATTCGGTCATCAGAAATAGCAATTGCACGAGGTTTGTCAAGATTTTCAGCTAAAATAATTACAAATGCACTTTCAGAATTTGACGTAGGTACGGGTATTGGAATAGGATCTGATGGAGAAGTTAAAACAAAAACAGAAAATATTACAACTGCAATAACTGCAATGATCTGAATTTTTTTATCCACAAAAATAGAAGATTTTGAATTCCTATTAATTACTTTAAAAATTTGATAAAGCGTATATACGGCAGATCATCTTTTATCGATCAGCGGGGTGGGGAAGTCAGGTCATCCCGGCGGGCTCATAACCCGCAAATCAGTAGTTCAAATCTACTCCCCGCTACTTAGTTTCTGTAAACGCAAAACCATGAAAGAGATTTATCAAATTTTGAGATTTTGTTAGAAATTCCAATTCGTTGTAAAGGCCTTGTCAGGTGTCTATGTGCAGATATAATTGGAATATACATTTGTTTTTTGATTTTTCTTGGAATTTCAATAGTTATTTTTTTAGAATATTTTTTTCCACATCTAATACACTGAAATCCTTGATTCTGACCTTTAGATTTCATGTTTTTGTTACATTTTTTGCAAATGGGATTGGATTTTGAAAGATTCTTTTCAAGGTGAAGAATATCAATAAATTCAAGATTAATGATTCGAGGAAATTTTTTAGATGCTTTGCGAACTCCACCGCCTACACATATTTTGTCTCCTTTAATCAAATTCAAAGCAATAGATGAAATTCCTGTTGGTTTGTAAACTGCACACCAAAATTCATGACTTTTAGAAAAAATTTTAAAAAAGACATGTCCTCCTTTAACAATTTTTGGTGTGTTTGATACAACACCAGTGATTTTTCCAGAAGCATAAGGTTTCATGTTTTCGAAATTTAATTCATTTTTCAAATGATCTCCAGTTCCTTGATTAGATTTGAAGATCATGTAGCCATCTAATTTTTCATTACTTTTCAGAATCTTTGTAGCATGCAATAATGAATTTACATTTTCACCTCTAACACCATAAAATACAGGATCAGGACCATGTGGAGTAATTAAAACTCGTCCTTTTTTTGTATCAAAACTATTAAACGTATTTGGCAAAGTTTTTTCCTGCATAATTTTCACACTTGCAGAAGAAATTTTTCTTTCTTTTCCAAATTTTTTTCTTTTACGATAACTCAAAAGTTCTAAGGTGTGATCATGAAAATCATATCCTATTGCACCAATTGCACCAACAAGTCCTTGACCGTTTCCTTGATAGAAAAATTCTAGATCATTTTTTTTAGCAAATTTTTTTGCATTGTTTCTATTAATTAATTGCCACATAGCTAAGTTACTAAAATTTGTAAATTCAGTGGGGATTTTATCACTTTCAAAAAATACTAAACCTGGATTTGCTCCATTTTTAACATCAGAGTATTTTAAAACAAGATTTTTAATTTGTTTTTTTACTTTAGAAGGATTTTTAGTCTTTATTCTGATTGAAACTGCCCCATTACCACGAGTTTTCCATGGAATGTTAGGATTAAATCTAATTAATCTAGGAAAATCAAGAAACTCAGTTTTCTGTTTTTGAAGTAAACCAACAATTTTGTATGCTAAAAATGTGGTACACATTCCTTGAGGAGAATCAGTATCATCAAATCCAATATTGAGAACAGTTTCAACCATAAGTCAGTTGAACAACTCAGGCATTTTTAGTTGTTGGAGAGTACAGTTGATTTAAATTAATAAAGTTAGATTCGAAACTGAATTGATAATAATAGATGAAGAAAGAATTTTTAAAGAAATTAAAGATAAAAATCCAGCATCAGTTTCAATAAATGGTCCTGATGGAATTTTACCACAAGTTCAAGAAACTGCTATGAATATAACAAAAAAATTTGGGATTCCAGCATATGTTTTAGCAGATACAACATGGGGAACTTGTGATCTGAATTCAATTGGTTCAAAAGTACTTGGAGCGGAAATTCAATTCAACATTGGACATACAATAAACACAGAATCACCTGAAAAAAATTTAATTTTAATTGATGCATTTGATGATGTAGAATTTGACAGTGTTGCAAAAAAATGTGGAAAGATATTACAAGGAAAAATAATTTCATTGGTTACAGATAGTCAGCATTTACATCAAATAGACAAAGTCGAAAAAATTTTAACAGACAATGGAATTAAAGTTAAAATTGGAAAAGGAAAAGGACAATTAAATGATGGTCAAGTGTTTGGTTGTGAATTTTATCCTGCATCAAGTCTAAAAAAAGAAGTAGATGCCTATGTGTTTTTAGGTCAAAGTAATTTTCATGCAGCAGGAATTGCACTATCAACAAATTTACCAACTTATGTTTTAGATCCATATTTTAATGAAGTAAGAGAGATTACAGAATTTGCACAGAAATTAAAAAAGAAAGCAACTCTTGCAATATACAAAGCAGCTGAAGCAAAATCATTTGGTGTAATTGTGGGATTAAAAGAAGGGCAATTATCCAAAGTATTTGCTTTAAAAATTAAAAAAGAATTAGAAGAGCAAGGAAAAGAAGTTCAGTTATTTGCACTAACTGATATTACAAGTGAAAGATTAAGAAATTTTAAAGGAATTGATGCTTTTGTTCAAGTAGCATGCCCAAGAATTTCTACAGACAATCAGTTTGATAAACCAGTATTATCATCACCTCAAGCAAATGCCCTTCTCAGAATTTTACGAAATGAAAGTATTGAGGAATATTTAGAAATTCCTCATTGGTTATAATTAAGATACTAGTTTTTGAAACTTAGAGTCATCTAATATTTTTTCAAATGATTTTGATTTTTTTGCTTTAACTTTGTATTGAATTCCTTGAATAATTGCACGTTCTAGAAGAACAAGTGCATCATCAATTTTTAAGAGCATTACAAGATTACATGATTTATCAAATAAAACATCACCATTATTTGGATAATCTTTTAAAATAATATCACAACATAGAATTGATTCATCAAATTTTTTTAGAGAAAATAAAATTCGTTCTTTGTGATATAAGACAATATTGTATTTTGGATTATCTTTTAAAATTTTATCACATAGTGTCAGTGCTATAACAAAATTTCCTTGTTTACGAATAGTTGATATTTTATTTACTAACACAGAAAGATCGTCTGGATATGTTTGAAGAGCCACATCATAACATTTTATAGCGTTATCAAACTCTTTGAGTTTGCTTAGTGCATATCCTTTATTGTTAAGTGAACTAAGATTTTCTGGGTAATCATTTAAAATTTTATCATAATATGTAATTGCTTCTTTTAGTTTTCCTTTGAGAAATAATCGGTTTCCCTCATCTAAAATTGAATTTATTTTAGGATCTACCATTATCAATCATAATTATGGTTTCATTAAGATTTTTCCAAAAAGTCCTTTACCTTTCAGCATTTTTGTGTGAGCCTCTGCTGCATGTTCAAGTGAATAGACTGAATCAATTACAGATTTTATTTTACCTTGAGACATCCAATAGAGACCTTGTTCTAATTCAGCCCTAGTTCCTTGAGTTGAGCCTAAAATGTTGATTCCCTTAAAGAAAATATGGCGCAGATCAGTCTTGGCATTATAACCGGTTGTGGCTCCAGTAGTTACAATTGTTCCACCATAATTTAGTAAAGTTAGCTCTTTGTTCCAGTGAGTACCTCCAATATGCTCAAAAATTACATCAACTCCAGGTACATCCCCATAAGGTTTCACAACTTTTTTTGCAATTGCTCTGACTTCTTTATACCAGTCTTCTTTTCTATGGTCTACTGCATAATCTGCTCCAAGTTCTAGTAATCTTTCTAACTTGTCAGGACTAGCAGTAGCAATTACAGTACAACCAAAAAGTTTTGCGATTTGAATTCCATAATTTCCAACACCAGAACTTCCCCCCATGATCAAAACTAGTTGTCCAGGCTGAATTTTTGCTCTTCCAATAAGCATATGCCATGATGTCAGTAAAGTCATTGATGCAGCAGCTGCTTGATCATATGACACTCCTTCTGGAATCTTCACAACATTAACTTCAGGAAGATGTGTTTCTTCACAGTATCCGCCCCAAAGTGGACCTGTTTCAAAGCCCCAAATTGCTCTTTTTCTGCAATCATATTCTCTTCCATCAGTGCATGCTTTACAAACTCTACACGACATATTTCCATGTGAAACAACTCTATCACCTACTTTGATAGTTTTTACATCACTACCAATTGCAATAACTTCTCCTGCAGCGTCAGTTCCAGATATGTGTGGTAGTGGAATTGCTAATGGTTTACCTCGCATCCCCCAAATATCATCATAGTTGAGTGATGCTGTTTTTACTTTGAAAATAACTTCATTAGGTTTTGGTTTAGGGGAAGGAATATCTTTGATTTTTAAGATTTTAGAAAAATCATCATTAGTAGTGTATTTTTCATATACTAGAGCTTTCATGATTTTTTTCAAATTTTTGTAGATATATGATTTGCCAAGATCTTTCATACCACAAACAATTATAATCATAACAGCAAAATTCACTTTATGTCTGAAAATATAGCATTTCCAGGTGACAAAATAGCATCTATTGAAGAATATGAGGCTGGATACAACACTTTTGATGATGGAGATATGGTAAGAGCAGCGACTGTAGGACAAAAAGATCTGGATAAAACAACACGAGTTGCAAGTATAAAACATCCAAAACTTCTATCAATTCCAAAAGATGGAGATATTATTATTGGAACAGTTGCAGCAGTAATGTCATCTATGATTGCAGTATCAATTGATTACATTAATGGAAAACCTACTACATCAAAAGTGGAATGTATATGTGGAACTCGAAATATCAGAATAAGAAATATAGCATTAGTTAATGATATTGTAACATTGAAAATTATTAGTCATATCAATGGTACAATTCATGCAGCAATTAGTGAATCAGGTTTAGGAGTTTTATTTACAAAATGCAGAAAATGTGGAGGTAAAGTTGTACCAATGCGTGATGCTATAAAATGTACAGAATGTTCATGGATTGATGAAAGAAAACTTTCATCTGACTTTGGAAAAAGTGATTTCTTCAGTTTGAGAGATTAAAAAAATGATACATGTTTCGTTCCAAGGTGAACGTGGTGCATATAGTGAAGCTGCAGCAAGATCATTTTTTAATGAAGAAATTGAAACTATTCATCTTTCAACATTTGCAGAAGTTTTAGAAAATACATCTACTGATAAAACAGAATATGCAATTTTGCCTATAGAGAATTCATTAGAAGGAAGCGTTGGTGAAAGTTATGATCTATTATATTCAACATCTCTAAATGCAATAGGGGAAATTTATCATAGAATTGAACATTGTTTAATTGGAGCTGGTAAATTAAATGAAATAGATACTGTTTATTCACATCCACAAGCTTTAGGTCAGTGTAGAAAATTTATTGAACAGCACAACATGAAAACAATTCCTGCATACGATACCGCAGGTAGTGTAAAAATTGTTAAAGAACTAAACAAGAAAAATTATGCATGTATAGCTAGTAAAGCAGCATCAACCATACACAATTTGCCTATAATTACTGAAGATATTGCAAACAATCTAAACAACTATACAAGATTCTTGATATTATCAAAAGAAAAATCATCTGAAACAGGAAATGACAAAACTTCAATTATTTTTTCCATTAAACATGAACCAGGTTCTTTACACAGAATAATAGAGAATTTTCATAAGAATAGTGTCAATCTTACAAAGATAGAGTCTAGACCAACTAAAACAAATATGTGGGAATATAATTTCTATGTAGATTTTGAGGGTCATGAAAAAAATCCTCAGATTTCAAAAATGTTAGATAAAATAAAACAAGATACTCTCTTCATGAAAGTTTTAGGTTCGTATCCTTCTGCAAAACTAAGCTAAAATCCTTTAGGCTTTCTTAAGGTAAAGCCCAGACTAAATCCAATAATTATTACTCCAGTTATCATCACCATTAAATCAAGAGTGAAAATCTCTGGTTGATAGCTTGTAATTATAACTCCGGTAATTTCTAATTCTGTATTTCCAGTATTTTGGATCTGTATCTTTGTTTCACCATCAGCTACATGAACCCAATCTAAAGTTAATTCATTTTTGTACGAAGTCACATTTGGAATCTGTAATCCAGTACTTGGACTTGAAAGTTTGAGATCAAAAGCATCACCAGTAATCATCATATGTTGTGGTGTATGATTAGGAGCAGGAATTGTATAGGATGCTGGAGAACCAACTTCTATAACATCTTGAAAATCATCTGTGTGCAGTCCAGCATGTAGAATTAAAGAAGCAGCACCAAGTGTAATTATTGCAATTCCAAAAATTAAGCCAATGATAGTTCTTTTGGTTAACATAATTCAATGAATTTTCATGCTGTTTAAAAAATTAACTACATCAAAGAAACATCATGAGGCTGACTCTCTGCAAATCCAGCTCCTGACATTTTGATAAACTCTGCATTATCTTGCATTTGTGGAATTGTATGTGCACCACAATAGCTCAAACCAGAGCGCACTCCACCTGTAAGTTGTTTTAGTATGTCAGTAACAGTTCCCTTGTATGGAACCATAGCCTCTACTCCTTCTGCAACGTAATCATTAAGATCATCATCAAGTGAAAATGAGCCTGTTTCTTTTGACTTTCTACCAAGTGAAGCAGCGAGTGAAGCCATTCCACGATAAATTTTGAATCGTTTTCCATTTTTAGTCAAAACTGTGCCAGGAGATTCATCAGTACCTCCAAGCATACTACCAACCATTACAGATGAAGCACCAGCAGCTAATGCCTTTGTTGCATCACCAGAAGTTCTTGTACCACCATCAGAAATTATTGGGATGCCATGATCTTTGCCAATTTTTGCACAATCCATTACTGCAGTTAATTGTGGTACACCAGAACCAGTAATCACTCTAGTAATACAAATTGAACCAGATCCTACACCAACTTTTACAGCATCAACTCCTGCTTTTATCAAATCTTCAGCACCTTGAGCAGTTGCAACATTACCTGCAATTAATTCACAATCTGGAAATGCTTTTTTGATATTGCGAACTGTACTTAATGCATTTTCACTATGACCGTGTGCTATATCAACGACGAGTACATCAGCTCCTGATTCTAAAAGAGATTCACTTCTTTCTAAAAAGTCACCTTTTACACCAACTGCTGCTCCAACTAATGGTCGCCCTTTCTTATCTTTGGATGCATTTGGATAATCTGCATTATTAATAATATCTTTACTTGTAATCAATCCTTTGATAACTTCTGAATCATCAACTATTGGTAATTTTTCTATTCTATGTTTATGTAAAATTTCTTTTGCATCATCTAATGTAACGCCAGGTTTTGCAGTAACAACATCTTTGGTCATCACATCCAGAATATGATCATTTGGATCAGCAAACAGTAAATCTCTTTCAGTTATTATTCCTACCAATTTAGAACTAGAATCAACTACTAAAAGACCTGAGATTTCTTTGTTTTCTGCATAGTCTAAAGCATCTTGGATAGATTTATCAGAAGAGATAGAATAAGGATTTTCAATTATCACACTACCTGAACGTTTTACTTTGAGAACTTCGTTGGCTTGTTCTTGAACGGACAAAAATCTATGAATAATTCCTATTCCACCAGCACGAGCCATTGCCATAGCCATAGAAGATTCAGTTACAGTATCCATATTTGCACTTACAAAAGGAATGTTAATTGAGATATTTCGAGATAATTTAGTACTCAGATTGGTTTGACTTCTGCTTGTGATATCTGAATATTTGGGTACAAGAAGAACGTCATCAAAAGTTAATCCTTCTTTGAATTCCAATGAAACCTTGTTAAGAAAGTTAAATATTGATTATAAGCCTTTGTATCGTTTTGAGAGTTTAGATGCTATTGAAATCGCATCCTTAGTTGCCTCAACATTATGGGTACGAATAATGTCAGCACCATTTATGACAGATATTACTTCTGCAGCAATCGATCCAAATAATCGATCAGAAGGATTTTTTTTTCCTAAAAGATTTCCAAGAAAGGATTTATTTGAAACGGAGATTAAAAGTGGAAAGTTTTGTTTTATATAATTTAGATTTTTGATAACAGATAGATCTCTTTGTACCCAATCTGATTTAATTTTTGTAAAAAATGGACCTTTTCCAGTTTTTCTAAAAAAACCAATTGCAGGATCTAATACAATTTTTTCAGATGGAACATGTGATTTTTTAGCAATTTTTAAGCTTTCTTGAAGCAATTTTTTTGTTGCAGTTATTACATTTCCAGAAATAGTTTTTGAATCATATGCACACAAAATCAGAGATGGTGTAAATTTTAAAATTACTTCTTGCATTTTTTTATCATATTTTAATCCAGAAATGTCATTGATTATCTCAACTCCATGTTCTAAAGCATCCCTAGCAACTTTGGCCCTACAGGTATCAACAGATATTGGAAGATTTGATATATTTTGAATTATTTTTATTGCATCAAGTATTCTTTTTGATTCAACTTTTTCTGATACTGTAGTTGATAGATAAGGTGTAGTAGACATTCCACCAACATCGATAAAATCTGCACCATCATTTTCCATCTGTTTTACAGAATTTTTTATGTCAGTTTTGGTTGTATGAATGGATTTTTTGTAAAATGATTCAGGACTGGTATTAAGAATACTCATCACACGTACAGGATTTTTTCCTCCTACACCTACATTTCCAATTCGAGTCACATCATTTATCAAAAACCAATGCAATTTGAGTCATATGATGATTTCAGGTTGGAAGAAAAAATATTCAGGTATTTTGAATGAATTCAAGTATATTGAAAAAAAGGATAATGAATCAGCCATACTTTTAGATTCAATTCTAAAAAAATCAAATGTTAATGAAAAAATTATCAATTTAGTAAAAAACAAAACAGTTTTTGTGATAGGCTCTGGGCCTTCATTATCAACTGCTATTCCAAAATTGAAAAGTTTTAAAAAAACAATAAAAATTTCTGCAGATAGTTCAGTCAAACATCTTGTAGAAAATGGAATTATTCCAGATATTATAATTACTGATTTGGATGGGGATGAAAATGTATTGAAAAAAATTTCGAAAACAAAATCAATATTTGTTGTACATGCACATGGAGATAATATAAAAAAACTAGAATTTTCAAAAAAATTCAAAAATTGTATTGGAACGACTCAATCAAAACCTTTTAGGAAAATACAGAATTTTGGAGGTTTCACAGATGGTGATAGAGGAGTTTTTTTAGCCAATCATTATGGTGCAAAAAAAATTATTTTGTTTGGAATGGATTTTGGAGATAGGATTGGAAAGTTTTCAAATACAAAAAAATCAGAAAGAAAAACAAAATTAATGAAATTAAAAAGAGGAAAATCACTTTTGGAATGGCTATCAACTTTTACAAAATCAGAATTGTTTACCACATCAAAGCCAATTAATGGGTTTAAAAAAATAACATACAAAGATGTAGATATTATAATTACCTAGAATGGATTTAATACCCATCCCTCATTTATCAAATTATGAAATTCTCAGAGGAACAAGTGAAAGATATTGTTACTTTGAAAGAAAGTTTGATCGAGCAAATTGACAAACATCAGGAATCCATAGAAATGTTAGAAAAAAATATCATAATGTTGGATTTATTCTTAAAGGATTCTAGTTTTACAAAAGCTTCACAGTTGAAAACAACAAAAATAGAGATTCAAAGCAGAACAGAGAATATAAAAAAATCTGAAGATAATTCAATTCCAATTAAAAGAGCAGGTGATGGTAAAGTAATTGCTAATGCATATGTCACACCAGAACAAGTTTCCATAGTTTTAAATGATGAAATTGAGATTAGTGATGATACTCCACCATTCAAATCATTTTTCTTAGATAGAATTATTGGAGAAATGAAAAAGAAGGACTTTGTAGATGTAGAAAATGGAAAGATCCAAAAAGAATCGATAATTGACTATATAATAAATAAAAATGGAACAGACATTAGAGAAATTATTATCAAAAACTACAGGCAAAAAGAAAGAGTAAATGAGCTAATCAACACAGCAGGATGGTCATTGACTCGAATGCTTGAAAATATCAAAAAGGGATAACATGGATAAAATTCTAGTTTTAGATTTTGGGTCACAATACAGCCATTTGATTTGTAGAAGAATTAGAGATTTTTCGGTTTATGCAGAACTTGTTCCTTTTGATATTAGTTATGAAGAATTACAAAAACATAATCCAAAGGGAATAATTTTTTCAGGAGGTCCATCAAGTGTTTATGATTCAAATGCTCCAGTTCCAGAAAATAAAATTTTTGATATGAATTTACCGTTACTTGGAATTTGTTATGGACATCAATTAATTGTAAATAAATATGGCGGTAAAATAAAAAGAGCAAACAAAGAATATGGTTCTTCTTTACTTACAATTGATAATGATGATGATCTTCTAAGTGATGTAGGAGAATCAGTCAGAGCATGGATGAGTCATGGTGATGAAGCAGAAGAAATTCCATCAGGATTTCATGTAATAGGACATACAGAAAGTGCAAAAGCTGCTGCAATTGCATCAGATGAAAAACCAATCTATGGAATTCAATTTCATCCCGAAGTGGTGCATACAGAACAAGGTACTAAAATTCTTAAGAACTTTGTTTTGAAAGTATGTAAAGCAAAACAAGATTGGACTATGGAAAGTTTTATTGATGCATCTGTAGAAAAAATTTCAAAGATAGAAGGGAACGTACTTTGTGGAGTTAGTGGAGGTATAGATTCAACTGTAGTTGCACTACTAATTCACAAAGCAATTGGAGATAGACTCAAGTGTGTGTTTGTAAATAATGGTTTGTTACGATTAAATGAAGAAACAGAAATTGAAGAAATGTTCAAAGATAATTTCAATGTAAATTTTACAGCAGTAAATGCAGTTGATAAATTTCTTGGGAAACTCAAAGGAGTTAAGGATCCTGAAAAAAAGAGAAAGGTTGTTGGGGAAGAATTTATTAGAGTTTTTACTGAATTTTCTGAAAAAAATGGCCCTTTCAAATGGTTAGCTCAAGGCACACTTTATCCAGATGTAATTGAAAGTGGAGTGTCAAAGGGACCAGCAGCAGTAATTAAGACACATCACAACGTAGGAGGATTACCAGATTGGCTCAATTTAGAAATTTTAGAACCACTAAGAGAATTATACAAAGATGAAGTAAGAAAGATAGCAAAAATTTTAAAAGTTCCAGAAAAACTTTTCATGAGACATCCATTTCCAGGTCCAGGATTAGCTGTTAGAATAATAGGAGAAGTAACCCAAACTAAACTGCAGATTGCTAGAATAGCAAGTAAAATAGTCGAAGATGAATTAATGGAAGCTGACTTGTATGACAAAGTTTGGCAAGCTTATGCTGCAGTTGGAGATGATAAAGCAGTAGGTGTTGTTGGTGATGAAAGAAGATATGGAAACATTGTAATGATACGAGTTGTGGATTCAATTGATGCGATGACTGCAGATTGGACAAGACTTCCACATGGGATTTTAGAAAAAATTAGTAATAGAATTACAAATGAAATTGAAGATGTCACATGGGTAACGTATACCATTTCAAGCAAACCTCCTGCAACAATTGAACCTCAGTAGTGAAAAATATGGAATACGAAAAAATTTGTAATGAAATTTTAGAATCTGATAAAAAAATCAGATATGTAGGTGCATATGATTACGGTGAACTTTATGACAAAATGAGGCCAGGATTGAAGAGTCATTTATCAAGAGAAGAAACTGAATTATCGTTATCTCAAGCAGTTTACAGATGGTCTACACGTAAAAAAACTGCCGGAAAAATTGGAAACCCTATTTTTGCATTAGCAAAATATGAAAAAATATTTCGAATAACCATTCCTATCAGTGGTGCAGGATTGATTTTGATCAGTACAGAACTTGATGCAGATGTGATTAAAATTGTTGATAAGATTTTAGAAATTCAAAAAAAATATTATTGATATCTAAAAATTAATTAAAATCTACATTTAAAATTCCTTCAGAAATTAAATATTCTAGTGATGCTAACAATTCATTTTCTGAAATACTTTTCTCTGCATACCAAACAAAAATATCATGCACCCAAGAAGGAATTTTAGGTGACTCTACACCATCTTCAACATCATCTCTTAGCTCTGAAATTAGTACATCAATGGAATCATCTAGAGTATCTTCACGTTCAGCTTCATCTTTTATTTCACAAACAGTGACAAGTTCTTCGTCAAAATCAATTACATCTGGATTCTCAGAAAAAAAGTCAAATTGTTCCTCATCAGTCAAATTACAAAAGTTTTCTAATTGTTCTTCTAGATTATCATAATATTCTTCAAGTGTTTCTGATTCATCAGATATTAGTGATTCTTCAGTGGTTTCTGATTCTTCAGATGATAATAATTCTTCAGGTGTTTCTGATTCTTCTACTTCATTCTGAGTAACAATTATCGGCATACTTGATTTAATAATAGAAAATGTTTCAATACTTTCACTAATTCCATATTCAGAATAAATTCTAAGTACATAATCTCCTATCATGTTTGTAACATTTACACCAGGTTCAATATAGTGTAAAATGTGAACTTGAAACAAATCATCTTCAACTCCACCAATAGCCTTTGGTAAAATTTCAGTGTTTTTGATAATTTCTCCATCACTAAGTTTAGTTACTTCCATAAAGTGATAACCATCTTGGGGATTATAGTTATGAATTAAAACTTCAGCCCTAATCATTTGTGGGCTTTCATCTAGATCAATAATATTTCCGTATGTAAAATTTATTGTAATTATAGGTAATTCTTCATCAGCATAAATTTGATGAGCTTGAAATAAAATAATTACAGATAGCAATCCAAGAATTATCTTTGAAATCAATTCCTTCAAGAATCTTTAGGTTTTGATGGTTATATCTATAATCTACATTTTGTTTGACAAATAGATTCCAAAATGGAATTTATTAGTCATAGTAAACATGCACCAAAAACACCTGCAGAGTCGCCTAGTTTATTTTTCAAAATTGGGGTATCTACTAAATCTGAAAAGACTTTGTTGTAAACTGATTCTTTTCCTTCAGTATACAAAAAATCAATGTTTGATAGACCACCACCTAAAACAATTACATCAGGATCTAAAATATCAATAACGTTAGCAAGACCATATCCAAAATTTTCTAAAAATTCATTTTTCCATTTTTGTCCAATCTCACTATCAATATCAGAAAGAATA
>Ga0209987_10000390_pt1 | contig 23009 bp, 22 predicted proteins | sample N074metaG_FD_182134 | JGI IMG/M metagenome (GOLD analysis project Ga0209987, IMG submission 182134) | Deep subsurface microbial communities from Kermadec Trench to uncover new lineages of life (NeLLi) - N074 metaG (SPAdes) (version 2) | ecosystem: Environmental > Aquatic > Marine > Ocean trench...
ACACAAGCTACGAGGCTACCTGGAACATCGCCGCAACAATTATCGCACTACGATGAATGTCCACAGACCCTAGAGGTGTCGCATGTAGATAGAGGAGGTGTTGTCCTCTTGAGAGGCTCATGCGCACTGCTCAGACTCTCCGGCAAATCAGTTCGAAAGGAAAACATCGATGAACCGTTTCCTTACGCTTGCACTTGTCGTCGGCAGCCTCGCTCTTTCGGGGTGCATGACCGCACAACAGCATCAGGAGGCCGTCGGCGGCACGGCGGCATCGGATAACCTCACCGTCGGAAAGGTCCAGCGCGAGATCCGTATCGGCATGCCCTCGGCAGAGGTCGTCGAGGTCCTCGGGTCGCCAAATCTGGTGACGACCGATGAACAACGGCGCGAAGTATGGGTCTATGACAAGATATCGACCGAGAGCGTCCGTTCGAGTAGCGGAGCCTACGGGACGCTGATTCTGTTCGGCGGCTCAACCCGGTCGGGGGCGACATCGACCACCCAGAAGACCCTCACAATCGTCATCAAATACGATAACGACGGTCGGGTTCGCGATTTCGCCTATCGCCAATCGAAGTTCTGATCTGCTGGGAGGGGGGAGTAGATTATGCGACGCCAGTTGTGTGTAGTAATGGTGGCGGCAATGCTTGTCGCCGGTTGTGAACAGGGGATACCGCCGGAGGCGCTCGCGCTCTCCCAGGTCAGTGTCGAGAAGCGAACGCTTCAGACCAGGTACTTCGATACCGAGGACGAGGCAAAGATGCTGACTGCGGCCGTCGGGGTTTTGCAGGATCTCGGCTTCACGCTGGAGGAATCGGAATCCGATCTTGGCGTTCTGCTGGCCACCAAGGATCGCGATGCGGTTGAGGCCGGGCAGGTCGCCGGGGCGATTGTAGCAGCGCTGTTCGGTGTGTCCATGGCGATCGACCGAAACCAGAAAATCCGGGTCTCGGTGATCACCCGCCCGCTCGAAGACGGGCGAGGCCGGACAGCGGTCCGGGTGACCTTTCAGCGGCTTGTCTGGAACACACGGGGGCAAATATCGAAGATCGAGTCGCTGAACGAGCCCGAACTGTATCAGGGATTCTTCGAGAAGCTCTCGCAGTCGGTCTTCCTTGAAGCGCATGAAATCTGAGGTGATTACGATGAAATCGTTGACGAAAGTATTCGCTGGATTGGTCGCCGCCGCTCTGCTCGCTGGGTGTCAGACCGATTCAAGAGACCAGGTTCTGGCCGTCAGTCAGAGCTCGGTCGCGCTCAGGAGCATGCAGACCCGTGCCTTCGATACCACTGACAAGTTGAAGACGATGCGCACCGTCATCGCGACGTTGCAGGATCTCGGTTTCATTGTTGACAAGGCTGACGACATGCTCGGAACAGTCAGCGGCACGAAACTGGACGGCTACACGTTGAGGATGACGGTGACGGTCAGGGAGCGCGGTGAAACGCAAATGATGATTCGTGCCAACGCCCAGTACAACATCACGCCGGTCGAAGAGCCGGGGCCGTATCAGCAATTCTTCGCGGCTCTTGAAAAGGCCATGTTCCTGACGGCGCATCAGATCGACTGATCTCCTGCTCCCGCTTGCCAACGCGGGCGGTGTAGGCGGCACAGGCCGCGGCGAGCTTGCATCCGGACCCGGTTTCGGACATTTTGCGCGCAACTCAACGAGCAGGGGGAGTCGCGCGATGCAGGAACTGGCCGAGACCACCCCGAACAAGCCGCTCTATCCCCGGGTTCTGCTCAAGATCTCCGGCGAGGCGCTGATGGGGGATCAGGGCTTCGGCCTGCATCCCTCGACCATGACCCGTATCGCTGGTGAGGTGAAGAAGGCGCACGAGCAGGGCATCCAGATCTGCATGGTGATCGGGGGCGGCAACATCTTCCGCGGGCTGGTCGGCGCGGCGCAGGGGATGGAGCGCGCCCAGGCCGATTACATGGGGATGCTGGCGACCGTGATGAACGCGCTCGGCATGCAGTCGGCGCTGGAGGAGGTTGGCGTCCACACAAGGGTGCAGTCGGCGATTCCGATGGATACGGTGTGCGAACCCTACATCCGCCGCCGCGCGGTCCGGCATCTGGAAAAGGGCCGGGTGGTGATCTTCGCCGCCGGCACCGGCAACCCCTATTTCACCACCGACACCGCGGCGACGCTGCGGGCGATGGAGATGGACTGCGACGCCCTCTTCAAGGGCACCCAGGTCGATGGCGTCTACGACAGTGACCCCAAGACAAACCCCGATGCAGTACGTTACGATCACGTCAGTTACGACGAGGTTTTGACAAAGCACCTTAAAGTAATGGATGCTTCGGCGATCGCGCTGGCGCGGGACAACAATCTGCCGATCGTGGTGTTCTCGCTGAAGCAGGATGGCGCGATGACCCGGGTTCTGTTCGGCGAGGGGCGCTATACGGTGGTGGGTCCGGCCGGGGCTGGCGCGACGGGTTAGGATTCGGGCGGGTTAACGAACGGTTAAGAAGAACGGGATGACAGTGATGTCCGCAGATGACCTGGAAATCGATCTCGACGATCTGGAGCGACGGATGGACGGGGCGCTGAGCGCGCTCAGGTCCGAGTTCGCGACCCTGCGCACCGGTCGTGCCTCGGGCGCGATGCTCGATCAGATCCACGTCGATGCCTATGGGACCACGATGCCGCTGAGCCAGTGCGCCACCATCAACGTGCCGGAGCCGCGGATGATCACCGTCAATGTCTGGGACAAGTCACTGATCGGCGCGGTGGAGAAGGCGCTGCGCACATCCAACCTCGGCATCAACCCGGTGGTCGAGGGCACGCTGATGCGCCTGCCGATCCCGGAGCTGAACGAGGAGCGCCGCCGTGAATTGACCAAAGTTGCCGGGCAGTATGGCGAAGGCGCGCGGATCGCCATCCGCAACGTGCGCCGCGACGGCATGGATCAGATCAAGAAGGCGAACGCCGACGGCATGTCCGAGGACGAGCAGAAGCTGTACCACGACGAAATCCAGGAACTGACCGACTCGGCCATCACCAAGGTCGACGAGTCCCTGGCGACGAAACAGGAAGAGATCATGCAGGTCTGAGGACCCGGATGTGGGCTGGAGAAGCATCCCTCGAAGGGGCAGGTTTGCGACGAGCACAGGCAGGATCGAGAGCAAGGGAACGGGCATTGAGCAAATTTCAGACAGAGGACGGCCGCATCACTGGCCGTGTTGCTGACGGGGCCACACCCCGTCATGTGGCGATCATCATGGACGGCAATGGCCGCTGGGCCGAGCGCCGCGGCCAGCCGCGCACCTTCGGGCACCATCGCGGCGTCGACCGGGTGCGCGAGATCATCCGCGCGGCGCCCGATCTGGGCGTCGAGATCCTGACCCTGTTCGCGTTTTCGACCGAGAACTGGCGCCGCCCGAACTACGAGGTCTCGGTGCTGATGCGCCTGTTCAAGCGCTACATCATCCGCGAGGTCGACGATCTCGACCACGAGCGGGTGCGGGTGCGTTTCATCGGCGAGCGCGAGGGGCTGCCCGCCGGCCTGCAACGGGTGATGGCGCAGATGGAGGAGCGCACCAGCCAGAACGACCGGCTGTTGTTGCAGATCGCGCTGAACTACGGCTCGCGCAAGGAGATGGTGCGGGCGGCAAGGCATCTGGCGGCCGAGGCCGCGGCGGGGCGGCTGGCGGCCGGCGAGATCGGCGAGGACGACTTCGCGGCCGCGCTCTACACCGCCGGTGTGCCGGACCCCGACCTGGTGATTCGCACCTCCGGCGAGCAGCGGGTGTCGAATTTCCTGCTGTGGCAGGCGGCCTATGCCGAGTTTGCCTTCGTCGAGGAGTGCTGGCCGGACTTCACGCCGGAGCTGTTCGCGGCTGTGCTCGACCGGTTCGGCAACCGCGAGCGCCGCTTCGGCACCATAGCCGCCGACGGCGCCGCCGGCGGCTGACCGGCGGGCAGGGCGCATGACCGCCGACCCCTCCGACGTTCCATCTAGGCGTTTCGCCGACCTGAAGACCAGGATCATCTCCGGCATTGGCGCCGCGGTGGTGGGGCTGACGCTGGTCTATCTCGGCGGGGTCTGGGCGATGCTGCTGATCGCGCTGGTGAGCGGGGCGATGATCTGGGAGTTTCGCTCGATCACGCTGCATGGCGGCGGCGCCTGCGGCTTCGATGTGGCATTCCTGCTGTTGGGCGTCGTCGGCGGCGTGGTGGTGGCGCAGCTTTGGTCCTGGCCCGCCGGCTTCGTCTGGCTGGCCTGGTCGCTGGCGGCCGGCGCCGCGGCCGACCTGGCGGCCGGGCGGCGCCGGGCGATGGGCTGGGGCGTGGCCGGGGGCGCCTATATCGGCGCGGCGGGGATTGGTTTTCTGTACCTGAGGGCGATGGAGCCGTACGGGCTCAGCACCGCGCTCTGGGTATTCCTGGTGGTTGCGGCGGCGGATGTGGGGGGCTATTTCGCCGGGCGGCTGATCGGCGGACCGAAGCTGTGGCCGAGGGTCAGCCCGAAGAAGACCTGGGCCGGAACAGCGGGTGGCGTCGTCCTGGCCGTTGGGCTGGGCGGGCTGTTCAGCTGGGCGACCACGGGCACCTATTTGCTGCAGGTCTGCGCCGTCTCGGCGGGGGCTGCGGTGCTGTCGCAGGGGGGAGACCTTGCCGAGTCGGCCCTGAAGCGCCATTTTGGGGTAAAGGATTCAGGCCGGCTGTTGCCCGGGCATGGTGGCGCGCTGGATCGTTTCGACGGGCTGGTGGCGGCGGTGCTGGTGGTTGCGCTGTTCGCCTGGTGGCGCGGACAGACGGTTTTCATCTGGTAGGAACATGGGCAGGCGGCGCATCAGCATATTCGGGGTGACCGGATCGATCGGGGCCAACACGGTCTCGGTGATCGAGACGCTGGGTGCCGATCGGGGCCTGGACGACTTCGAGGTGGTCGCGGTCAGCGGCAATGCCAACATCGCCGGGCTGGCCGGGGCCGCCCGGCGGCTGCGCGCCGAGATCGCGGTGACCGCCGATGAGGGGCGGCTCGACGAATTGCGCGCGGCGCTGGCCGGATCGGGCATCGCCGCGGCGGCGGGCTCAGACGCCCTCATCGAGGCCGCCAGCCGTCCGGTCGACTGGGTGATGGCGGCCATCGTCGGCGCCGCCGGGCTGGCGCCCACGCTGGCGGCGGCGCGCACCGGCGCCACCATCGCGCTCGCCAACAAGGAGTGCCTGGTCGCCGCCGGGACGGTCTTCCTGGCCGAGATGCGCCGCTCCGGCGCCACCCTGCTGCCGGTCGACAGCGAGCACAACGCCATCTTCCAGCTCACCTGCGCCGAGCGCGATTGCCCGATCGAGCGGCTGATCCTGACCGCCTCGGGCGGGCCGTTCCGCGACCGCAGCCGCGCCGAGATGGCGGGCGTGACGGTGGCGCAGGCGGTGGCGCATCCGAACTGGTCGATGGGGGCGCGGATCTCGATCGATTCGGCGACCATGTTCAACAAGGCCCTGGAGATGATCGAGGCCCGGCACCTGTTCAGCGTCACGTCGGAGCAGATCGAGGTGGTGGTGCATCCGCAGTCGATCATCCATTCCATGGTCGGGTTCCGCGACGGCTCGATCCTGGCCCATCTCGGCCCGCCCGACATGCGGGTGGCGATCGGTTATGCGCTGTGCTGGCCGAAGCGCCCCGAGTTGCCGGTCGAGCGGCTTGATTTTGCTGCCCTGGGGCGGCTGGATTTCGAGGCGCCGGACCCGGAGCGGTTCCCGGCACTCGGTCTCGCCCGGGCCGCGATGGCGCGCGGCGGGGTCTCGGCTTGCGTGTTGAACGGCTCACGCGAGGTGGCGCTGGATGCCTTTATAGACGGCCGGATCGGCTTCCTTGACATGGCGGCGCTGGTGGGCGAGGCGATGGAGCGACTCGACGGGCTGCCGGAGGCCAATGATCTGGACGATATCTTCGCCGTTGACGCGCAGGCGCGCCGGGTTGGCTGGGAACTGGTGAAACGCTTCGCAGCCTGATAGGATGCGGCAGAGGGAAAATCTATGGAACTGCTTGCTCAGATACCAATCATTGGCGGAACCTTGGCGGTCGTGCTGCCATTCCTGGTCGTTCTGTCGATCGTCGTCTTCGTGCATGAATACGGCCACTACATCGTCGGGCGCTGGTGCGGCATCAAGGCCGAGGTGTTCTCGATCGGTTTCGGCAAGGTGCTGTGGAAATGGACCGACCGGCGCGGAACCCGCTGGCAGGTGGCGGTCTTGCCGCTGGGTGGCTTCGTGCGCTTCGTCGGCGACATGGACCCGGCCAGCGCCGGGCGCGGAAATGATGAAAAACTGAGCCCGGAGGAGCGCAAGGCCGCCTTCCACAATGCAGGTTTGCTGCGCCGGACCCTGACCGTCGCAGCCGGTCCGTGCGCCAACTTCCTGCTGTCGGTGGTGATTTTTACCGGGATCGTGCTTTCCCTCGGCCAGCCGTCTGACGAGCCGGTCATCGGTTCATTCGGCACCGAGGCGGTTGCGGATGTCGGCTTCGAGGTCGGTGACCGGGTGCTGTCGATCTCCGGGCAAGAGGTCGAAAGTTTCGGCGACATCATCAATATCATGGTCCGCACCAATGGCGAACCGCAGAGCGCGGTGGTCGAGCGCGGCGGCGATGTCCGTCAGATCATGGTGCGCTATCACCGTGACCCTCGGATCCAGGAGATCTCGCCAGGAATGCCCGCGGCGCGGGCCGGGTTGATGGCCGGCGACGTGTTCCTGTCGATCGACGGCGAGCCGGTGCGTTCTTACCGCGAGTTGCAGCTGATCACGGCCGACAAGCAGCACGGCGCCGAGATCGAGGTGGTGGTCGAGCGCGAGGGCGAGCGGCTGGTGTTCCGCTTCGTGCCCGAGCTGGTCGAGCGCCAGCATCCGGTCACCGATGAGCAGGTCCTGCTGCCGACCATGGGCATTCGCGGTTCGATCATGGGTGGGTTCGAACCCGAGCGCGAGATGGTGCCAATCTACCGCGCGCTGCCAATCGGCGTGTCCGAGACCTGGCGCATCATCTCGGGCACGATGATCTATATCGGCGACATGGTGTTCAAGGGGGCCGATACCAGCCAGCTCGGCGGGCCGATTCGCATTGCCGAGATCTCCGGCGACGCGGCCCGGAAGGGATTTTCTTCGATCGTCTGGCTGATTGCCGTTTTGTCCACGTCGATCGGCCTGATAAACCTTTTCCCGATCCCGATTCTGGATGGCGGGCATCTGATGTTCTATGCCGTCGAGCTTGTTCGCGGCCGTCCGGTGGGTGAGGCCTGGATGCGGGTCGGAACGATGATCGGGCTGTCGCTGGTGCTCTTGCTGATGGTGTTCGCGACGTATAATGACTTGGTGAGGCTCTAGACCGCTTCGCATGTGAGGGGACTGGCCTGAGCACGGGAAACCTGACCAATCGGGAACCGTGACCGGGAAGGAGACGGAATGCGATTTGCCACTTCGAGTTGGCGCCGTTGCGCGGGCCGCGCATTGGTGCTGGGGGTTCTTGCCGGGCTGTTCGCCCCCGTGCTGTGGTCCGGTGCCGTTATCGGCACCGCATGGGGGCCTCTGGGGGGCGGGGCCGCGGCGCAGACGGCGCCGGAGGAGCGCTTGACGGTGATCATCCGCGGCAACCGGCGGATCGAGGTCGAGACCATCCTCTCCTACATGCAGCTTCCCACCGATCGCGCGATCACCGCCGAGGACCTGAACATCGCCGTGCGCCGGCTGTTCGACACCGGTCTGTTCCGCGATGTCCAGCTTGTCCCCAGCGAAAGCCAGGTGATTGTCGAGGTTGACGAGAATCCCTCGATCAGCGTGATCGCGTTCGAGGGCAACGATATCCTGAAGGACGAGGATCTGGAGCAGATCATCCGGCTGCGCCCGCGCCTGCCGTTCACCCGCTCCGGCGCCGAGGCCGATGCCCAGGCGATCATCGAGGTCTACCGCCGCACCGGCCGCTACGGCGCCCAGGTCGAGCCGGTGATCATCGAGCGCAGCGACAACCGCGTCGATCTGGTGTTCGAGATCAGTGAAGGCGATGTCACCGGAGTCAATTCGATCGACTTCGTCGGTAACGAAATCTTCAGTGACCGCAAGCTGCGCGGCGTGATCGACACAACCGAAAGCGGATTTTTCGATTTTCTGGTCTCGACGGATGTCTATGACCCCGACCGACTGGAATTCGACAAGGAACTGCTGCGCCAGTACTATCTGGCGCGCGGCTATGCGGATTTCACCGTCCTGTCGGCGATCGCCGAACTGGCCCCGGACCGCGAAGGTTTCTTCATCACTTTCACGGTCGACGAAGGCGAGAAATACAGTTTCGGCCCGATGGATGTCCTGGTCTCGGCCCGCGGCCTCGAACAGGAGGAGTTCGCCGCCCTGCTGCCCGACGATCTGGAGGGCGACACCTACGATGCCTCCGAGATCGACGACATTGCCAACGAGTTGAGCGACCTGGCCGGACAGAGGGGATTCGCCTTCGTCCAGGTCCGCCCGCAGTCCGACAAGAACACCGAGGACCGGATCGTCTCGATCACCTTCGAGCTGGTCGAAGGCAGCCGGATCTTCGTCGAGAGGATCGACATCGAGGGCAACACCCAGACCCTCGATCGGGTCATCCGGCGCGAGGTCTCGCTGATCGAGGGCGATGCCTTCGACACCAGGAAGATCCGTCGGTCCCGCGCCGAGATCCGCGGTCTGCGCTATTTCCGGTCGGTCGAGATCGAAACCGAACCGGGCAGCGCCGACGATCGCGCGGTACTGAAGATCAAGGTTCAGGAGCAATCCACCGGCAGCCTGTCGCTGGGCATCGGCTTTTCGTCCAGCGCCGGGCCGATCGGGAATATCGCGCTCACCGAGCGCAACTTCCTCGGCCGTGGTCAGGTGGTGAGCATAGCGCTCACCGCCACCGGCGATACCCAGGTCTTCGATTTCAGCTTCACCGAGCCGCGCTTCCTCGACCGCGAACTGCTGGTCGGCAGCCGGTTCTTCTACGTCCAGGACGACCGCACCGACACCTCGTCCTACAGCGTCAATTCCTTTGGTAGCAGCCCGCAGGTCGGATTTCCGCTTGCCGAGGATCTGGATATCCTGTTGCGCTATGAGTTACGGCATGACGATGTCGATGCTGAGTTTGCTGCTTCGCCGGTGATCCGGGCCGACGATGGTAAGAATACCACATCGTCAGTGGGTTATCTGCTGACCTACGATCAGCGCAATGACCCGGTGGAACCGACCGGCGGATATCTGATGACCTTCGACCAGCAAATAGCAGGGCTTGGCGGCTCATCCCGCTTCGTCAAGACGCGCGGCTTGTTCAAGACCTGGTACGGGCTGTTCGGCGACACGGTGGTCGCCAGCCTGGTGCTGGAAAGCGGCACGCTGTTCAGTTTTGGCGAGGACTCCCGGGTCACCGAGCGCTTCTTCCTGGGCGGCGACAGTTTCCGGGGCTTCGCCGACCAGGGAATGGGGCCGCGCGACCTAACGGCCGACGATGCGCTGGGCGGAAATTATTACGGCATCGCCCGCCTCGAGGTCTCGTTCCCGATCGGCCTGCCGGAGGAATTTGGCGTCTTCGGCGGCGCTTTCGTCGACGCGGGCACGCTGTTCGGCCTCGATGAGACCTCGTTCGCCGGCGCCTCGATCACCGATAGCGCGGATTTCCGCGCCTCGAGCGGCGCGCTGCTGTTCCTCGATACGCCGCTCGGGCCGCTCCAGCTCAGCTTCGCGTTCCCGCTGGTCAAGAAGAGCTTCGACGAGACCGAATTCTTCCGGCTCTCGCTCGGCACGCGGTTCTGAGGCCCGGATGGGCGCAATCGCCCCAAGCTCCAAGCCCTGGACGCGGCGCAGGACGATCGTGCTGGCAGTGTCGGCGCTGGGGCTGGGCCAGGGATTGGGGTTGGGCCGCGCCGCTACCGGTGAGGCCGTCATTCTCATTGTCTCGCGCAAACGCCTGCTGAACGATACCGCCCATGCGCGGGCGCTTCTGAAGGCCGAGATCGAACTGACCGCCGAGTTGCAGCTTCAGATCGACGCGATCAAGGCGGAACTGAACGCCGAGGAGCAGGAGCTGACCCGCTTGCGCCCGACCCTCGACCGCGAGGTGTTCGCCGCCCGGGTCGCCGCATTCGACCGCATGGTCCGGCGTCAGCGGCGCGCGGCCCAAAAATATGCCGCCACCTTGCAGAACGCCTTTCGCGCCGAGCGGCTGAAGCTGGTCGAGGCTCTTGGCCCGCTGCTGGAGGAGGTTCGCGAGGTGCATGGCGCCAGCGTCATCCTCAACTCCGACCAGGTGCTGGCTTCGGACCTGGCGCTCGACGTCACCGACGAAGTGATCGCCCGGTTCAACGCCACCGTGCCGCCCCCGGTGGTTCCCGGCCTCGACCTGCTGGGCCCGCTCCTGGCCCCCACCCCGCTCCCTGCGCCAAGGGGTGGTTCGGCGCGCCAGTAAACCGGTGAAGAGCCGTCGCGGGGTGGTCCGGGCGGGATTGAGGGTTGACCTGACCCATCCCGACGGTATTGAAAAGAAGAAGCTGAAATCAATTTAGCGGGACAAGGGATGACGAGCGAGGCCATCGAAACCAAGACCGGAGTCGCCGATCTTGCGCGGATTAAGCGCATGATCCCGCATCGTTATCCATTCCTGCTGATCGACCGGGTCGAACAGATCTGCAAGAATGAAAGCGCCATCGGGATCAAGAACGTCTCCGCCAACGAGCCGTATTTCCAGGGGCATTTCCCGTCTGAGCCGGTGATGCCCGGGGTGCTGATCGTCGAGGCCATGGCACAGACCGCCGGGGTTCTGGTGGTCGAGACCCTGGAGATGATCGACCAGGATTTGCTGGTCTATTTCATGACCATCGACAATTGCCGATTCCGCAACAAGGTCACCCCCGGCGACGTGCTGGAGCTGCATGTGCGGATAACCCGCAGCCGGGGCCGGGTGTTCCGCTTCGCCGGCCAGGCCAAGGTCGCTGGCAAGCTGGTCGCCGAGGCAGTGTTCTCGGCCATGATCGTCGATCAGGACGACCCGCGCCGGGGTGGGAGCGGGGCGTGACCATCCACCCCACCGCCATCGTCGAGGACGGTGCGCGACTGGCCGGAGATGTCACCATCGGCCCCTACTGCACGGTCGGCCCGCATGTAACCCTGGCCGAGGGGGTGGAGCTTGTCAGCCATGTGGCGGTGGCCGGGCACACCAGCGTCGGCGCCGGCACCCGCATCTGGCCCTTCGCCTCGATCGGGCACCAGCCGCAGGATCTGAAGTACCGCGGCGAGGAGAGCTGGCTGGAAATCGGCGCCGGCTGCAAGATCCGTGAGCATGTCACCATGAACCCCGGCACCTCGGGTGGCGGGCTGCATACAACGGTGGGGTCGAACTGCCTGTTCATGATGGGCTGTCATGTGGGTCATGACTGCCGGATCGGCGACAATGTCATCATGGCCAACAATTCGACCCTGGCGGGGCATGTGGAGATCGGTGAGTTTGCCTTCCTGGGCGGGCTCTCGGCGGTGCATCAGTTCGTGCGCATCGGGGCGAATTCGATGATCGGCGGTATGAGCGGGGTCGAAAAGGACGTGATCCCCTATGGCTCGGTTATCGGCAACCGGGCCGAGCTGGGCGGGCTGAACCTGGTCGGGCTCAAGCGCCGCGGCTTTGGCCGCGACACCATCCATGCGCTGCGCGGCGCCTACCGGATGATCTTCCAGGGCGAGGGCACGCTGGCCGAACGGGCGGCGCGAGCCGGCGAGGCCTACGCGCAATTCGAGCCGGTGCAGCAGATGGTCGCCTTCATCCGGGCCGGCAGTTCGCGCAATTTATGCACCCCGCGGGACGGTTGAAACCGCCATGGGGTCGCCTCGCGCCGGGCCCGAAGGCAAGCTCGCGATCATCGCCGGGCGCGACGCGCTGCCGCGCCTGATCGCCGAGCACCGGCAGGCGGCGGGGCTGCCCTATCTGGTGATCTCGTTTGCCGGTGAGGTCGAACCGTGGATCGAGGGGCATCCGCACCAGGCGCATGCGTTCGAGAAGGTCGGGCGGCTGTTCGCGGCGCTCAAGCGCGCCGGGTGCAGCCATGTGGTCTTCGCCGGGGCGATGGACCGCCCGCGCCTGAAGCCGTGGCGCGCCGACGGCAAGACGGTGAAACTGGTCGGCAAGATCATGGCGCTGATGGCGCGGGGCGATGACGGGCTGCTGTCCGGGCTTGCCGGGATTTTCGAGGCCGAGGGGTTCACGGTGATCGGCGCGCAGGACTGTGTCGGCGGCCTGACTTGCGGCGAGGCGGTTCTCGGGCGCCACCAGCCGCAGCCGCCGGACCGCGCCGACGCGGCGCGGGGTGCCGCGATCCTGACCGCACTCGGCCCGCTGGACGTGGGCCAGGCGGTGGTGGTGGCGGGGGGCATCTGCCTCGGCGTCGAGGCGATCGAGGGCACCGACGCGCTGCTGGCCCGCGTCGCCGCGCTGCCCGCCGAGCGCCGCCGGTCCGCGCCGCCGCCGAGCGGGGTGCTGGTCAAGATGGCCAAGCCGGGGCAGGATCGCCGGGTCGACCTGCCCAGCATCGGCCCGCGCACCGTCGAGGGAGCTGTGCGGGCCGGGCTGCGGGGCATCGTGGTCGAGGCGGACGGGGCCAACATCCTCGAGCGCGACGCGACCATCCGGGCGGCCGACGCGGCGGGCCTGTTCCTGTGGAGCGCGGCGGCGGAGACGCTGGCCCGAGATACCAAGGATCGCCGATAATGACCCATAGAGACGGCTTGCCAAGGTTGTCGGCCAGGAGCGCACGCCGCGGCGACGTGGGGCATCGTAAAGCGGGCGCGACGCCGTCCGGAACCTTGGCCGAAAGCCTTGGCAAGCCGCCGTTCCGGTCGCGCAGGCGGCCCGTCGGAGGGCGTCGGAAAGCTTTGACGATGGGCCGCATCGCCGGCAGCTTTCCTCCTGCCCGACGGGCCGCCGGCGCGATCTCTATGGGCCATCATCGGCGATCCTTGGTATGAGCCGGGCGCTGACTCTCTACCTGATTGCGGGCGAGCCCTCGGGCGACCGGCTCGGCGCCGGCCTGATGCAGGCGCTCAGGGCCGAGGTGCGGCAAGTCGGGTTCGTCGGGGTCGGCGGGCGGATGATGGCGGAGGAGGGGCTGGAGAGCCTGTTCGACATCATCGATCTCAACGTGATGGGCATCGCCGAGGTGGTGCCCCGGCTGCGCACCCTGATGCGGCGCATCCGCGAGACCGCCGGGGATGTGGTCCGGGCGGCGCCGGACGCGCTGATCACCATCGACAGCCCGAGCTTCGGGCTCAGGGTCGCCGAGAGGGTGCGGGCGCGTGCGCCCGGCATCCGCACCATCCACTATGTCGCCCCCTCGGTCTGGGCCTGGCGGCCGGGCCGGGCGCGACACATGGCGCGCTTTGTCGACCATGTGCTGGCGCTGTTGCCGTTCGAGCCGCCCTACATGACCGCCGCCGGCATGAGCTGCGATTTCGTCGGCCACCCGATCGCCGGGCAGCCCGCGCCCACAGCGGCCGAGGTGGCGGCGTTCCGCGCCCGGGCGGGGGTGGTGGAGGGCCAGCCGTTGCTGCTGCTCGCGCCGGGCAGCCGCACCGGCGAGGTCCGGCGCATGATGCCGGTGTTCGCCGCGACGCTGGCGCAGGTCGCGGCGAGCCGCCCGGATCTGCGCGTTGCCGTGCCGGTGGCGGAGACCGTGACGGCGGAGGTCGCGGAGGCGGCCGCGGGGCTGGAGCCGCGGCCGGTCCTGGTGCTGCCGGAGGACGGCGAGGCGGCCAAGCGCGCCGCCTTCGCCGCCGCCGATCTGGCGCTGGTGACCTCGGGCACGGTGACGCTGGAGATGGCGGCGGCGGCAACACCGATGGTCTCGGCCTACCGGACCTCGTGGCTGACGGCGGCGATCGTGCGCCGGCTGGTCCGGATCGACACCGCCAATCTGGTAAATCTGGTCGGTGGCTTGGGTGTGGTGCCGGAGTTCCTGCAGGAGCGTTGCGCGCCCGCCCGGATCGCCCCGGCGCTGCTGACGCTGATGGAAGAGCCCGAGGCACGCGCGGCCCAGCTTGCCGCCTTCGGCCGGGTCTTGGCAGCGCTCGGCCAAGACGGCGAGCCGCCCTCGGCCCGGGCGGCGCGCTCGGTGCTGGGTGCACTGGGGCGGGGGTGAGGGGGGCGGCGCCTTGCGTTCCCGCGCGGTCGAAAGGCCCTACCGGTCCTCGACGTCGACGTAGCTGCGCCGCGCCGCGCCGGTGTAGAGCTGGCGGGGGCGGCCGATCTTCTGCACCGGATCCTCGATCATCTCCTTCCACTGGGCGATCCAGCCGACGGTGCGGCTGAGCGCGAAGATCGGGGTGAACATCGAGGTCGGGAAGCCCATCGCGTCGAGGATGATGCCGGAATAGAAATCGACATTCGGGTAGAGCTTCTTCTCGACGAAATACTCGTCCTCCAGCGCGATCTTCTCGAGCTGCTGGGCGACCTGGAGGGTCGGGTTGTCCTCGACCCCCATCAGCTCCAGCACTTCCTTGGCGGTCTGCATCATCACCTTGGCGCGCGGGTCGTAGTTCTTGTAGACCCGGTGGCCGAAGCCCATCAGCCGGAACGGGTCGTCCTTGTCCTTGGCCCGGGCGATGAATTCCGGGATCCGGTCCGGCGTGCCGATCTCGCGCAGCATCTCCAGACAGGCTTGGTTGGCGCCGCCGTGGGCCGGGCCCCAGAGGCTGGCGACGCCGGCGGCGATGCAGGCGAAGGGGTTGGCGTGGGACGAGCCGGCGAGGCGCACGGTCGAGGTCGAGGCGTTCTGTTCGTGATCGGCGTGCAGGGTCATGATCCGGTCCATGGCCCGGGCCAGGATCGGGTCGACGATGTATTCCTCGCAGGGCACCGCGAAACACATGTGCAGGAAGTTCGCCGCGTAGTCGAGATCGTTGCGCGGATAGACGAAGGGCTGGCCGATCGAATAATTGTAGGCCCAGGCGCAGATCGTCGGCAGCTTGGCGATCATCCGGATCGAGGCGACCTCGCGCTGCCAGGGATCGTTGATGTCGGTCGAGTCGTGATAGAAGGCCGACATCGCCCCGACCATGCCGCAGACGATCGCCATCGGGTGGGCGTCGCGGCGGAAGCCGCGGAAGAAATACTGCATCTGGTCGTGCAGCATGGTGTGGCGGGTGACCCGGTTCTCGAAATCCTCGAGCTCCGCCGCGCTCGGCAACTCGCCGTAGAGCAGCAGGTAGCAGACTTCGAGATAGTGGCTGCTTTCCGCCAGTTCATCGATCGAATAGCCGCGATAGAGCAGCTCGCCTTCGTCGCCGTCGATGAAGGTGATTTTCGACTCGCAGCTCCCCGTCGAGGTGTAGCCGGGGTCGTAGGTGAACACGCCGAGTTCCTTGTAGAGGTTTCGCACGTCGATCACCGAGGGGCCGAGGACGGCGTCGTAGACCGGGAATTCCATGCTCCGATTGTCGAGGGTGATGGTCGCAGTGCGGGTGGATTTCTCGGTCATGGGCGTGTCCTCTCCCTGTTGTGGCGGGGGCCGTGAGGGGCCGCGCTCTATTATATTCCGGCAGGTCTGCCTTGAGCGGTCAGGGCGCCGTGGCGATGTCCCCGAGCCGGGCCAGCGTCTCGTCCCGGCCGAGCGTCTCCATCACGTCGAATACCCCCGGACTGACGGCGCGCCCGGTCAGGGCGACGCGCAACGGTTGGGCGATCCGGCCGAGCTTGAGCTGCTCTTCCTCGGCGAAGGCGCGGGCTATTTCCTCCAGCGATCCTGCGGTCCAGTGCCTAGCATTTTGCAGGCGCACAGTCAATCGGCCGAGCGTCGCAGGCGCGTCTCCAGCGAGGTGTTTGGCCGCTTTTTGTTCCGGTTCGAAGGGGCGATTGGACAGGATATAATGCGATATATCAATTAATTCCACGAGAGTCTTGGCGCGATCCTTCAGACCCGGCATCGCCTGGGTCAACATCGCCTTGCGCGCGGTGTCGATCGGCGGCTTATGTTGCGCTGCAAAAAGCTCCTCGACCGCAGTCACCAGGTCGCCATCCGGGGTGGCGCGGATGTGCTGGCCGTTGAGATTCTCCAGCTTGGCGAAGTCGAACCGCGCCGCGGATTTTCCCACCTGTTCAAGCCCGAACCACTCGATGGCCTGATCGTTGGTGAAGAACTCGTCGTCGCCGTGGCTCCAGCCCAGCCGGGCCAGGTAGTTGCACATCGCTTCGGCCAAGTAGCCCATGTCGCGATAGGCCTCGACCCCCAGCGCGCCGTGGCGCTTGGAGAGCTTGGCGCCGTCGGGGCCGTGGATCAGCGGGATATGGGCGAAGACCGGCGTCTCCCAGCCCATGGCGCGGTAGATCAGGGTCTGGCGCGCCGCGTTGGTCAGGTGGTCGTCGCCGCGGATCACGTGGGTGATGCCCATGTCGTGGTCGTCGACCACCACCGCCAGCATGTAGGTCGGGGTGCCGTCCGAGCGCAGCAGGATCAGGTCGTCCAGCGTCGCGGCGTCCCAGCTCACCGTGCCCTGGACCTTGTCCTCGACCACCACCTTGCCTTCGCGCGGCGCCTTCAGCCGGACGGTGTAGTCGGCGCCTGCCGGATGGGCCGAGGGGTCGGCGTCGCGCCACGGGCTGAGGAACAGGGGCGGGCGGCCCGCGGCCTTGGCCTCGACGCGGAAGGCGTCGATCTCGGCCTTGGTGGCGAAGCATTTGTAGGCGGTGCCGCGGGCCAGCATCGCGGCCGCGACGTCGGCATGGCGGGCGACGCGGGAGCACTGGCTGACCGCCTCGCCGTCCCAATCCAGCCCCAGCCATTTCAGCCCGGCGAAGATCGCTTCGGTCGCCTCGGGGGTCGAGCGGGCGCGGTCGGTGTCCTCGATGCGCAAGAGGAACTTGCCGCCGCCCCCGTATCTGGCGTGATGGCGAGCGAACAGCCAGTTGAACAGCGCGGTGCGCGCCCCCCCGATATGGAGGAAGCCGGTGGGCGAGGGGGCGAAACGGGTGATCACGGTGTCAGCAGGCATGTCGGCTCTTAACACTTGGTTAACGGCGCGGGCCGCTTATGGGCGTGCGCGAGGGGCGTACGGCGGAGCCTTTATGGGGCAGCGGAAGGCGAGGCACAAGGTGCCCGGAAGGATCGACTGGCAGCGGGTGTGGACCGCCGAGGGGCGCCGCGCGATCCTGTGGCTGCCGGTGCTGATGGGCTGCGGCATCTGGCTTTATTTCGCGCTCGACCGGGAGCCGGATCCGCTTTGGTCGGCGCTGACCGCCCTGCCGGTGGCGGCGCTGGTCAGCGGCATGGCGCGGCGCGCCGGGCTGGCGGCGCTGGCCCTGGCGCTGGTGCTTTCAGCCTTCGGCGCCGGGTTCTCGCTGGCGCTGCTGGCGGCGCACCGGGCCGAGGCGCCGATGCTGTCGGGCCCGATCGAGGAAACCGTCGAGGGCCGGGTGCGGGTGTTGTCGAAGGCCGCCTCGGGCGCGCCTCGGGTGCTGCTCGACCGGGTGGTGGTCTTTGGCCTGGATGCGCGCGAGACGCCTGAGCGGGTGCGGGTGACGCTGCTGACGGCGGAGCGCGGCAGCGCGCCGCGGCCCGGCGCCCGGATCCGGGTCTTCGCCCGGCTGCTGCCGCCGGGCGATCCGGTCGAGCCGGGGGCCTTCGACTTCCGGCTCAGGGCCTATTTCCAAAGACTGGGGGCGGTCGGCTATGCCCGCGGCGCGGCGCTGATGCTCGAAGCGGGGCCGCCGTCGGGCCCGCTGGACCGCTTCGCCCTGTGGCTGGCGGGCCAGCGGGCGCGGATCTCGGACGCGCTGGTCCGGGCGCTGCCGGGGCGGCGGGGCGGCTTCGCGGCGGCGATCGTCGCCGGCGACCGCTCGAACATCGACGGGGCCGACGCCGAGGCGCTGCGGATCTCGAGCCTGGCCCATCTGCTGGCGATCTCCGGGTTGCATATGGGGCTGCTGACCGGGCTGGTGTTCGCCGTCGCCCGGCTGCTGCTGGCGGCGGGGGCGATGTCCGGGGCCTCGGCCAAGAAGGCGGCGGCGGTGGTGGCGCTGCTCGCCGGGCTCGGCTACCTGATGCTGTCCGGCGCCACGGTGGCGACCCAGCGCGCATCGGTGATGATGGCGGTGGCGTTCATCGCGGTGCTGCTCGACCGCCCGGCGATCACCCTGCGCGGGTTGGCGCTGGCGGCGGCGGTGGTGCTGGCGATCCGCCCGGTCAGCCTGATGGATGTCGGCTTCCAGATGAGCTTCGCCGCCACCTCGGCGCTGGTCGCGGGCTACGAGGAGGTGCGCCGCCGGCGTCAGGCGCGGCAGGCGGACGGGTGGGAGCGGCGCAAGGCCGGCCGCCGGGGGCGGTTGCTGCGGCTGGCCGGGCTCTACCTTTCCGGGCTGATTTTCACCAGCCTGATCGCCGGGGGCGCGACCACGCCCTACGCCGCGTTTCATTTCAACCGGGTGACGCCCTATGGCCTGCTCGCCAATCTGGCGGCAGTGCCGGCGATGGGGCTGGTGATCGCGCCCGCCGCCATCGCCGCCGGGGTGCTGGCGCCGCTCGGTCTCGAGACCCCCGCCCTGTGGCTGATGGGCGAGGGCATCGAATGGGTGCTGGACGTCGCCCACGGGGTCGCGGCGCTGCCCGGCGCGGTGCGCCCGGTGCCGGCGGCTCCGGCGGCGGTTCTGCCGTTGCTGACGCTGGGCGGGCTGTGGCTGTTCCTGTGGCGCGGGCCGTGGCGGCTGGCCGGGCTGGCGGGTATCGCCGCGGCGCTGGTGCTGTGGGCGGCGCCGGCGCCGCGCCCGGAGGTGCTGATCGCGCCCGGCGGGCGGCTGGTCGGGGTGCTGGGGCCGGAGGGCCGGGTGCTCGATCACAACCGGGCGCAATCCTTTGCCGCCAAAACCTGGCTCCGGCGCGACGGCGACGGCGCGGCGCAGCGCGAGGCGGCGGCGCGGCCCGGGCTGACCCGGGGCAAGGGCTGGTCGTCGGCGGTGCTGTCGAACGGCTGGCGGCTCGAGGTGGTGCATGGGCGCAAGATCCCGCCGGGCCGGGTCGAGAGCCTGTGCCGGGCGCGCACCCTCCTGGTGATGCGCTACGGGCCCGCGCATGACGGCCCCTGCCTCTATCTCGGCCGGGCGGCGCTGGCGCGCCTCGGCGCGGTGGCGGTCATTGCCGAGGGCGACGGGCTGCGGCTGGTCCCGGCCCGCGATCCGGCGCGGCGGCGGTTGTGGAGCCGGGGTGGGGGGTAGGGCGCATCATGATGCGCCGTTTCGGCGGGGCGGGGGAAGTGGCGGAACAAGTTCCGCCCTACGGCGCTGGGCGCAGCGGGTCGAGGTCCTGGCGCAAGGCCGGGACAGCGGGACGGAAACGGGGTGCTCAGAGCCTTGTCGATGATCCCTGAGTCACCGAAAACGCTCTGAGTTACTGGTTTGCCGCGATTTCCGAGTCGCCAAATGAATTCATTTGGCTGGAAATTGCTCTAGTAGGTGCGGATCAGGCCGACCATCTTGCCCTGGATCTGCACCTGGTCGGCGCGGTAGAGCCGGGTGCCGTAGGCCGGGTTCGCGGCCTCCAGCGCGACGGCGCCGCCCTTGTGGCGGAGCCGCTTCAGGGTCGCCTCGTGATCCTCGATCAGCGCCACCACGATATCGCCGTTGTCGGCGCTGTCCTGGCGGCGGATCACCACGATATCGCCCTCGAAGATGCCGGCCTCGATCATGCTGTCGCCCTTGACCTCGAGCGCGTAGTGCTCGCCCGAGGCGGACAGCATGGTCGACGGCACGCCGAGCCGGGTCGGGCCGTGTTCCAGCGCCTCGATCGGCACCCCGGCGGCGATGCGCCCGATCAGCGGCACCTCGCGGGCATCGTGGGTGTCATCGGAGGGGCCAGCGTCGGGCGCCTGCCCGAGCGGTTCCATGCCAAGCTGGGCCGCGGTTCGCCCGAATGCGTCCCCGCCCCGCGCCAGGTCGCCCTCGATCACCGAGGGGTGGAAGCCGCCGCGATTGGGCCCCCGGTTCGGTCGCGTGTCCTCGACATTCTCCGGCAAGCGGATGATTTCGACCGCGCGGGCCCGGTGGGCGAGGCGGTGGATGAAGCCGCGCTCCTCCAGCGCCGTGATCAGCCGGTGGATGCCGGATTTCGAGCGCAGGTCCAGCGCCTCCTTCATCTCGTCGAACGAGGGTGAGACGCCGTCGCGCTGCACCCGCTCGTGGATGAACATCAGCAGGTCGTATTGTTTTCTGGTCAGCATCGCGGCTGCCTCCGGCTGGATTCCCACTATATCTTGGATGATGTTCTATGAAAGTTCCCCCTTTGTGTCAACAGGGAGGGAAATATTCCCGGAACAAGCGGGGATCAACCGAGGGGGATATAGGAAATCGCGCTGCCTGCCGTTGCCGCCGGAGCGTGGGGCTGGCGGACCGCCAGGGCGTTGGCGCGGGCCAGGGTCGCGAGCAGGCTCGAGTCCTGATTCGCGGCCACCTCGCAGCGCATCATGCCGTCGGCGGCGAGGCTGACGGTGGCGCGCATGTAGTGCTCGCGCGGGCCGTTGGCGGGGAGGTCGTGGTTGAGGAAGGCCAGGCGGGTGGCGCGCGGCCCCGCCGGCAGGCCCAGCGCCGCGTCGATCGCCGGGCGCAGGAAGATCTCGCCGCAGACCATGGTCGAGACCGGGTTGCCCGGCAGCCCCAGCATCACCTGGCGGCCGATCTTGCCCGCCATCAGCGGTTTGCCCGGCCGCATGGCGATCTGGTAGAAATCGAGCGCCAGCCCGGCGTCGCCGAAAACCTGCGCCACCAGGTCGTGATCGCCGAGCGAGGCGCCGCCCAGGGTGACGACGAAATCCGCCTCCCGCGCGGTTTCCAGCGCCGCCAGCAGGCTGTCGCGGTTGTCGCGCGCGATCGGGCAGCAGAGCGGCTGCGCCCCCGCCGCCGCCAGCAACGCGGCCAGGCCGATGTCGTTCGACGAGACGATCTGGTCCGGGCCCGGGATCTGGCCCGGTGCGACCAGTTCGTCGCCGGTCGGGATCAGCGCCACCACCGGGCGGCGCCGCACGGTGAGCCGGGGCACGTTCATCGCCGCCAGAAGGGCTGTCTCATTGCCGGTGAGGCGGCGCGGCGCGGTGAGGCGGAAGTCGGCGGCGAAATCCATGCCCGCGGGCCGGATATAGGCCCAGGCGGTGGGGGCCTCGACGACCTCGATCATGTCGGCTGCGTCACCTGTGCGCCGGGCGTTCTCCTGGATCAGGATGGCGTCGGCCGCGTCCGGCACCGGGGCGCCGGTGAAGATGCGGATCGCCTGGCCGGGGCCAAGCTTGCCGCCGTGGCCGCTGCCCGCCGCCGCCTCGCCGGTCACCTTGAGCCGGGCGCCGACGATGGCGTCCGCCGCGCGCACCGCGTAGCCGTCCATCGCCGAGGCGGCGAAGGGGGGCTGGTTGCGGGTGGCGATGGCGTCCGCCGCCAGCACCCGCCCGGCAGCCTCGGCCAGTGGGATTTCCTCGGTGCCGATCGGTTCGACCAGCCTGAGGATACGCGCCAGCGCGTCGGCGACGGGGAGCAGCATCAATCGGCCTCGTACTCGCCCGACTTGCCGCCCGCCTTGTGGGTGACGCGGATGTCGGTGATGCGCATGGCGCGGTCGGCCGCCTTGCACATGTCGTAGACCGTCAGCGCGGCGACCGAGACCGCGGTCAGGGCCTCCATCTCGACCCCGGTCTGGCCGGTCAGCTTGACGGTGGCCTCGATCTCGACCCGGTCGGGGGGCTGAGGCGTCAGATCGACCGTGACCTTGGTCAGCATCAGGGGGTGGCAGAGCGGGATCAGTTCCGGCGTACGCTTGGCGGCCATGATGCCGGCCAGGCGGGCCACCGCCAGCACGTCGCCCTTTTTCGCCTTGCCCGCGACGATCATGGTCAGGGTCTCCGGCGCCATGACCACGGCGCCCTTGGCGGTGGCGGTGCGGGCGGTCACGGGTTTGGCCCCGACATCGACCATCAGGGCGCGGCCTTCGTCGTCGAAATGGGTGAAATCGCTCATGCGGCACCTGCTACGGGCAAGGGGTTGGTGAGGATGGCGCGGGTCGCCGCCGTCACATCCTGCTGGCGCATCAGGCTTTCGCCGATCAGGAAGCTGCGGGCGCCGGCGCGGGCCAGGCGGGCCAGGTCGGCCGGGGTGGAGAGGCCGCTCTCAGTGATCAGCAGGCGGCCGGCGGGCACGCGGGCGGCGAGCTCCTCGGTGGTTTCCAGCCGGACCTCGAAGGTCTTCAGGTTGCGGTTGTTGATGCCGAGGAGGCGGGATTTCAGCCGCAAGGCGCGGTCAAGCTCGGGGCCGTCATGGACCTCGATCAGGGCGTCCATGCCCCAGCGAGAGGCGGCGTCCTCCAGCTCGGCGGCCTGGGCGTCGGAGACGCTGGCCATGATGATCAGGATGCAGTCGGCGCCTAAGCTCCGGGCCTCGGCCACCTGGTAGGGGTCGTAGAGGAAATCCTTGCGGAGCGCGGGCAGGGTGGTGGCGGCGCGGGCGGCGGTGAGGTATTCGTCGGCGCCCTGGAAACTGGGCGTGTCGGTCAGCACGCTGAGGCAGGTGGCGCCGCCGGCCTCATAGGCGCGGGCCAGCGCGGTCGGGTCGAAATCGGCCCGGATCAGGCCCTTCGACGGGCTGGCCTTCTTGATTTCGGCGATCAGTCCGTAGCGCCCGGCGGCCTGTGCTCCCGCCAGCGCGGCGTGGAACGGACGCACCGGCGGCGCGGCCTTCGCTGCCGCCTCGACCTCGGCCAGCGGACGAGCGGCCTTGCGGGCGGCCACTTCCACCAGCTTGTAGGCCTTGATCTTGTCGAGAATGTCCACCATCAGGCGACCCCTTGGGTGGCGCGGGCCAGCGCCTCGATCTTGGCCTTGGCGGCACCGCTGTCGATGCTGTCGCGGGCCATCTCGGCGCCGAATTTCAGCTCCGGCGCCCGGCCCACCACCACCAGTGCCGCGGCGGCGTTCAGCACCACCGCGTCGCGGTAGGCGCCGGGGGCGCCGTCGAGCAGGGCGCGGAATTTCGCGGCGTTCTCCTCC
>Ga0209987_10000391_pt1 | contig 23007 bp, 21 predicted proteins | sample N074metaG_FD_182134 | JGI IMG/M metagenome (GOLD analysis project Ga0209987, IMG submission 182134) | Deep subsurface microbial communities from Kermadec Trench to uncover new lineages of life (NeLLi) - N074 metaG (SPAdes) (version 2) | ecosystem: Environmental > Aquatic > Marine > Ocean trench...
TTACGCAGTGCTGTGCCGCTTTGTGCTGTCGGATGTCGCCACCGCATAGTCTAATTCAGTCTTTAGCGAAGGACGAAAAGGGGCCAGGGACGGCCCTTTTTTTTTAAAAGGGGTCGAACCGAATTTTTTGGATCGTCGCCGTCAGTACAGGTACGTCAAATGCGCCAAAAATTCGGTTCGACCCCTATTTTATTGCGTGAAGGCCTTGAGGGCATCCAAATCCCGCCATAGCGTAATCATTACAAAGCCGCGCGCGTCCTCGTCGAATGGCTCTCCAGGAAAATAACCCAGCATCCCGTCGGACTTTTCCAGCCACGGAATGGACTGCTCCTGCACCATCCGTTTGAATTCCGAAACTGCATCTTTGCGCGAAATATGCGGATGATCATTCTTTGTATGCCTTCGGGTTTATTGTTATTGACCGTCAGTATAGAGGAACTGTTAGTGGGATCATCAATGAGATAGTCTTATCCGCCCCGTGTGTCACTCGCCGCCGTGGCGCCGAAAAACGAGCACAAATATGAAAAAACGGTTCGCAACTGTTTTGTTGATATTGCCGATTGTTGTCTGGGCGCAAAATCCCGTTGAATACGACGTCTCGTTCAACAATGCGGTGCATCACGAAGCCAGGATATCGGTGACCTGGCGTAACATCGGTGATGCGCCGCTGCAGATGCGCATGAGCCGCTCGTCACCTGGTCGCTATGCGATACATGAGTTCGCAAAAAACGTCTACCAGGTTTGGGTGGTTGACGGACGAGGTAATCAACTGACGTTTACGCGTCCGAGCCCGTACCAATGGGACGTTGCCGGACACGATGGCACGGTAACAGTTACTTACACCTTGTATGCGGACCGGGCAGGTGGCACCTACTCGGGGATTGACCTTACGCATGCGCATTTGAACATACCGGCGACATTCATGTGGGCGCGAGGGTTTGATGACCGGCCGATCATGGTGACCTTCAGCCCCGAGGATGAAAGCTGGAAAGTAGCAACGCAATTGGCACCGACTGACGATCCCCTGGTTTTTACAGCGCCGAACCTGCAGTACTTCATGGACAGCCCGACGGAGCTCAGTGATTTCTCGGAACGCAGTTGGGACGTCGAATCAAACGGCAAAACCTACACGATGCGGCTGGTCGTGCATCACGACGGTACTGAAGAGGACGTCGATACGTTTCTCGAGAAATCGAAGAAAGTCGTGTCTGCGCTAATTGACGTGTTCGGCGAATTGCCCGATTTCGACTACGGCACATATACGTTTATTGCCGATTATCTGCCACACGTACCGGGTGATGGCATGGAGCATCGAAATTCAACGATATTGGCAAGCACTCGATCTTTGAACCAGGCGGACTTCAGCCAGCTGGGGACTGTGTCACATGAATTCGTTCATGCCTGGAATGCCGAGCGCATTCGGCCGCATCGACTCGAGCCATTCAATTTTGAGCAGGCGAACATGTCGCTCAATCTCTGGTTCATGGAAGGCTTCACGTCCTACTATGGTCCGTTGGCGATTCGGCGTGCGGGCGAGTCAACCATCAAGAAGTATGCAGAAGATATCTCCAAGGGTATCAACACAATTTCATTTGCGCCAGGACGATCATTCGCATCGTCGCAAGGCATGAGTACGCAGGCGCCATTCGTCGATGCGGCGACCTCGATTGATCCGACTAATTTTTCGAATACCTTTATTTCCTATTACACCTATGGTGCCGCGATCGGGCTGGCGCTCGATCTCACCTTACGTGAAAGATTTGATGGAGTGACGCTCGATACGTTAATGCAGCGCGTGTGGCACGTTCATGGCAAGACCGAGGTGCCTTACACTACCGATGACCTGCGTAGCGCGCTGGCGCAGGTTACTGACGATGAGCGTTTTGCGGGAGCATTCTTCGCAAGTTACATCACCGGCCAGGAATTGCCTGATTATGAAGCGTTGCTGGCCAATGCCGGTATGCTGCTGCGCCAAGCCAACGAAGGTGACGCCAGCGTAGGCCCGGTTTCGCTCGAGTTCGAGGGGAAAGCGGCATTGATCGAAGACAATACGATCATTGGCAGTCCGTTGTACAAGGCGGGACTCGACAGGGGCGACCAGATAATCGCGATCGACCGGCTGAAAATTGACAACCAGGAACACTGGGATCACGCAATGAAGCGTTACGAGCCCGGCGACACGGCAACTATTCGTTTCATTCAGCGCGGTACTGAGCGGGCCGCAGAGTTGACTTTCGATGAAGACAATAAACTCGAGGTTGTTACCTATGAGTCAGCCGACATGGATGTCAGCGATGCGCAACTGGCCTTTCGACTCAGCTGGATTGGCGAAGATTCAGAGGACGAATTGTAGGAGTGGCTGCTACCGCGTTGCTGCAATATCGATGATTGTGTACCAGAGAAATTGCACGAGTTGCTTCATCGCTTCCTCTGATATCCGTTCGTTGTCACCGTGTGCACCGCGCCCGCTGTTCATTTCCTCAATCGAGCGAACCGGGCCGATGCCATAGGATGGCACCCCCATCGACCTGGTCTGCGCCATATCGGTGGCGCCTGTCGACATGCGTGGTATCACGGCAGCCTCCGGGTACATTCGTTTAGCGACCTTTTCCAGCGACTGAAACATGTCGTTATCGATCGGAGAAGGTTCCGACTCTGGCCTGTAGATAGCCTCTGGCACGACGGTCACTTGCGGATCATCAATAACATCAGCAAGTTTTTGGTAAAACGCGTCGACGTCCTCGTCAGGCAGCATTCGAATGTCCAGAATTGCCGTTGCTTCCGAAGGAATAACGTTATTCCGAAATCCGGCCTTCATCACCGTCGGCACGACCGATGTTCGTAGCACGGAATAGTGGTAGGGAAAGGTCTCCAGAAAGTATTGCTGAATCGCGTCCGTCTCAGCTGGATTGCCGACGTTTAGATACCGCCAGGCATCTTCGGGGTCGGAAATCGACGCCAGGCGATCGAAATATGCACGGGTCGTGTCGTTAAGGCGCATCTCGGTTTTCCAGCTGCCGGCCTTGGCAACCGCATTTGCCAGGTGCATGACGGCATTGTCGAGACGTGGCACCGAGCCATGTCCTGCTGAACCACGCGCCACCAGTGTTGCCCGCCGTGGTTTCTTTTCTGCAGTCTGGATCCCGACCACTTTGACGCCGCTGGCCTCGAGAATGTTGTTGCCGCCTTCGGCGAGGCAAAACTCCGCGTCAATCACATCAAAGTGGTTTTCGACCATGAAATTGATGCCGACACGCGGTGTGCCTTCTTCGCCAGATTCGGCCAGAAAGATAATGTCGCGGTCAAGGTCGACGCCGTAACGTTTCAGCATCAGCATAACCATCAACCCTGCGGTGACGTTGTCCTTGTCATCGAGTGTGCCGCGTCCGTAAATGTAACCATCATTGCGTGCGCCGCCGAACGGATCTTCAGTCCAGCGATCCGGCTGCACGCCGACGACATCGGTGTGCCCCATAATGAGTATGGGGCGCTTCGAACCGTTGCCCTTGATGCGCGCAACGAGATTGGCCCGTTCGGGTTCCAGCGCGTACATCTCTGAATCAATGCCCTCGCTTGCGAGCACAGCTTTTATGTAGTTCGCCGCTTCAGTTTCGTTGCCGGGCGGATTCGAGGTATCGATCCGCACTAAATCAACCAGGTAATTGATGCTTTCCTCGCCCGCCGCTTCCCAATCGACGAGATAGCGATCCTGGGAAAATGCGATAACAGGCAGAAACAAAAGAATGGAAACGATTACTTGGCGCACAGAAGTCCTCCAGCAGGGCTTAATCAGTCACGAAGCGAGCGAGTTTACCTCAACCGCCCGCTCAATTTCTGCTGTGGCAGATGCTACCCTTGCCATCCACAGAAAGGGGGCGCACCCATGTGCAGCAATACAATATTGAAATTCGCTATTTTAATAATTTCCGCACTCTCGTCCGGCGTAATGCTGGCGGCGGAGGAGAAATCGACGGAGGACGGTGCTAAGAAGCCCATTCCGCAGCCGACGCTGTTCGTCAGCGAGCACAGCGGCCGCTTCAATGGCCAATCGATCGACTATACGGTTACGGCCGGCGAGACCTATCTGCGCGACAAGGATGGAAATCCAAAGGCCAGCATATTCACCTTTGCGTACACGAAAAACGACGTCGATGACGACGAGGTGCGTCCCGTAACTTTCTTGTGGAACGGTGGGCCGGGATCTGCCTCGCTGTGGCTGCATATGGGTTCATTCGGGCCAACACGCGTCGCGGTCCCCAGCGATGCGTCACATTCCGGAGCGCCGCCGTATCCGGTCCTGGCCGCACCGGAAACCATTCTCGATGTGACTGATCTGGTCTTCGTCGATCCGGTGGGCACTGGCTTCTCGCGCGCTCTCGGCGAGCATGAGAGCAAGGAATTCTGGGGCTTGAAAGAAGACGCCCGGTCGATGGCGGAGTTTATTCGCACCTGGGCCACAGATAACGGGCGCTGGAACTCGCCGCGATTCTTGCTGGGAGAGAGTTACGGAACGACCCGTGCGGCAGCCGTCGCAAAAATTCTCGAAGGCGAATTCATGATGAGCCTGAATGGCATCATTTTCATTTCTCAGGCATTGGACTACCAGGGATCGACGCCATACATACGCGATAACATCATTGCGCACATAACTTATCTGCCGACGATGTCCGCAGCCGCCTGGTATCACAATAAAATCAGCCCGAAACCACCGAACCTCGAAGCGTTTCTCGATGAATCGCGAGCGTTCGCCACGGATGAGCTAATGCCCGCCTTGTTCAGGGGAAATACACTCAGCGATGCGACACGTGCGCGCATTCGTGACCGGTTGGCGTATTTCACGGGTTTGAGCCCTGAATATGTTGATCGTGCGAACCTGCGGGTTCAGGGTCGCCGCTTCGCAAAGGAACTCCTGCGAGAAGACGGACTTGCGATTGGCCTTCTCGATGCGCGCTATACCACGGACGATATTGACGACCTGAATGCCGACCCGGCAGGCGATGCTGCTGATTACGCGATTTCCAGTGCCTTCAAATCGGTGTTGATGGAATACATGCACGATGACCTTGGCGTCGACTGGGATCGAACCTACCTGGCACCTGCTGATGATGAATTATCAGATCAGTGGCGATACCGGACGGTTGCGGATGACAAGTCCTATGAGCCGATGTTTGTGAATACAGCACGAGACCTGGCAAGTGCGTTACGCATCAACCCGGGTTCAAAAGTCCTGGTCGCCTCAGGCTATTACGACTTGGTGACGCCGTTCTTCGACGCCGAATACACGTTAAGCCGGCACGACATCCGCAGTGACCGGATTATTTACAAGTACTACGGCGGGGGGCACATGATGTATGTCAATGAACCGTCGCGAGCGACACTCCTCGAGGACACGCGGAAATTTATTCAACAGCAATTGCGGTAATAATATGAAGATGCCGAAAAATCTGGCGCCCGAGACTTATGCTGCACAGGGTATGCACAGGCCGGACCCGATTACCGGGAGCCTGATTCCGGCGGTGCAGCCATCGACGACATTTGCCCGCGATGAAAACTACAAGCTGATTGCGGAGGAGCATAGTTACGCCAGGGACGAGAATCCGAGCTATCTGAGCGCGGAGAGAATGCTTGCGCAGCTCGAGGGCGGTGCGGAGGCGTTGTTGTTTTCATCCGGGATGTCGGCAGCGGGTGCCATTGTGCAGTCCCTGAACCCCGGTGATCACATCGTCATTCCGAAAGTGATGTACTGGGGTCTGCGCAACTGGATGGTGGATTTTTGTGCGCGATGGGGAATCGATCTGGATCAGTATGACCTGTCCGACCCCGATGACCTCGCGAGTACGGTCAAAGCCGGACAGACGGCGCTGGTCTGGATTGAAACGCCATGCAATCCGACCTGGGACGTGATCGATATCGAAACTGCCGCAGAAGTTGCGCATGGTGCCGGCGCGCGCCTGGCCGTCGATTCCACAGTATCGACGCCGGTCCTGACGCGTCCGATCGAATTCGGTGCCGACATTGTCATGCACTCGGCAACCAAATACCTGAATGGCCACGGAGATGTGGTTGCCGGTGCCCTGGTGACGGCTGATAAGGACGATTTCTGGGGAGAGGTTCGCAAAGTGCGCGCCGAGGGCGGTGCGATACCCGGTTCATTCGAGGCCTGGTTACTGCAGCGAGGCATGCGAACCTTGTTCCTGAGAGTACGGCATGCCTGTCAGTCCGCGTTGGCTATCGCGCAACATTTCGAGGTCCATCCGGGACTCGAGTCAGTGCTGTATCCCGGACTCGAGAGTCACCCGGGACACGAAATTGCGAAAAAACAAATGCTCGGCGGTTTCGGTGGAATGTTGTCCTTTAAAGTTAAGGGCGGCGAGAAAGGCGCGCTGGGGCTGGTCAATAAGTGCCAGGTGTTTATCCGCGCGACGTCGCTCGGTGGCGTCGAGAGCCTGATCGAACACCGCTATTCCATCGAGGGCGCGAGCAGTCCGATTCCGAAAGAGCTGGTGCGATTATCCATTGGCGTCGAGCACGTCGAAGATCTGATCGCGGACCTCGAACAGGCGCTCGGTTAACAGCTGTCAATTTCGCCCGCCGGGGCGGACTCCTACAAGATTTTGCTTATTCGGGAGACGAAAGTTGTGGAGAGGGCACGTAGGAGCTCGCCCTAGCGAGCGATTCCAATGTTACTCGCCGACTGCCTGGAACTGGTACATCGCCTCGATGATCGGCGTCATAGGCTCTCCATAACGCCCGATCCAGTCGTGATAAATCCGGCGGATCCTGGCGGTGCCGTAAAGGTTGGCCAGGGCCCGGTCCGCTACCAGCCGAAATTCAGTGTCGCCGCGTGCCAGCATCAATGCGTACGGCTCGAATGAGAACACGTCACGTGATATCGAGTAACGTGATCTGTCCGCGGAACGCACGACCTGTCCGACGAGCATGGTGCGATCCGAGGCGTAACCGTCAACCTTGCCGGCGTTTAGCAACTCTAGGCCTTCATCGTGCCCGGTGATCATGCGCAGTGTTATCTTGAAGTCGTTGTTGATGATGTATTCGCGAATGGCAGCATGCGTTGTCGTGCCGCGAATTACCGCGACCGTCTTTCCGGTCAGGTCGGCAACAGAATTTATCGAGTCGTCGGCCAGCGAAAGCACCGCACCGCCCGTTATAAACGTCATCAACGTGAAATCTACCTGCTCACGGCGTGACAGGGTGACCGTTGTCGCCCCACATTCTATGTCGACAATATGGTCTACCACTGCGTTAATGCGATCTTCCGGCAAGGTCAACGGTATGTAAGTCAGTTTAATTTCTTCAAGACCGACTGCGGTCTTCACGGCACTGGCGATGTTTCGGCACAACGTAATTGAGTATCCCTTTGGATCGCCATCCTCGTCGTCAAAAGACATTGGCGGCGCATCCGGAACATAGCCGATTCTGAATTCGCCAGATTCCGCCACCCGCTTCAGGGTACCGGTGAGTTCCTGGGTGTTTGCCTGGGCGGCAAAAACACCGGCAATAAGGATAAGCGCGACAAATCTGAGCATTGTGTTCACCCGGTTGTAATGGGACGCCTGCAAGATGCTAGTCTGGCAATGTGTTCCAGCCAAGTCCAGTCAGACAGCGATGAAACAATGAGTGGCCGACGCGTGTATCTGTCCAAGTCGAAGCTGATGTCGGCTCGCCAGTGCCTGAAACGCCTGTACCTCGAGGTTCATCGGCCCGAACTTATTGTGCATTCATCACAGACGGAAGCTGCGTTTAATACCGGTAACGCGGTCGGCGATATCGCCCACCGGATTTACGGCAGCGAAAATGCCGTAGTAATCCCCTATGAGGGCGGCATGAGCCATGCGATCAGGAAGACGGCGCGGCTCGTCGGCGAAGGGCCGCAATATCCCATCTTTGAAGCAACATTTCAGCATGGTGGCGTGCTGGTACGCGTGGATGCATTGCTCCCGGACGGTGATGCGTGGCGCATGGTCGAGGTCAAGGCATCGACCTCGGTCAAGGACGAGCATGTTTTTGACTGCGCGGCGCAGCGTTGGGTGTTCGAGGGACTGGGACACCCACTGACCGGTATTGCACTCGCGCACGTCGATAATACTTTTGTCTACGCAGGTGATGGCGATTTCGATGGCCTGCTGACTGAATCGGACCAGACGGAAAGCACGGACAACATACTTCCCGGCGTGCCTGAATGGATTGCCATGGCGCAGCAAGCGGCGAGCGGTGACGAACCGGATATTGCTGTTGGCGCGCAATGCTTTAAACCCTATGAGTGCCCGTTTGTGGGCCACTGCTGGCCGCAGGATACCGAGTATCCGGTGCAGGGCCTCGGCGGGGGCAAGGCGAAACTCGGCGAATTGATTGCAGAGGGGATCGAGGACATTCGCGATGTGCCGCTAACCCGTCTCAGTGAAAAGCAGCAATGGATCCAGAAGGTGACTCGATCCGGCAAAGCGGAGCTGCTGTCGGGCGCGAGGTCCTTTGTCGAATCGCTGGATTACCCGCGTTACTACCTGGATTTCGAGACCATCAGTCCGGCGGTGCCCATCTGGGCTGGGACCAGGCCGTATGAGACCCTGCCGATACAATGGTCCTGCCACTTTGAGCCCGAGCCGGGCACGCTGGAGCATGCCGACTTCCTCGATTTGAGCGGGTATCCGCCAATGCGGATGTTGGCAGAGTCGATGATCAGGGTGCTGGGGAAGAAAGGGCCGGTGCTGATGTACACGACCTACGAGAGAACCGTCATCAACGCTTTGATCGATCGATTCCCCGACCTTGAGGCGCCACTACAGGCCATCGTCACTAGATTGGTCGACCTGCATCCGCCGACGCAGCAGTTCTACTACCACCCGGCGATGGTCGGTTCCTGGTCATTGAAAGCCGTTCTGCCGACGATTGCTCCTGACATTCAGTACTCTGAACTTGAGGGAATTCAAGAAGGTACAGAGGCTTCTAAAGGCTATTTAGAGGCAATGCTGCCGGAGACGTCAGAGCAACGAAAAGTGGAGTTGGAACAGCAACTACTGCGCTATTGCAAGTTCGATACCGAAGCCATGGTGCGGCTGGTGCAGTATCTGGGAAAGGGCAATTAATCCGAATTCGCTGGCCGGCAGGAAGCATACTGAGCCCCTAAATTGGAAACTCCCGCTGCCCGGGTTGCCAGCGGGCGAGGTTGATGTGGGCGCTGCCGATGCCCAGCGCGCGCACCCATTTTGCGGCCGCGTCGAGCGTCACCCAGGTCTTGATCTTGCCTTTGCGTGTTTCCGCGGTAATCGACCCGTTGGGCGTATTGGCCTCGATATGAAACCGCGCTCCGTTGCCAATGATGTTGATCTTCTTGATGGCGCCGGCGGCCACCATCGCTCTCATCATTTTTTCATCCATTTTGTTTCCCCGGGAACATCTCGCTCTGTTCAGGAATAACGATGCCGCTGTCATCACAATGCCGGCGGATCAGCATCTCGACCATGTTGGCCACACTCCGGTGTTCCAGATCCGCAGCCTCGCGCACGGCTTCCTTCACGCCGGGATCGATTCTGAGGTTGAGAGTGGCTATCTTGGTCTTTGCCATTGGTGCAATATATTGCGAAAGTGATGTGAATGTAACGCATTTTGCGTCACCATTGCAACTCCACCTAAGCTACTGATTTCCGGGAATTTATCGGGCAAGCACACGAATATCGCGGGCAATAAGTCGTACCAGGCTAGATCTGAGGTCAGCCTGGCGGGTCGGTCAGTTGCGAAATGCCGGCGGTTTATCCGTATCCGTCTGCAAATATCGATCCCGGAGTAACGTCTGGCGGCTTTGCATCGATATTGACTCGCCCTGAATGAATACCTGTTCCGGATAGCTGGTGAGTTCGAGCGGATCTGCGCCCCAGATAACCAGGTCGGCGGCTTTGCCGACTTCGATGCTGCCAAGGCCGGAATCGACGCCGTACATTTGGGCTGGAGCCAGGGTGATCGCTTCGAGCGCATCGTCCCAGTCCATGCCGTTTGCGACGGCATTACCAGCTGACTGCGTGATGTTTCTTGCCTGGTGTGTCTGCGCGCCGGCGCCAAAGGCGACCCGAACGCCGGCAGCAGCGAGGATTCCGCCGGACTCCAGGCGGGCATTAATGCGGTCAAAATTTCCCGGCAGGTTGGCCGTGCCGTCGATGATGACGGATACCTTCGCGGCTGCGAGTTCATCGGCAAGCATCCACGCCTCGGCGCCACCAATGATAATCGCAGCAATGCTGAATTCTGCTGCCAATTCGATGACGACCTCGATGTCGCTGGCACGATTTGCGTTGAATACCATCGAACGGTCCCCCTCGAGCACGCTAATGAGCGCTTCGAGGTCAGCGCGGCTAAGCGAGTATTCGCGCCAGTCGCCGCGATCGACCGCGGCTTTGTTCTGGCGGTAGTCCAGGGCATCAGCAAGCGCCGCGCGCAATTGTTGAATTGCTGCCGCTCTCGATCCTGCGGCAACCGCGCTGCCGGTTTCGCCAAGATTGGCAACAATCGTGGCGCCACGCTTTGTGAGGTAGTCGCCGCTGTCGCCCAGTTGCACCACCGATCCCAACCCGGAAAGCACCCGACTGGAGTGACCTTCTTCGTCGGGCCGGCCCGCTCGCGGAGCGATCAATGCTCTTGTAATGCCCTCGATGCGGCTGATGGGAATGATTACTGAGCGCCGGTTGTATGCATCCGCAACATCGAATCCGGCCGAGAAGTCGTCACCGCGTTGCACGGCATCGTTGGTGCCCGCCACAGCGCCAACCTCACTCAGCCCAAGCTGACCCATCGGACTAAACAATCCAGGTGTCACAATTTTGCCACTGGCATCGATTACGTCGGCCGCGGCGGGCACCTGGACATTTGTGCCGACCGCCGCTATGCGGCCGTCAATGATCAATATGGTCGCGTTCTCCAGGGTGCCGTCCGGACCGACGGTGTGCACTGTTGCACCGATGACGGCGGTGGTTTGTGCCGAGGCAGTAGCTGCGGCGAATGCGAGGAGGGCGGCAGTCAATCGAAGCGTCGTTCTCATTGCGCACCTCCGTGGAGCGCAGACGTACCGAGGCTGAAATCGGTTACCGGGTTCACGGCGGGATTCTGGCGATCGTAGATCAGGGCGCCGTCGATATAGACACGCTCAGCTTTGGTATAGACGCTGAACGGGTTACCGCTCCACAGGGTGACGTCAGCCATTTTGCCGGGTTCGAGAGTACCCGTTACATCGGCGATGCCCAGCGCCTTTGCCGCATTGCTTGTGAACCAGCGCACGGCTCGCTCCGGCGCGATATCGATTCCCACCCTGGCAGCCGCGCCGATCACCTTCGCACTTTCCTGGTTGAGACGTTGTATACCGATGGCATCGTCCGAATGCATGATCGTGCAGGTTCCTGCCCGATCGAGAATGGCGGCGTTTTCCCGGATTCCATCAAAGGCTTCCATCTTGAAGCCGTACCAGTCTGCCCAGATAGCGGCGCAGGTGTCGTTGTCGCGCAGCATCTCGGCAACTTTGTAGGCTTCAACGGCATGATGGAATGCGCTGATCTTGTAGCCGAACTCTTTCGCAATATCCAGCATGACCGCCATTTCATCGGCGCGGTAGCAGTGATTGTGCACCAGGATTTCACCATCGAGTACACCGACCAGGGTCTCAAGCTGCAAGTCACGCATGGGTGCGTCACCCTGACCTTTTTTGGCAGCAGCCATCTTGTCGCGATAATCTTCCGCCGCGATCCACGCGCTGCGATAACCGGCGACATTGCCCATGCGGGTGGACGGCGCGGTGCCACGGTTGCCGTAGACTCTTTTCGGGTTCTCGCCGCAAGCCATCTTCAATCCATGCGGCGCGCCCGGGAATTTCATTTCCTGAACCGACTGCCCCGGTACGTTCTTCAGTGTGACGCCGCGACCCCCGAACAGGTTGGCGGATCCCGGCAGTATCTGTAGTGAGGTAACACCGCCGGCAAGCGCAGTCACGAATCCGGGGTCCTGCGGCCAGACGCTGTGCTCGGCCCAGACTTCAGCGGTATTCGGTGCGGTTGCCTCGTTGCCATCGGAATGTGCATTGACCCGGGGCGATGCGTAAACGCCGAGATGCGAATGCACATCAATCACGCCAGGTGTGATCCACATGCCGCTGGCATCAACGACGGTCATGCTTGCGGCGTCCAGGCCAGGACCGACCGCAATTATCTTGCCGCCATCCATGACGACGTCTGCGTTATCGAGCCTTTCGCCGGTGCCCGTCAGAACCGTAGCGCCCTTAAGGATCGTTGCCTCGGACGGCAGCGCCTTGTAGCGACTCGAATACGGTGCAGGGCCGTCGCCATCGACGCCTTGCTCGCAGGCCGCCAGCACAATAGATGCCGAAAATAGTATTACGATGAATCGCAGAATCTTCATTGATGCTCCGGGATGGATTATTCTGAATTGTTGTGGTTCTGGACCGAACGGAGCATAGCAAAAAACGAAATCCCGAATCGGCACGCTCGTATTACGGCAATGTTAAAGTCAGCATATCTTGTCATGCGGATGGGGGCATCGATGAAGAAACTAACGCTGATAGCCGGACTGGCATCGTTACTTGCGTTGTCGCCGGCGCTAACTGCAGATGACGGACTGGAATTTCACGACGACTATTACCTGGGTTTCTCACAGGGTGCGTATTATGGCCTGATGCTGGCCGGCGTTGATTACAACGTCGCCTGGTGCATGAAATCGGAGCTTGCTTACGCGGCAGGGTCAATGGGTACCGGGGGAGCGTTCCAGGCGACGATTGAACAAATGCTGGTCGACTGCCGCGAGGAACTTACGGGCAACGAATGACTGTTAATATTCGAAATTAAACAAGCATAAGCGGGGAAATTCATGGCTGAGCTGGACCAGGCACCTGTCGCAGGGAACGGACTCCTTGATCGGAGAATCTTTTTGCAAGCCGGCGTTGCCGGCGGGGCGACGCTGCTCGTCGCACAGGTAAGTGCGGTGGAACGGGAAGAGTGGATGAGATTCCCAGGTGGGCCGATGAGTGACGACGGCGCACCTTCTGCTTACGAATCGCATGTGAAGCGCATTGCGGTATCTTCGCAGCCGGGTACCACCGGCACCGGTGTCTCACGCACGCCGCTTGAATATCTCAATGGACTGATCACACCGAGTCGATTGCATTTCGAGCGGCATCACAGTGGAATTCCCGATATCAATCCGGACGAACACCGGCTGGTGATTCACGGCATGGTGGAAAGGCCACTGTCATTCAGCTTGGAGGCGCTGGCGCGTTACCCGATGAAGTCACGGATCCAGTTCCTCGAGTGCTCGGGCAACAGCGGTGGCTCGATAGCGCCGCAGCCGCTTCAGCAGAGTTGCGGCGTTATCCACGGATTGGTCGCTGCCAGCGAGTGGGGCGGCGTGCCCTTATCCGTGCTGCTGGACGAAGCCGGCGTAAAGCCGGGCGCGAAATGGATCATTGCTGACGGGGCTGATGCCGCAATGATGAGCAGGAGCGTGCCGCTAGCCAAGGTCATGGACGATGCCATCGTGGCTCTTTATCAAAATGGTGAGCGGTTGCGGCCGGGGAACGGTTATCCGATGCGGCTGTTTCTTCCCGGCTGGGAAGGCAATGCCTGCGTCAAGTGGCTGCGCACGATCAAGGTCATGGACCAGCCGGCAATGACCAAGGATGAGACCTCCAAATACTCGGACCTGAATGAGGAGGGAGTCGCAAAGCTGTTTACATTCCCGATGGGCGTCAAATCTCTCATCACCAGCCCGTCGCATGGCTTCACGATGGGTCCGGCCGGCGCCTATCAGCTATCCGGCATCGCCTGGAGCGGGTCCGGTAAAATCAGGCGGGTCGAAGTGTCGGCCGACGGCGGTAGCAGCTGGGCCGATGCAGCGCTGGATGAACACGTGTTGCCCAAGTGCCTGACGCGATTCCGCTCTGCGTGGCGTTGGAATGGCGGGCCGGCGGTTATTATGAGCAGGGCCACTGATGACGCGGGCAATGTGCAACCGACTCGCACCGCAGTGTTAGAGGGCAGGGCGAATGGCGCCTTCTATCATTACAACGGCATTCAGGCCTGGGCCGTTAGCGCAGGCGGGGAGGTCACCAATGTCTATGCGTAATGCGCTGTTGGTATTGAGTGCGGGCCTCTGCGGAATGGGTACCGCGCTGGCGGACGACGGCCCCGGTCTTGGCCAGGAATTGACGGCTACGGAATTGGCCGCGGTTGATTTTACGATCATGCCGGACGGTGATGGTTTGCCGCCGGGTTCCGGCAATGCGATGAGCGGTAGGGACATTTACACCCGGAATTGCCTCGCCTGTCATGGCGAAAACGGCGCCGGCGGCGTGAACGATGTGCTGTCAGGTGGCCATGGATCGTTGACCGGCCCGCGGCCACAGAAGACAGTTGGCAGTTACTGGCCGTATGCGACGACCGTATTCGACTACGTGCGGCGCGCCATGCCCTATCAAACGCCAGGCAGTCTTTCCAGCGACGAGCTCTATGCCGTCACTGCCTACCTGTTGTTTGTGAACGATATCATTGCCGAGGACGCCGAGATGAGTGCTGCATCACTGCCGCACGTGAAAATGCCGAACCGCGATAATTTTGTCTGGGGTTACACGCCCAAATAGGGCTTCGAGCCGGTGTTTCAGCGCGTTTCGACGCGCCAAGAGTAATCTGCCGCTCAATGAGCAGTGTTGATTCAGGGTCAGAACTGAGACTTTGTTCGGTGTAGCGGACGCGCCATTTTTGCTATTCTTTTTGATGACTGTCACAGCTAGATTAGTGGTATCGGACGATGCAAGCGGAACTTATACTGACCGATGCACAATTGCCTGCGGACGTTATTCAGGCGATCAAGGACGGCCGCAAAATCGAAGCGATAAAAATGCTGCGTGACACCAGCGGACTTGGACTCGCGAATGCCAAAGTGCTGGTTGATCGTGCATCTCGTATTCACGGTCCGAAAAAACCGATGCCCTTCGCCGTAAAAGAGTCGTCCGGAAACGGCAAACTGGTTGTTTCCATTATTTCTGTGATGATCCTGGCCGGCGCCTACTACTACTACATCGGCATCTGATCAATCCCCGGATGAGATTATCTGCGTGATTCTGCCACGCGGCAGAACTTTGCCTGTGCTTGCCCGGTTTTAGGTTTATCATTAGACCATCAGGGTTGGCCTGAGTATTGAGGAAACAAAATGACCACCAATGATCAACCGATGGATCACGTGCCGCCTGATGAAAAGGCGGATGAGCGTCAGGGCTCCAGCAACCTGGAAGAAAACGTCAAGCAGAAATCGACTTGGATACGACTTTTTTTCATGTTGGTACTCGCATTTCTTTACGGGCTTTCCCGTTTCGTCATCGGTGCCGTGGTTGTGATCCAGTTCTTCTACGTGTTGTTGACAGGCGAGGCCAAGGACGAGCTAAAGGCTTTCGGTCATTCGCTCGCGATCTATTCGTATGAAATCATCGAATACCTGACGTTTAATACCAACGACAAGCCGTTCCCGTTTGAAGGAAGCTGGCCGACGTCGCTACCCGCAAAATAGCCTCCCGCCGTCCGTAAGAAATCAACTGATTGTCGCCCGGACGCCACCTGAGTGGCGCCCGGGCACGAGTTTTGCGCGTTGCAATTTTGCTACTTTGCTCACAGACAGACCCCGCTAATATTTGCGTAAATCGTGCGCTAGTCTCCTGTCTTGCGATGGGTATATTGTGCTGATAGATATGGAATCGCTGCAATCAAACTGGGCCATTTGGCTGGCGTTAGCCCTGCTCCTGATGGTGGCTCTCATGATTACCCCGGAACTCCTGAGGAGCACCTCACGCAGCAAGCTCAGTCGCGTGTTCGCAGGCGTGAAAGAGGCGCGCAAGGATCTCCGAAAATCCACTCACGCAGCGCAAAAGGTCGAGAAAAAGTATCGAAAACTCCTGGCACGGTCCGGTCGAGTCAAGCCGCGTAAATTGCAGGAAGCAAAAGAAGCCGTCGAAGACGGGCGAGCACTGGTGAAGATTTTGAATGACAAGGTAATCGTTGCCGAGACGCACGTCCATCGAATCATCTACGACGAGTTCCCACCCGAAAAGCATGAACAATTGCGCGAAAAATATTTGCCGCAGGACATAATAGACGAGCGCCCGTTCTCGTTTTGAACCGCTGAGTTATACGTACATCTACGAATTCACCAGGCCCCGTCGGCCCGCCGAAAATAGCTGTAACGGCGCGGCAGTCGATATGCCGTTGCTGATCCATCTACAGGCTCAGGTGAATAATATGGTAGAGACGATAATTGCGATTTGCGCAGTGATTGGAGCGCTGGCGGCGATTGGCATTGGCATCACGTTACTCGGAATAGGCATGGAAAAGATCGAAGTTTGAACCGTTGTCTTTTATAGCCACCCATCCCATCCGGGCCCGCGGACCACACGACCTGGCGTTGCACCAGTGTGCCGACCGTTCTTCAGCACCTGTTTCCCGTTGACAAAAACATGCCAGACACCGGTTGCGTACTGGTGCGGTTCCTCGAATGTGGCCTGGTCAGCAATTTTCTCAGGGTCGAAGACAACAATGTCAGCATAATAACCTTCGCTTAGTTGGCCGCGTTGGGCGATGCCGATGTTGTAAGCGGGCAGGGAGGTCATGCGGCGAATGGCATCCTGCAGCGTGATAATTTTTTCATCGCGAACATACTTGCCGAGGATCCGGGAAAAATTGCCGTAGGCGCGCGGATGTGGATTCGTATTCATGAATACGCCCTCTGCAGCAGGCGCGCCGGCGTCCGAACCGAAGCTGACCCAGGGTTTTGCCAATTTCCTGCGGACATTGTCCTCCGACATGAAGAAATACACGGCATCAACGCGGCTGTCATCTTCAATGACGAGGTCAATTGCCGTTTCCGCCGGATCCGCTTCGCGTTCGTCGGCGACTTCCTGCAGCGTCTTCCCGGTGAGCGGTCTCAGGTCCTCGTTTTTGAAGCCAACCAGCAGGATGTTTTCCGGGCCTGCGCCGACGTAAAAATTTTCCCATTCGTCTGTCGGCCGTTTCATCTCTGCCACGACACGCGCGCGAATATCGGGATCTTTGAGTCGTGCGACCCAGGCATCGTGACCACCTTCCTGTACCCATAATGGCATCGTGGCATACAGGCCGGTAGCACCGGCCGTGTAGCTATACATATTTGCAGTGATCGGCAAGCCGGCCTGTTGTGCCGCCTCGATCAGTTCAAAGACATTGCCCAGTTTGTGGAAGTTGTTTTTCCCGGCGGCTTTCAAATGGTAGATCTCTGCCGGTGCACCGGTGACGCTGGCAATCTTGATCAGTTCCAGCACGCCTTCTTCCAGGCGGTTTCCCTCGGAGCGGATGTGCGAGATGTAGCTGCCCCCATATTCGGCGGCCACGCTCACCAGTGCGATCAGCTCTTCTGTACTCGCAAAATTTGCAGGTGCATAAATGAGCGAGGATCCGATTCCAAGTGCGCCTTCTCGCATCGCCTGATGCACCAGTCCCTGCATGCGTGCAAGTTCTGCTTCGGTCGGCGGCCGGTTTTCGTAGCCGACCTGGTGTACTCGCAGCGTCGTTGCGCCAACATAGGACGCAACATTTGGCGAGATACCTTTGGCTTCCAGGAAGTCCAGGTAGCCACCGAGTGTTGTCCACTCGATGTCGTACTTGATGTCGCCTTGTTGCTCAATTTTGTCTGCCCGCATCGTTTCGTTGAGCGGGCCCATCGAGTTTCCTTCACCCATCACTTCGAGCGTGACGCCCTGCCTGATATCGCTCAGGCCACGACCGTCTTCGATGAGAGATTCGGTCGCCCAGGACAGCATGTTAATGAAGCCGGGCGCCACTGCCAGCCCTTCAGCATCGATCTCGATCCCGCCCGAGGCATGTGCAAGATCACCAACGACCGCAATCCGATCGTCCGTGATCGCCAGATCACCGACGACGGGATCACCGCCCAGTCCGTCATAGATGGTGCCGCCACGAATGATGACGTCGTAATCGGCGTCCCGGGGATCCGGCACACACGCAAACAGTACAAGTGAAACTACCGCAAGGAGTGGCCACCTGGCCGGGTTAAAGCGCTTCTTCATTGCATCCCCTGCATAATGTTATTGCCTGCAACTACATTTTTGCAGCGACTGCCTCGACATCCCGCCACACGCGCAACAAATTCACGCCGAGGATCTTTTTGATGTCGGCCTCGCTATATCCTCTCCGGAGTAATCCCTCTACAAGGTTTGGATAGCTGGACACGTCCTTCAAGCCGATCGGCAAACTGTCGCCAACGCCGTCATAATCAGACCCGATGCCGACGTGATCGATACCGGCCAGCTTAACTATATGGTCGAAGTGGTCGAGGGTTTCTTCGAGTGTTGCGTAGGGATAGGCGCCGTGCGTTTTTGCATATTCGGCCCGGAATGCCGCCTCTGTTTCATCGGTCTCCTCGATGCCGTGTTCCTCGCGATACGCGTCAAATGCATCACTTCTTGCGTTGCCGTATTCATTTGCGGCCTGAGTCAGAAACGCCGATCCATAATTGATCATCACAACGCCACCATTCTCAGCAAGCCTGATGATCATGTCGTCATCGATATTTCGCTCCCACCCGGGCGTGAAGTGACGGGCGGACGAATGCGATGCGATGGCGGGTGCACTGGCAATCTCCATGACATCCCAGAACGCCTCGTCAGATACATGGCTTATATCGACCATGACGCCGATGCGATTCATTTCATTGACGACTTCGGCACCAAAGTCGCTCAGACCACCCCACTGTTTGTTGTCGTCATAAGACGAATCCGAAATGTGATTCGACAGACCATGCGCCAGCGTGATGTAGCGTATGCCGCGATCGAAGAAATGTTGTACGTTGGCAAGATCGCCTTCGATCGGTGAACCGTTTTCCATGCCCATTGGAAGTGAGATGAGGCCTTTTCTGAACTGATCTTCTACGTCTGCTGGCGACAAGGCGATTGCATACTGGTCCGGGGACTCGTTCACGATGCGATTGACGAGATCGATCAGTTCCTCGGCCCGCTCTTTGGAGCGCCCGTCTGCTTCCAGCGCGGCGGGCGTGTAAATCGACATGAACGGCACATTCAGTCCACCGGCTTTGGCGCGGGGATAGTCAAAGTCACCGCCGTCGGTGGCCTCCGACACATCTTCCCAGGCATCGTAGATGCGGTAGGGAACATCGATATGCGTATCGATGACGATCGAATTCTGTGCGATCTCCATTGCTTGCGCAATCAGATCGACGGGCGCGGACGTGTCTTCAGATGAAGTATCGGTTTGTTGTGCGGGCCCGCAGGCGGCCAACAGAATAAAGGTCGCGAACGCGGCTAATGATCGAACGGTCATATGATTCCCCCGTGTGGTTTTCGATCCGCAGTATAGGCAAAAATCTAGCCCGGCACAGTAGCCTTGGCAATATCGTCTCGCCATTCGGAAAGGTTCATCCCGATCGCGGCAAAACCGCCAATCCACAGCAGTTCGTCCCAGGCGTACACGTAGTGTCCTTTCCAGATCCAGTAAGCCGCGATGACAAGCAGTACCGCGTACAGCGCGATGGTCAGATAATTACTGTACCTGATGAACGGTCCTGCAGAAGTACCTCGTTCCTGCACGACAACGACCATTTCAATGAGGATGACTATTACGAGCCAGGCTGTAACTTCGATGATGTCGATGATCGCAAGCCCTCGTTCCACTGACAGTCCCGCGGCATCGGTTACGACCAGATCGCCGCCAATCTGAAACAGCTCGCCACCTGCAGAAAGTGTCGCGCAATTGGCCGCATCGATGACCGTGTAGGCGAGATTCATGAGAAAAGAAAAGTCTTGTCCCACCAGATCACAAAGCGACGTGCCGGACGAAAACGCGACGACGTTGCTTAGTTCCAGATAGGTGAACCAGTATGCATACATCGTGTGTAACAGAAACGCGTAGCAGGCAATGCGGATCGTGACAAAAATGAAGCGTTTCATGCGTGTCATTGCATCGTCGGACAACGAGTAGGTCTCGGCTTCAAAAAGGAATAGCAGGGCGAACCAGGCCAGTTCGTCGATGGATGTCGCATACGAGTTCATCCATTTGAGCAACGGATCGCTTGCAAGCAGTGTGTGCTGGGCGGCCCGCCAGTCATCGAAGACGTAGTAGCCCCAATTGATCAGAAGCAGGGAATAGACAGTCCATTTGATCGCCTGGCGAATAAGGTCCTGGCGAGATTGTGAAGTATCCGATTGCGTCTGTGCGGCGATTTTTGCAGCTCCCGGATCCTGAAGAAAGCGATTCGGTCGGGACCGGAAATTCACGTCTTCAGAATATTTTGAAATTATTAATTGTTATAACTTAGTAAGTTAGCAACTTTAACTAATGTTAATTCTAATTTATGATTCGTCCTGCAAAACTATGTTGCGCCCGCAAGTGCCCGCAGTGCCGGCCAGTCGCCGGTTTCTTCAGCTTCAATGAGCCGTGAATGCATGACGCCATTGAGTAACTCAAGCTCGCCGACAATGTCGGCAAATCGGCTGTCGTCGCGGATTGAGTCGAGGAACGGATCATTCGCAAGCAGCCAGTTATTAAAGGGAATTGAGCTCCGATGACCCGCAGTAACCGCCGCGCGCAGGGCGTTCAGGGCATCTTCCTTTCTACCCAGGAGTGCGAGAATCTGCACCTCGCGTATGCCCTGGCCAAACATTCCAAACCTCGGAAGAGCCTGGACGACTGGCAGTGTCGCATTCAGCATCTCGTTGCCGCGAATCAAGTTGCCGGTACGTTGGTAAATGAAGGCAAGTTTCACTATCTCGCCTACCGTAAAACGATCAATTTGGAGCTGGTAATCGCTTTCCAGGATCGGCGCCTGGCGCAGGACATAGTCACGCGCTTTCTCCAGGTCGCCCACAATCAACGCAAGATCAGAGGCGAGATCGAGCAGGAACGATGATGCCGCCTCGCCCTCTTCGATAATTCGACCAAGGAACTCGAGCGCCCCGTCGTAATCCTCGTCAAGCAGCAGTCGAAGTCCGCCGCTAAGTGCCGCCAGTGGGTGTTTGTCAGGCAAATTGGCGATCAATTTGCGCGCCTTATCGACATCGCCGAATTGCACGAATATGCCAACGCCGATGTTGCCGCCCTGCGCCGGATCAGTGCTGAGATCGCGCGCTGCCAGGTTCCAGGCGTAGGCCTCGTCCAGTCGGCCCATGCCATACAGGTGCACAGCGATGTACTGATACGGAGTTGGCCATTCCGGGTGAATTTCGATTGCATCGAGCCACAGTTTCAGTGCGACGTCATTTTGGCCTTGCTGGGCATAAAGGAGCGGAAGATTCGAGTAAGGAATACGAGCAAGGGGATCGAGTTGCATCGCCCGATGGTACAAGGCGATTGAATCCTCGTAGCGCTGTTCGGCATCGCGAAGCGATGCAAACCACATGTACGCTCGTGCGTGATTCGGATTCAGTGAAATCGCGTATTCGAATGCGGCTTCCGCCTCGACGTTTTCTGTGCCGACTCTTGTCCGCAACCAGATATGGCTTTTCAGCAAGCCCTCCGTTGCGTAGGTGTCTGCAAGATTGGGATCCAGGCGATACGCCTCGTCGAGATTTGTCTGCGCGAGTTCGTAGGCTTCATCCTGGTTGAGTGCCCTGTGATTGATGAAAAGCAATATCGCGGACTCGGCCAGGGCGGCGTAGGCTTCCGCATAATCAGGATCGAGTTCAATCGCTTGTTCAAACTGAAGCCGGGCTTGTTGCAGCGTCTCGAGTCTGCGCAGGTACAAATTGTCGCGGCCGGATACGTACAGACTGTAGGCGCGGAGGTCATCGGTCGGAATGCTCTCGATTCGTTCCTGTGCACGGGGCATCAGGGTGGTCTGCAGCGCGCCGGAAATCGCTTCCGAAATTTCGCTCTGTATAGAAAATATGTTCAGCATCGTGAGCTGACGATCGTAGGTTTGCGCCCAGAGATGCTCGTCGGTCTGCGCATCGATCAGCTGCACATTGATTCTTACATTGTCGGCAACTCTCTGGACTGTGCCTTCAAGCAAGGTATCGACGCCCAGTTCCTGTCCGATCTGCCGCAGGTTTTTGCTGGTGTTACGATATGCCAGGACCGAGGTCCTCGATATGACTTTCAGACCGCCGATATTGGCGAGTTTGGTCAGCAGATCATCGTGTATGCCAGCAACGAATTGCGCGTTATCAGGATCATTGCTCAGGCTCGTGAAAGGCAATACTGCAATGGAGTGACGCATGGCTGTACGCGATTCTGGCGCTGACTCAATTCCGCCTCTTATGCCAGTAACATTGAACGTAATGGATACTGCAAGCGCGACGATCAACAGGCCGATGATTGTGTAGTTAAAGGTATGTCCCGGTCGCTTGTCCGAAACCGTTCGGTCGACATCTTTTTCCAGTTTGACGCCGTCAGGCGTGATCTCGAAAATCCAGGCGCAAATCAGGGCGACCAGGAATCCCACCAAGACAATAATTACGTAGGCCTGGAAAGTGCTTTCCTTGGCGCCAAACGTAGGCAGCAGGACCGATCCGGCCTCAATAATGATCCAGGCGGCCAGGCCGTAGGCGGCCGCCACGCGGAGGACACTGCGTCGTCGGAGCTCTGCGAGGAAAGAATTCATTGCGGCGAATTATAAGGTAAATAACAGGCACCAGAATTTTCTGACCAGTTGCTGGTCAGATGTTCCTCGGAATCGGCGAACAAAACCTCAGCTGGTGCGGATTTCTTTGCCGATCGCGGACACAGCGTCGACCAGTGCTGCGAAATCCGCGCGTGTGCTGCGATGGTTGCAGATTGCCACGCGAATCGAAAATCGGGAATTGAGCACGGTCGAGGAGGGCGTTGCTATGCCGCGCTCGTGTAATCGCATCAGTATCTCGGCATTGAGATCGTCTTGCTTCTCATCAGTCAGGGAATTATCGACGTAACGAAAATTCACAATGTTCATCGCGGTTGGCGCCAGCAA